>VOFC01005837.1_pt1 | contig 27552 bp, 30 predicted proteins | sample 5384161 | NCBI WGS metagenome assembly VOFC01 (sample SAMN12384722, study PRJNA508395) | human gut metagenome | isolation source: healthy gut B | host: Homo sapiens | reverse complement strand
TGCCGGACATAGGTATAACGCATAGATGCTTCCTTTGTGGTTTCTATTTCAAAACGCCCGCCTTGCGGCTGAGGACGATTTGGCGAAGAAGAAAGGGCTTCCATTTCGGACGCTTCATCTGCTTCTCCAATAAAGCAGCATACAGCTCTCTGCCTCGCACTGCCCTGCGGCCAGACGGGCAGAGAGTAGCTGCTATCAAAAGAAGGGAGCGCCTACCCTTTGATCATTTTGACCGGCCCGGAGAGGGGATTTTGACGTACCGTCTCCTAAACCTTGGGCATAGTATAACACATTCTGTCGACTTCTTCAAGAGGACAATTTTTAATAAACCCTTAAATTTTGAAAAAAATGTGAAAAAAGTCTCAGTTTGGTAACAGGAAGGCAGCAAAAAAGGGCGGCGAATCTTTCGATTCGCCGCCCTTTCAACAACAAGTCTTTGGTAAAACCTCAGACAACAAAGTTAGGAAATATTGCCGTTGATGTCAGTGACCTTCTTGACAGTCAGGACAGCAGCGTCCTTCATGCCCAGAGTGTAGACAACAGAAGCCAGACCCAGAGTGGTCATGATCTTGTTGCCGAAGTTCTGAGAATCCTTGGTGATATCATGGTCAATGTGGTACAGAGCAGTGAGGCTGCCCTCGTCGCCGAAGATGCGGTTGTCCTCGCCCCAGTTGCCGCTGAACATAACACCCAGAGTAGCCTTCAGCAGATCGCTGGTGAAGCTGTTGCTGACCAGGGTGATAATGTTGGTGGAGAACTGCTTGACGTTGGCAGCAGTCCAAGCGTTGGGCAGGTAATCAGCCACAGCGCCGCCGTAGACGACCTCTGCATTGACAGCAGAGAAGTTTGCAGGCATCATCATAATGAATTACTCCCTTCAAATGAATAAAACGAATATAATCGGTCCCCTCCCGGTTGCGCAACCGGGAAAACCTATGCAACCGAGTGCGCACTCGGCAACATCACGAATTAAGTAAGCTGCCATTTTGGCATCTTTACACCATTTTACCATACTTTCCCCCCTGCCACAAGGCTAAATGGCCGGAAAAACAGCCAAAACGGGCAGAAAAGTAGAAAAAATGCGTGGTAATCACTCTGCCGCCGCCCCTCAGAGCCAAAAAAAACGCTGGGGGAAAAACGCCAGAATCTCCAAAAAAACCATTACAGCTTGGATGTAGTGTAACACAAATACGCCATTTCTTCAAGAGGACTTTTTTTAATTTGCCCTTAATTTTTTAATGTGAAAAAAATGCTAATGTGAAAAAGGCTACAGTTTGGTTACACACAGAGGACATTTTTAATTTGCACAGCAAAAAAACGGCGAAGAAAACTCTTCGCCGCAAAAAAGCGCCTCTTGCCTGACTCGAACAGGCGACACCCTGATTAACAGTCAGGTGCTCTAACCGACTGAGCTAAAGAGGCAGATATTCGATTCTCAGCGGACTTGCCGCGAGATGTATTATACCGCATCTCGGGAAAGTTTGCAAGGGGTTTTGCAAAAAAGCGCCTGAGAGGGTTCGACCCTTTTCCTCCCGCCCCTCTGCTACCCTAGAAAGAGGGGGTGGGGCTTGTGCGGACGGTCATCTATCTCGATGTGCTGCTTCTGGTGAATTTCGTGGTGGGGGCGGCGTTCCTGCTGGCGGCGGGGCTGCTGTGCGGGGCGTGCTGTTCGCCGCTGCGGCTGGTGGGCGGCGCGGGAGCGGCGGCAGTGTCGTCGCTGGCCCTGCTGGCCCCCACCGCCCCCTGGCCGCTGGCCCTTACTTATAAAGGTACGACCGCCGCCCTTTGCGTAGCCGCTGCCTACGGCTGGCAGGGGGCGCGGAACACCGCCCGGCTCACGGCGTGGTTCGTCCTGCTCAATCTGACCCTCACGGGGGCGCTTTTTCTGCCCGGCGTGGCCTGCAACAACCTCAGCTTCTATCTGCCGGTGTCGCCGGGGCTGTTGCTGGCGTCCACGGCGGGGGTCTGCGGCGTGGTAGAGGGAGTGCTGCACGTTCTGGGCCGCAGCGGCCCGGCCTGCTTTGGGGCGGAGCTGTCGGTGGCCGGGCGGGTCGTCCCGCTGAGGGTCTTCTGCGACACCGGCTTCCATCTGCAGGAGCCGCTTTCGGGCCGGGCGGTGGTGCTGGTGCGGCTGGATGCCGTGTCTCTGTCCGCCGGGGCGCTGAGGGCGTATCTGGACGCCTGCCTCGCGGGCGTCGGCGCAGAGCCCTCGCCCGGAGTGGGGCGTGCGGTTCGTACCCTGTCAGACCGTCGCGGGACACTGTCTGCTGCCTGCTCCTGCCTGCCGTACTTGCGTCAAACGGTAGAAAACAGAATGGAATATACGCAGCGTTTTGCGATATGCCGCCTTCGCCGGGGGGATGGACGGCTCTCGTCAGCGCGGAAACGGCGGCGCTGCTGGGTAAATGACAATACAATGGGAGGAATGCACCTGTGTTTCAACGATTTGTAAATCTTTTGCAGCGCCTCTGGGCCAGACTGAGCTGGACGGGCGGCGCGCACTACCTCAGCGGCGGGCCGGGTCTGCCCCCGCCCCTGACCCCGGAGGAGGAAAAAGCCCTTCTGGCCCGGATGGCCGACGGCGACCCCGCCGCCCGGGATGCGCTGATCACCCACAATCTGCGGCTGGTGGTCTACCTTGCCAAGAAGTATGAGGGCAGCGGCGTCCCCTCGGAGGACATGGTGTCCATCGGCACCATCGGGCTCATCAAGGCCGTGAACACCTTCACGCCGGAGCGGAGCATCAAGCTGGCCACCTACGCCAGCCGCTGCATCGGCAACGAGATCCTGATGTACCTGCGCAAAAGCTCCAACCGGCGGCAGGAGGCCAGCATCGACGAGCCGCTGAACATCGACGGCGACGGCAACGAGCTGCTGCTGTCGGACGTGTTGAGCAGCGAGGCGGATCAGGTGGGCCAGCGCCTTGAGCAGGACGCCGAGCGGGCCAGCCTCCGCCGCTCGGTGGAGCAGCTCTCGCCCCGGGAGCGGCAGATCATGGAGCTGCGCTTCGGCCTGCTGGACGGCGTGGAGCGGACCCAGAAGGAGGTGGCCGATGCCATCGGCATCAGCCAGAGCTATATTTCGAGGCTGGAGAAGAGGATCATACGGCAGCTAAGAGAACAATTGGGGAGTAGCCCCTGAATTTGGAATGAATGTTATCCTGCCTCTGCGGCCATACTTCCGGTGAAACTGAAACGAAACCGGAGGCTAGAGGATGTACAACAAGGTGGAACTGTGCGGCGTGAACACCGCCGAACTGCCGATTCTGTCCGAGCAGGAGAAGCGCGACCTGCTCACCCGGGCGCGGGCAGGGGACAAAGAGGGGCCGTCAAAGCATGATCGAGGGCAACCTGCGGCTGGTGCTCAGCGTCGTGCAGCGCTTTTCGCAGCGGGGCGAGAACATGGACGACCTCTTTCAGGTGGGGTGCATCGGCCTCATCAAGGCCATCGACAACTTCGACCCGGCCCAGCAGGTGCGGTTCTCCACCTACGGTGTGCCGATGATCATCGGCGAGATACGGCGGTTCCTGCGGGACAACAACGCCCTGCGGGTGAGCCGCAGCCTCCGGGACACGGCCTACCGGGCCATGCAGTCCCGCGAGGAGCTGGAAAAGCAGCTGGGCCGTGAGCCGACCGTGGAAGAGATCGCCCAGAAGACCGGTCTGTCCCGCCGCGAGGTGTCGGCGGCGCTGGAATCGGTGGTGGAGCCGTTGAGCCTCGAGGAGCCGGTCTACGCCGACGGCGGCGATGCGGTGTACGTCATCGACCAGGTGCGCGACCCCGACGGCGAGGACAGCTGGATCAGCGGCCTGCAGTTCCGCCAGACCGTGGCGGGCCTCACCCCGCGCGAAAAGCGCATCATGGAACTGCGCTACCTCAAAGGCAAGACCCAGATGGAGGTGGCCCGGGAGATCGGCATCAGCCAGGCACAGGTGAGCCGGCTGGAAAAGGCGGCGCTGGAGCAGTTCCACCAAATGACATGACAAAGCGGCGGTGCCTGGACACCGCCGCTTTCCGCTAACGAGGCTTGTGGTATTTTTCCCGGGTGGCCGCGCCGCCCCGCAGATGGCGCTCGGCCTTGTTCCGGGCCAGCACCATCTGCACCTGCCGGAACAGCTCCGGGCCTACCGTCCGCAGCCGCACCGATACGTCCTTGTGGACGGTGGATTTGCTGCAGCCGAAGGCCCGCGCCGCCGCCCGCACGGTGGCTCCATGCTCCACGATGTACTCTCCCAGCAGCAGCGCCCTCTGTTCCGGATCACCTTTCATGACTGCTCCCTCCCGCCAAAATGTGCTTGTTCCAGAATATGTGACCCGGCTGGCCGATATGCTGCCGGGGGCTTGACTTTTGGCGGAGAGCGGCTATACTGAAAGCGGACATGAAAACAGGGGCGCCGTGAGGCTGAGATCTGCTGGAAGCAGAGACCCTTGAACCTGATCCGGGTAATGCCGGCGTAGGTAGTTTGCGGAAAGGTCCCGATTTTCACAAACAGCCCGTGCGCCTGCCAGTAAAAGCAGGCGCATTTTTGTTTTTGTGTACTATTATTATGAGAAGAGGAATCCTTATGTCGAAATCCTACTCCAAGACCCGGGTGCTGGTGGAGTGCGCGCTGATGGTGGCGATCGGCACCGTGCTGGCCAACATCAAAATTTTCACCATGCCCAACGGCGGCAGCGTCACCCTGCTGAGTATGCTGCCCTTTGTGCTCGTCTCCTTCCGCCACGGCGTCAAGTGGGGTCTGTTCACCGGTCTGGTGAACGGCTGCCTGCAGATGCTTCTGGGCTTTTGGGCACCCCCAACGCCCACCTTCCTCTACTTCCTCGGTGAGATCCTGCTGGACTATCTGGTGGCCTTTATGGCTCTGGGTACCGCAGAGTTCTTCGCCCGCCCCTTCAAGAACCCGATGGTCGGCGTGGCCGTCGGTACGGCTGTTGCAGGCTTCCTGCGCTTTATGTGCAGCTTTTTGTCCGGCGTCCTCGTCTGGGGCAACCTGAATGAGGGCCTGAGCGCATGGACCTACAGCCTCGGGTACAATGCCAGCTACATGCTGCCGGAGACTCTCCTGACCGTGGTGGGCGCTGTGCTGCTCATCAAGGCAGCACCCCAGATCTTCGACCGTCAGTACACCAAAGCCTGAGTCCACTGTTCTTCTCCTGAATGTATTTCATTTGTATTATATCGGATTTTCGTGACTTTATCAAGGGAGAAGCTGAGAGTACTGCGAAAACTCTGAAAATGCATTTCGTTCATTTACACTGAACACATGAACGACGTAATGTTGCCTAAAAACGGGAGCCTGCTTTTGTAAAAATAGACGAAAACGCACTGAACGCGTTGGAAAATGCGGATTTTCCGTTGACAGACACAGAAAAAAACATTTATATTGATGCCAATGGAACTTAACAATTCGTTAAGTGAAAATGAACAGAATGGAAAGGAGCATATAATATGTTGGATGTGTTGATCAAGAATGCGAATATCATCGATGGCACCGGAAAGCCGGCCTATAAGGGCAGCATCGGTATTTCCGGCGGAAAGCTGGTCATGGCAGACGGCAGTGAGGAAGCCACCGCTGTCATCGACGCCAGCGGCAAGTACGTCAGCCCCGGCTGGATAGACGCCCACTCCCACGGCGACCTCATTCTTGGCTCGGAAGATGCGCACCTCTTCAAGACCACGCAGGGCGTCACGACCGAGCTGACCGGCCAGTGCGGCCTGTCGATGGCACCGGTCATGCCGGAGAATCTGGCCGCCGTCCAGAACATGCTCTCGATGGGAACGACATGGTTCCCAGACGACATGAAGAACTGGAGCAGCTTCGCACGCTTCCTCGAGTACGCCGACCAGCAGAAGCTCACGGCAAACGCCAAGATGTACATCGGCCACAGCAGCCTACGCATCGCCGTGATGGGCATGGCCAACCGCCCCGCAACAGATGCGGAGCTTGACCGGATGAAGGGCATCCTGCGCGAGGCGATGGAAGACGGCGCAGCCGGCTTCTCCACCGGCCTCATCTATACGCCCAGCTGCTACGCCGAGGAAAAGGAGATCATTGAACTGGCCAAGGTCATCGCCCCCTTCAACGGCATCTACGCCAGCCATATGCGCAACGAGAGCGACAAGATCGTCGAGGCCGTGGAAGAGACCATCAACGTCGGCCGTCAGGCGGGCGTCCTCGTGGACATCTCCCACCACAAGATGCTCGGCAAGCCCAACTGGGGCAAGCAGAAGCAGACCCTCGCCCTCATGCACAAGGCCCGCGACGAGGGCATTCCCGTCATCTGCGACCAGTACCCCTACACCTGCAACATGACGACCCTGAACGCCTGTATGCCGCCGTGGTACTTCGCAAACGGTTTCCATGCCATGACCGACCAGCTGAAGGACAAGGACTTCCGCGCAAAGCTCAAGGCCGAGATGGAAGACCCCGCCACCCCTACGATAACTACTACCTCAACGCCGGCGGCTGGGGCGGCGTCTATGTTTATTCGGCATCCAAGACGCCGGAGGCCGAGGGCCATTTCATCACAGAGTACGCCGACTCTATCGGCAAAGACCCGTGGGAGGCATTCTTCGATATGTGCGTCGCCAACAACTGTGAGACGGGCGGCGTTTACAGCAGCATGTGCGACGAGGATGTCTGCGAGATCATCCGCGACCCCTACTGCATCGTGGGCAGCGACGGTCTGACACGCAGCTGGAAGGAAAAGGGCCACCCCAGAGCCAGCGGCACCTTCCCGCACGTCATCACTTACTTCGTCAAGGAAAAGAAGATCCTCACCCTCGAAGAGGCTGTCAACAAGATGACCGGCCGCACCGCCGAGTACCTCCGCATCAAAAACAAGGGCCTCATCAAGGAAGGCTATGACGCCGACCTCGTCATCTTCGACTACGACAAGCTTCAGGACACCGCCACTTACAGCAACTCCAACAGCATCACCGAGGGCATCGACTCCGTCTATGTGAACGGCGTGCTCGTCTATAAGGACAAGCAGTTCACCGGTGCTGCTCCGGGCAAGATGCTGCGCCACAACGCATAAATACGTCTTTCCACCGAACAAAATCTACGACAGAAAGGGAAATGATCATGTCTCCATTGATCGCGTTTTTGATCGTCTTCGTGCTCCTGCTCATTGCGCTCATCAAGCTTAAAGTCACCCCCTCTGTTGGTCTGTTTGCCGCCGCCATCATCTTCGGCCTCATGGTCGGGATGCCGGCTGCGGATATTCTGAGCAAGCTGCCCGCCGGCTTCGGCAATATGATGACGAGCATCGGCCTCCTCATCGTGTTCGGCAGCATCTTCGGTGACTTCCTTGGCAACTCGGGCGCGACCGAGGAGCTGGCAAAAGGTATGGTCCGGCTGTTCGGCAAGAAGAACGATTACCTTGCGCTGAACCTCGTCGGCTTCATCCTCTCCATCCCCATCTACTTCGGCTGTGCCTACATCATGACGGCCCCGCTGGTGACTGCCTTGCAGAAGATCAGCAAAAAGAGCATGAAGGGTTATGTCATCGCCATCTTTACCGGCCTGATGCTTACCCACAGCTGCGTCGCACCTACTCCCGGCCCTCTGGCCGTCGCAGGCCAGATTGGCGCGAACGTCGGCTGGTTCATCATCTGGGGCATCATCGTCTGCCTGCCCGCCAGCCTCCTCGTGGGCTGGGTGTATGCGAACCTCGTCAACTCGAAGGAAGAAAAGCAGCGCGCCCGCGACGCGATGAAGGAGATCGTGGAGGACGAAGACCTCCTCGCTCCCGACCCCACCAAGCCCTCCGCGCTGAAAGCCTTCCTGCTCGTCATGTTCCCCATCGTCCTCATCGTTTTCGCAGCCATCTTCTCGCTGTTCGTCACGGAGGGCCCTGTCTACACCGTCATCAACTTTGTCGGCAACTCCAACATCGCCCTCTTCATCGCCATGCTCGTCACAGGCTATGTTCTGCATCCGTATATGCCTGAAAAAGACCGTCATGCAGTACATCGACGCCTATGCAGACCGCACCGGCAATGTCCTGCTCATCGTGGGTGCCGGTGGATGCTTCGCCTCCATGCTGGGGGCAACGACCATGAGCACCGACCTCGTCGCCATCATGTCCGCGACCAAGATGCCCGTCATTCTGCTGGGATTCCTGCTGGCGTTCTGCATCCGCGCCGCTGTCGGCTCTGCCACCGCTGCCATGCTCACCTCCATCGCCATCGCCGGCCCGGTGTGCCTTGCCTCTGGCATGTCGCCCATCATCGCAGGCCTCTCTGTCTGTCTCGGCGCCAACGCCGCCACCTTCCCGACGGACGTTACCTTCTGGTTTCCGTCCACCTACAACGGCCTCGATACCAAAGACTGCCTCGCCACTACGACGATCCCCTGCATTCTGTCCGGTGCCATCGGCATGGTCATTCTGGTCGTGCTCAACGCCTTCTCCGGTGTCCTCCCCGGAATGTTCTGAACGTCGCTTTAGGAATAGGAAAAGGAGAATATTATGCTCTCACCAAATAAGATCATCGCAGGGCGCTCTGCTGCCGACTGGATAAGCTCCTGTCCGGTCGTGGGCGACATCTGCGAGCTGAAGGAAACGGCGTGGCTCAACCCCGACAAGCAGCCGTTTGAACAGGCCAAAGCCGCCTGCCCCCTCGGCATGGCGGACATCGAGGATGCCGCTGCGCGCTTGGAGCGCTTTGCCCCGTACCTGTGCAGGGTCTTCCCCGAGACAGCCGAGAGCCACGGCATCATCGAGTTCTGCCGTCCGCCCCATCCCCGCGATGCAGAAGGTGCTGGAAGAAACTTCGGACACCGCCATCGCCGGGCAGGTGTGGATAAAGCTGGACAGTCATCTGCCGATCTCCGGCTCCATCAAGGCCCGCGGCGGCATCTATGAGGTGCTGAAAACGGCGGAGGACATCGCCCTCCAGAGCGGGATGCTCCACCTGACGGACGATTACGCCGTGCTGGACACCGAGCCGTTCCGGGAGCTGTTCTCCCGCTACTCCATCGCTGTCGGCTCCACCGGCAACCTCGGCCTCTCCATCGGCATCATGAGCGCAAAACTCGGCTTCAAAGTCACCGTCCACATGTCTGCGGACGCGCGGCAGTGGAAAAAAGACCTCCTGCGCAGCCGCGGAGTCAAGGTGGTGGAGTACAAGTCCGATTACAGCATCGCCGTGGCCGAGGGCCGCAGGCTGGCCGCAGATGACCCTTACTGCCATTTTGTGGACGACGAAAATTCCAAGACCCTCTTCCTCGGCTACACCGTGGCCGCGCTCCGACTGAAAAAAGCAGTTCGACGCTCTGGGCATCATCGTCGATGAAGAGCATCCGCTCTTCGTCTACCTGCCCTGCGGCGTGGGCGGTGGACCCGGCGGCGTGGCCTTTGACTGAAAATGGTGTTCGGCAATGCGGCGCACTGTTTCTTTGCAGAGCCCACGCATTCCCCGTGTATGATGCTTGGCATGGCGACAGGTGAAAATAACAACGTCTGTGTGCAGGATTTTGGCGTTGACAACCTGACCGCTGCCGACGGCCTCGCCGTGGGACGCTTCCGGTTTCCGGGCGCGCTTTGCGTCGGCGCGCTCATCCAGGATGAGCGGATGTACAAGCCCCGAGCTTCACGCCGAAGGCATCTACCTCGAGCGGCGCCCCTGCTATTCGGCCCGTCCAGGATGACGCGGATGCTGTCCCCGCAGGGGCAATGGCCAACGCCATCCACCTTGCCTGCTGCCCCGCGAAGAGATGCAGCCGAGGCTGTCGTACCAGCCGATGAGGTGGTAATCTTCGACGTTGACCTGCGAGAGGGTGGTGGCGTAATACTGGCCCTTGTACCACAGGTACACCTGCATATTGTCGGCAAGCTCATAGCGCTTGGAGCCGCTCATGGCCGAGGCCGCGCCCAGCTTGTCGATGTTGATGGGGACCAGCTGCACCATCGACTTCACGGTGCCGGAGGGGCTGCTGACGGCGATGCCGCCGGCCTTACTTCACCGAAACATTATGGACAAGAGCACAAAAGGCAGACCGAGAAACGGGCTGCTTGAACAAATTAAGGCTGAACACCAAGCACGGGCGGGGCCTGTTTTGTTGTCAACGGGGTTTCGGGGCGCAGCCACGACTTTGCTTCATCTTGCGGCGTTGACCGTGCCGCTCGGGGACTGGTTTTAAGCTACAAAAATCTGTCTCTTTATGATTTGTCGGAAAAACTCTTTACCCAAACAAAAACTACAATTGTAAAAGTTGCAATGAGTAATTCCGCAAGAATTACAGAAGCATTCCATATTTCAAAATAGAAATGCCCAATGAAATAGACTGCAAAAATATCAAATAAATTCCAATCGAATACATGATATTTTTGGAAATTTGAGTGCGTTTCTGTTCCCTAACTAACATCTGTTTCTGTTGCTGTTCCAGAATTTCTGTTTTAACCGATAATTCATCTATCTCTGATGGTTTTAACAGATAATCCACGGTAACATCGAATGCTTTGCTTAGTTCAACAATCTTTTCTACTTCGGGTATGACCTGCCCACTTTCCCATTTTGAAATAGACTGTCTTGAAACATTAAGCTGCTCAGCCAGTTGTTCCTGTGTTAATTCTCTACTTTTGCGTAGTGCTATAAGTTTTTCTGCGAACTCCATATGCGTTCCTCCTTTTGATTTTGTGTATAAATCTTATCAAAATACTCATTTGCACTCCAGCAAGTGAGCTATACAATTACATGACAAACGGTGGAGTTTAAGCGTTTTCTTGTATATCTTGATTGTCATTCTACTTTATGTGCCTATTTTAGCATAGAAAAAAACGTTTTCTCTATTACTCTCCATTATTTTACGGAATAGTGGGCTGTCTTTCTTTATTTTAGTTGTGTTACTTTATCGCACATGAGCATGAATTGGGGTCGATAGCTGCAAAATTTTTCATACGCATAACAAGAGAACTGACAGAGTGGGAAAAGCCACAAGCGACCTGCTGTATCAATTTGTTTGAGGGGCGAATATCGTTCAGCGGCGTAATGCAATACAGCGCATAGGCAACGATAATATCCTCTCGGCTCCATGCCACGCGTTCACCCGTAGTTCAAAATCTCCGTGCATAGCATCAGTATAGCAGATTTTCTGCATTGTGGACAGCTTATCACATACTTCTTGGGATTTGTGGGATAAGATCCTAAGGAATTCTTAAGAAAGCGGCCATTTTGCCTCTTGCGGAGCGGGGCGGGGGAGAGTATCCTTATAGAAGAATACACAGGAAGTGAGGGTATCCCTATGCACAAAAAAAGTTTTGGTATGTCTGCCCCTGAACGACGCCCACCGCGCCGCGCTGGAGGCATCCGTGCCGGAATTTGAATTCCGTTTCAACGCGCTGGACGATGTCCACGCCGAAGATGTGCTCTGGGCCGACATCGTGCTGGGCAACGCACCGGTGTCGATGATCCGCCAGAACAAGCACATCGAGTGGTTCCAGTCCAACTCCGCCGGCCCCGACGCCTACCTGAAGCCCGGCGTCCTGCCCGAAAACTGCATGGTGACCAACGCCACTGGTGCCTACGGTCTGGCCATCAGCGAGTGGATGCTGGCCATGTGGCTGGGCATCCAGAAGGATATGTTCCTCTACCGCGACCGCCAGAACCAGCGCCAGTGGGCTCCCATCGACCGCCCCGTGAGGGGCATCACCGGGGCGCGGGTGCTCTGCGTCGGCATGGGCGACATCGGCTCCAACTTTGCCCGCCGCGCCCATATGCTGGGCGCTGAGGTGGTGGGCGTCCGCCGCACGGTCCACCCCGACACGCCCTGCCCGGACTACTGCCTGCGTGTGGTGGCCCAGAGCCAGCTGGACGAGGAGCTGCCTGAGGCCGACCTCATCGCTCTGAGCCTGCCCGGCACCCCCGAGACCAACAATCTGTTCAACGCCGAGCGCTTCGCCCGCTGCAAGGACGGTGCCATCCTCATCAACGTGGGCCGCGGCACCACCGTGGACAGCGACGCCCTCGTGGAGGCCCTGCGCAGCGGCAAAATTTTTGGCGCGGGCCTCGACGTCACCGACCCGGAGCCTCTGCCCGCCGACCACCCGCTGTGGGGCGAGCCGGGCGCTATCATCACGCCCCACAACTCCGGCAAGTTCAGCCTGCCCAAGACGCTGGACAACATCGTGGACATCTTCATCCACAACCTCAAGCGCTACGCCGAGGGCCTGCCGCTGGACAATCAGGTCAACCGCACCACCCGCTATGCCGCCGACCAGAACGGCGGCCACCGCCTGCTGAGCACCCTGTAAAATACGATAGTGTGATGAAAAGCCCCTCTGCACCGCGGTGCAGAGGGGCTTTTGGTTTAGAGATTCATCGTGCCAGCACCACCGAAAGGGTGACTTCCTTGGCGTCGGGCGAGAGGTCAAAGCTGCCGCCGTCCTGTGCGGTGAGGCAGACATTGTAGACCTTCTTCGCGCTGAGACGGGCCGGGGCATCGTCGAAGTGCCAGTCGGACACCTCATGGTAGCGGCCATCCATGCCGAGGGCGAAGAGCTTATAGTCGGCGGCATTTCCGGTCAGGCCGTTGATGCGGAAAGAAACAGTCGTCGCGGGGTGGAGGTTGTCGAGGGTGGCGGTGTGGAGCCAGCTTGCGGGGGTGCCGGCGCCGCCTGCGGCCTGGAACTCTGCTGCCGAAAGCACCCGGCGGGAGGTCTTGTCCAGATCGACCTTCCGGTAGGGCATCTCGGGCAGGAAGACGAAGCGGTCCTGCAGGCGGAGCAGCTCTTTGTAGCCGGTGGGGCAGTAGAGCTTGTTGCCGTCCCGGCCCGCATACATACCGATGGCCATGTTGTTGTAGCCGTAGAGGGAGGCAACGTCCACAGTGAGGACGGTCTTTCCGGTGTCGAAGTCCAGCACGATGTACTGCCACATGCCGCTGTCCACGTCCTGCACGAAGCCGTAGATATAGCCGGTGGCGGTGGAGAGTTTCATCATGGAAGTGTCGCTGAGGTCGTCGCGGCACCAGATGCTCTTCATGGTCCAGCCGTCGGCGGTGCGGATGGTGTCCACCCGTTCGACGCCGGGCATGATCATGCAGTTGCCCTTGAGCAGCCAGTTGCGGTCGTAGATGTTCTCGTAGCTCTGGATGGAAGAGTCACTGTCGGGCTTTGCAAGGTTGGGGCTGCCTGCGCCGAACCAGTTGCAGACGATGGTGCTGACCCGGCCATTGCCGTGGTCGTAGACGATGGCCGAATTTTCCACCGACACCGGCATGTTGGAGGGCAGCTCGTCGATGATGGGATGGCTGGCCGCCACCTCGCCGGTGCGGATGTCCACAGCCATCAGGCTGACGACCTCGAGGTTGTCGGTAAAGAAGACCAGCTCCCTGCTCAGAGAGGGCGAGCAGCCGCCGCCCCACGCCAGACCGCCGCCGGTAGTGGCAGCGCCTTCGCGGCTGTCTTTTGCGCCCACGCTGTCGTAGGGGGTGCGCCAGACGACTTCAACGCCGCCGTTGGCGCGCAGCAAGTAGCAGGCAAGATTCGTCAGGATGACCGCACCCTCCCGGCAGGAGGCAATGCCATTTTCAGCACCTTCGCCCGGGCGGGAGCGTAGACATGGACTTCGTGGTCGAGGTCGGCGGTGCCGCCGGCAAGGATGGTTTCGATGGCATTGTGGGAGATGTAGCCCATCGCGCCCTGCTGGCCGCGGCTGGGGTAGATGCGGAAGCCGCCGGTGACGAACCAGAGGTTGCCGTCGTAGTCGAAGACGATGGAGAGCAGATTCTGCTCGAGGCTGCGGCCAAGCACCCGCTCGGCAGCCTCTTTGATGTTGATGTCCAGTACCTTTTCAAAAACCGGCAGAGGCGTACCCTTCTCGTCGGTGGCGCGAAGCATCAGCACATGGTTGTGGCTGGTGGGGCAGACGATGAGGTTGCGCCCGTCCACAAAGGAATAGGAGCTTTGGATGAGATAGCCACCGCCGTCGTGCCTGGCGGGAGAGAAAAAGCCGATGGTGCGGACTTCTTCTGCGTCGAGGTCGCGGATGGCCAGACCGCCCAGGAACGGGCTGACAGGGGTTATCGAAGTTGTCGAAGAAGATGGCCGGGGAGGCGTTGGGGTTCGTCTTTTCCATTGCCACGTTGACCTCGGGGCAGATGCCCACGGGGAGGGACGGCGTCGGTGGAGTCGGTGTTGTAGCAGTCGTGGTGGATGTTTGACTCGCTGCGGCCCATAAAGGGGTTGGCGTCCACGACTTTCGCCGTCAGAGGCTTCGGCGGCAGGGTGGTGTCTGTGCCGTGGAAAAGGCCAGACAGAAGGCAGTCTGCCCTGGCGGCGGGGGCCAGCTGGCAGGACAGCAGTGTGAGAGCGGAAGCGCTGAGGAAATTGCGTCGGGTCATTTTCATGGTGGAGTCCTCCTTTTGATAACATGACCTCTCAGCCTCCCCCTCGATAGGGGGAGGTGGCACGCCGCAGGCGTGACGGAGAGGTTAAAGGTTCAATAAAATATTCACTCGGAACAGGCCGTTTTCGGTCTCGACGGTCATGGAGCCGCCGTATTTGGCTGCGGTGGTCTGGATGGAGACGAGGCCGATGCCCATGCCGTCGTGCTTGGTGGAGTGGAGGGTGCCCTGCTGGCGCTTGAGCACACCGTCATAGCGGTTCTCCACCAGCAGGCCCAGCATGGCGGGGCTCAGCATCCGGGCCAGCACCTTCACCTGCCGCTGTTCGGGCGGCAGCTTCTGGCTGGCGTGGAAAGAATTTTCCAACAGATTGCCCAGCATCATGCAGAAGTCAGCCTCCGGGATGGCCAGCTGGCGGGGCAGCTCCAGCCGCCAGTCCACCGGCACGCCGAGGCTGTGGGCCTCGTGGTCGTAGTGACCGGCCAGAGCGTCCACGGCAGGATTCGCGCAGAGGGTGGGGCGCTCCTCGCTCAGCTCGGATTCGTACTGGTGCAGGTAATTTTTCAGCTCATCCACCTGCCCGGCCTCGGTGAGTCCGGCGATGACGTGGAGATGCTGGCGGAAGTCGTGGCGGAGATGCCGCGTCTGCTCCATATAGGTCCGTAGCTCGGTGTAGCGGCGGGACTCCACAGCCAGAAGCTGGTTTTCCCGGTCCAGCTGGGCGCTGCGGGTGTACTCCCGGGCCACCTGATACACCTCATACAGCAGCAGGAAGATGCCCAGCAGCGAGATGGTGACGGCCAGAACAGAAATGATCATCAGACGGTTGATGAGCACGACGGCCGGGTCCAGCGGCATACAGAAGACGAGGAAAGCCGCGTAGATGGCGGGCAGCGGCCACGCCGACTGCCAGAAGGCTTCGCCCCGGTACTCCCGCAGCAGCCAGCGGCTCCATTGGACCGCGGTGAACCAGAAGAGGATGCAGAGCACCGCCGACAGCCCCAGCTTGAGCAGGGCAGTGGAGACGAGGCAGACCGGCGTGTCGTTGTCCACCTCGGCCCGGGCATTGAGCACGACAGAGAGCAGGGAGCAGACTGCCATCATGACGCCGGAGACGGCGAAGAGAAAGGCGGTCTGGCTCACGGTCGAGACTTCCGGCCCCACCCGCCAGCGCAGCAGCCAGAACGCCGCCAGCAGGGTGGGAAGAAGCAGGATATTGCTGTCCAGTTCGAAGATGGCGCAGAGGGCCGCCGATGCAAGGCAGATGACCGTGACGAGGTGGCTGCCAGCACAGCGGTGCGCCGGGGGGCCTTCACATGCTCCCACAGGGGCGCGAGGCAGAGGAATGCCCCCGGGTAGAAGACGGCGAGGTCCAGAAAATAGCGTCCAAATAAAGAAAAGTCCAAGGCAGGGCCTCCTCTCGTTGTCAAAGCTCCCGCCGCATATGGCGGAACTGGTATTGTGTGAACTGGGCGAACAGGGTGTTTTTATCCTTCAGACGCACCGGCAGGTGGGTGCCGTCCAGCATCTCGAAAGCAGTCGCCGTCCAGCCGCAGCACCTTGTCCATGTTCAGGATGACGCCCCGGTTGCAGACGATGAAGTTCTCCTGCGCCCGCAGCAGCTGCTCCACCTGTGCGAAGGTGGAGACGGTCCGGCACTCGCCGTCGTCGCTGACGATGCGGACGTAGTGATTCTGGGCCATGGCGTACTGGATCTTCCGCAGGGGGCAGATGTACCTGCTGCCGTGCGATGCGGACTTCCAGCTCCGGTTCGGCCCGGAAGAACACCCGCCGCAGCTCGTCGGCCAGCTGGAAAAGCTTTTCTTCCCGGTAGGGCTTGAGCAGATAATCGAAGGGGTGGACGGGAAATGCATCCCACACATACTCCGGCGATGAGGTCACGAAGACCAGCGGCAGGTCGGGGTCGGCCCGGCGCAGGATGCGCGCCGTCTCGATGCCGTTGGTGCCTTCCATGCAGATGTCGAGAAAAACGACCTGATAATTTTTTTGAGGGGAACGCGCCAGAAAAGCGTCGCCGCTCTCATAATGGTCACAGACCAATGGTTGCCCGCCGCCGAAAGCCAGCCGCAAAAGGCTCTCCAACCGCTGAGCGTCGGGCAGGCGGTCTTCTACGACCGCAAATCGAAGCTCCATCCTCAAGTTCCTCCCTTATGACCATATTATAACATAACCATCGGGGCTTAGACACAGCGATTCACGCAGGAAACGACCCCATTCACGCAGGTTTGACAGTAAAAGAGAGATCGGCTTTGGGCAAAGCCGGTCTCTCTTTGAGAAGAGGTCTTGGCAGAGCCGACGCAGCAGCCGATGACGATCATCAGGACGATGACGACGTTCTGCCAGCTTGCCACGGAGAACATGGTGGAGAAGTTAATAGCGGAGATGCCCATGCCGACCATCTGGATCCAGACCAGCTTGTTGCCGCAGAAGTGCTGGCAGCGGCGGCAGGCCTCGCGGAGGTTTGCCGGGATGAGGTTGAAGATGTTGGCCAGAGCAGCGAAGATGATCATGTAAGCAAAGTTGGGGATGGCAACACCGAACACGGTGGGGAGAATCTTCTTGGAGACCAGCTGGCCCAGCATGAAGAAGCCTGCGCAGATGAAGATGGCAGCAGCGATGTCATCCACGGTGACAGCGGGAGCAGGGGTCTTGGACTCGACTTCCAGAGACTTGTTCTTGACGCGGAGCAGCTCGCCGTGGCCGGTCATTTTAGGGAAAGCGCGGCCAACGAGGTCATGACGACAGCCATCAGGATGGCGACGATATTGCCCAAAGCGAGGATGGCCATGCAGAAGCTCAGGTAGCCTGCGGAGTCCTGACCGGTGGCGTCGGAGTAGACCTGAGCCATAGGCACGGCACCAGCGCCCGCGCCGCCGCCCATGATGGGCAGGACGTAAGAGGTGATGAGGTAGAGCGGGTCGTTGCCGAAGATGAGGCCGGCCACGACGCCGAACACGCAGGCACCCAGCAGGGAGCACAGCAGCGTGGGGATGTAGAGCGAACCGGATTTGATAAGGACATCACGGTCGATGCCCAGCAGGGAGCCGACGACGAGGAAGGTGATGAAGACGTTCAGGAAGCTGTAGCCGTTGATCCAGCCGTCGGAGACGTTGGTGACGCACTCGGGCAGGAGGTTGAAGTACTTGAGCAGACCGGCAGCGAGGAAGCAGAGCATTGCGCCGCCGCCGAGGAACTTGTTCCAGATGGGCAGGCGCTCGCCGATCTCACCGATCAGGATGCCGAAGGCGAACAGGACGGCGACCGCGCCGATCATCTGGTTGGGGATGATGTTGAAGTAGGCGCAGGCCAGCACGATGATGGCGAAAAACGCATAGATGGGAAGCGGCATTCCATAGAACTGAATGGAATTCAATTTTTCATTGTTGTTTCCTCCGTTTTACTGGTCAATATCCAGCAGCCATGCCGGATTGTCGTGGGTCATCCTGCGGACTTGCTCGGAGGTGAATACCTCAGACACCGCCTTGAAGTAGGTGGTGTAGCTTTCGTACCAGTAGGGGGTTGACGGTCTGGCCGCTGTCGGTGGAGATGACGAAGTGCTCCGGGCCGATGGCTTTCATGGCAGCGATGTTGTCGGGGATGTTGATCTTATAGCTGCCGTTGACGGGCTGTGCGTAGACGGATTCCAGCAGGACATCGTATTTCCGCACGATGTCGGCCTGCTGCTCGGGAGTCATGCCCACCACCCAGAACTCGGGGTGGGTGATGACGATCTTCTCCACGCCTGCGGCGCGGGCAGCCTCCACGACCGGGAAGCACTCTTCTGCACCGATGTGGCCGGTGGCCAGCACAGCGTTGTACTGCTTGACGAGGGCGAAAATGTCCTGCAGCTCGTCCACGGCTTTGCCGTCACGGGTGACGACGACGCCCTTGGAGGGGTCTTTGCCGTTTTGCGGTAGTGGTTCTCGGCGGTGTTGGTGGGCAGCCAGATGACCTTTGCGCCCAGCTTCAGCGAAGTTTCCACCGCGTCGGGGTTCAGACCGCCCACCGGACGGTTCAGGCACAGCCCGCCGAATGCGGTGAACTTTACGTCCGGGTACTTTTCAGCTGCCACGCGGTTGACCAGATAGGCACGGTCCCAGTGGGGACGTTGTGGGACTTGAGCACAATGGCACGCACACCCCGCTGAACGGAGGCTTCCATCAGCTCGAGATCGTCCAGTTTCCGCGCACGGACGTCCGGGGCTGCATGGATGTGCATATCAATGATGCCCTGCATTACGTTTTCCATAGATTTTCAGCTTCCTTTCGACGAAACTCTCTTGTGCATGGAGCACTTTTCCTGTATTTAGGATAATCGAAAATGGATGATTTGTGAAATAACGGGTTTGTATCTGATGCCATTCCAAAAATGAATGGTAAAAATGCAGGAAATGCATCATGAGGACGAAAACATCGTCAAAAATGAGTCAATGCGGAAAATTGGATGAGATTTCCATAGAAAAACGGAATGGATAGAACGGATTATGTAGAATAAAGGACCCCTTTTGAATCGCTGTGCAGACTGACGAAAATATCGACAGACTTTTGTCAATTATCACAAAAACACCGAAATATCGAAAAAAAAAGCAAAGAGACGGCAAAGAAAAGTCCCCCTGCACCCTGAAGTGCAGAGGGACTTGGAACGATCGGAAGGGAAAAATCGATAGAACTCTTTAATGTTTGCTCATGGCGCAGACCATGCGGATGAACTCCCGTACCTGCGGCAGCTCGCTTTCGCGCTTGCGGTAGAGCAGATAAGTAGAACGGGTGAGAGGCGTGCCGTCGGCAAAGAAGAGAGGCTCCGAGATGCCGTCGAAATAGTTCAGGCAGATGGACGGCACGATGCTCCAGCCGAGGCCCGCCTGCACCATGGCGACGCAGGTGGACAGGCCGTCCACGTTCAGCTGGGAGCAGGGCTCCATCTTGTGCTCCATCAGCCAGCGGGCCTTCATGCTCATGTGCTCGGGGTCAGAGTCCCGGCCGATGTACCGCAGCTCGCGCAGGGGACGCTGGCATTCTCCCGGCTGCGGATGAGGCAGACCGGCTCCCGCTCCAACAGGATCTTGCCTTCGTCCCAGTCGTATTCGCCCCGCACGATGGCGAGGTGGACGCTGCTGTCCTGCAGCGTCCGGAGACAGTCACGGCTGTGGTTGGTGGAGACTCTGAGGGTGACGTCCGGGCACTGAGCCGTGTAGGCGGCCAGAACCTGCGGCAGACGGTATTTGGAGTAGTCGATGGAGACCTCGATGCGCAGGGTGCCGCAGATGGTGTTTTTTCTCAGCTGTAACTGTTCCCGCAGAGTGCTGAAGTCCTGAACAGTGCGCTGGATGACTTTCTGTGCCTCTTCACCGGCGGGGGTCAGGGTGACGCCCTGTTTGCTGCGCAGGAAAAGCGCTGCCCCCAGATCTGCCTCCATGTTCTGGAGCCGCTTGCTCAGGGTGGGCTGGGCGAGGTAGAGTTTTCCGCTGTGCGGGTCAGGTTGCCGGTGTCGGCCAGCGTCAGGAAGATCAGCAGGTCTTTTTCGTCCATGGGAGGTCTCGTCCTTTTCGTGGTATTTCTTTCAGTATACCGTTTTATAGACGGAAGTTCAAGACCGTGCGTACTCATTTACAGAGACTTGAGGGTATCCAGCAGGTAGGTGGTGAACTCCTCGCTGGTAGCGCCGTCCTTGTCGGTGGTGACGACGAGCTTCTTTTCGGTGTTGCAGCAGATGTCCAGCGCCTTCTCGAGCTTTGCGGTGCGGTCGCCGTAGCCGATGTGGGCCATCAGCTGGCCGGCGGCACGGATCAGGGAGCAGGGGTTCGCGTACTGGCCGCGGCCATGATTGATGAGGAAGGGAGCGGTGCCGTGAATGGCCTCGAACAGGGCGTACTTATTGCCGATGTTGGAGGAAGAAGCGCTGCCTAAGCCCCCTGCATCTCAGCAGCAGCGTCGGTCACGATGTCGCCATAGAGGTTCGGCAGGACAAAGACTTCGCAGCCCCTGGTGAACTCGGGGTCTGCCATCTTGGCGGTCATGGCATCCACCAGACGTTCCTGAACCTCGATGTCGGGGTACTCGGTCTCGCCGATGTGGTGGACAGCCTTCAGGAACTTGCCGTCGGCCAGCTTGACGATGTTGGCCTTGGTGATGGCGGTCACATTGTGCTTGCCGTTCTTGCGGGCGTACTCGAAGGCAGCGCGGGCGATGCGCTCACTGCCCTGCTTGGTCTGGGCCTTGAAGTCGATAGCAAGGTCATCGTTGACCTGAATGCCCTTGTTGCCCCAGATGTACTCGCCCTCGATGTTCGCTCAGGCTCGGTCAGGGCACCCGTGGAGACCGGGAACTCAGTGACCGTGCCGTCTGCCTTGACGACGTAAGCGGAGAAGCTGGCCTTATTTTCCAGTACAGCCTGCCGCAGGCCGGGGATGAAGATGTAATCGCCCAGAGCAAAGACTTCCGGGTTTTCCACCAGGAACGGGGTCATGCCCCAGTTGATGCAGTTGGAGCGGTAACGCTTGGTGGCGTACTGCTTGGCAAAGTTCGCGGATGCACCCATGACGCGCTGACAGGACGCGGCCTGCTCACGGGCAGAGCCGTCACCGGGCATATTGGCGAAGATGGTGGAGCCGATGTCGGTGTTGGCAGGGTCGTTGGCGACGGCCTTGGTCAGGGCAGCATAGACATTCAGGACTTCCTCGGGCAGGGCCTTGCCCGCCTCACGGTCTCGCTCGATCTGGCGCACCTCTTTGCTGCGGGAGACGTACTGGGGGTCGCGGCGGCTCAGGGCGAACTCGGACAGGCGCTCGGGGTTGGAGCGGTAGGAAGAAGTCTCGCCGGAGGGGATGAGCTCATCGGTGGTGGTCACGGGGTCGGTGATGTAGGAGCAGACCTTGACCAGCAGGTCGTCGGTCAGGGCAGGCATCTCAGGCCAGTCCTTGATGTTGGGGCCGAAACGCAGCTCGGTTTCCGGCTCGGCATGGCCCCAGCCGTTGTAAACACGCTTTGCGTAAAGGTTTGCGTTGTAGTGGTACTCGGGCTTGGTGTACTCGATGTCCAGATCGGTGGCAGCGGTCAGCTTGCCGCTGTTGGCAGCGGTAGCGGCGATGGAACGTGCATCCATCAGCGCCACGGCACTCATCTGGCCCTCGCCCGGCTTGGAACCCTCACGGTTGGGGAAGTTGCGGGTGGTGTGGCGGATGGAGAACTCGCCGTTGGCCGGGCAGTCGCCTGCGCCGAAGCAGGGACCGCAGAAGCACTCGCGCATGATGGCACCGGCGTCCACCAGGTCGGAGGCGCGGCCATTGCGGATGAGCTCGGCCAGAGCCGGCATGGAGCCCGGGTAGATGCTCAGGGTAAAGGCACCGTTGCCGCAGCTCTTGCCGCGCAGGATGTCGGCAGCGGCGCAGATGTTATCGAACGTGCCGCCGGCGCAGCCTGCGATCTCGCCCTGATCCACCCAGACAGCGCCATCGTGGTACTTGCTGTCCAGGTCCATCTTGGCACCCTTGATCTGCTTGTTGGCCTCTTCCTGTACCAGATGCAGGATGTCCTTGGCGTTGGCCTGCAGCTCGTGGATGGTGTAGGTGTTGGAGGGATGCATGGGCATGGCGATGGTGCTCTCCACGGTGGAAAGGTCGATGTAGACGCAGCCGTCATAGTAAGCGACCTCAGCGGGGTTCAGCTTCTTGTAGTCCTGCGGACGGCCATGCAGAGTGTAGTAGCGCTGGGTCTCCTCATCGGTCACCCAAATGGAAGACCAGCAGGTGGTCTCGGTGGTCATCACGTCAATGGCGTTGCGGAACTCGATGGGCAGGGAAGCCACGCCGGGGCCGACGAACTCCATGACCTTGTTCTTGACGTAGCCGTTCTTGTAGACAGCGCCGCAGATGCTCAGGGCCACATCGTGGGGGCCGATGCCTGCGCGGGGCTTGCCGGTCAGATAGATGGCGATGACGCCGGGACGGGCGAAATCGTAAGTGCGGCAGAGCAGCTGCTTGGCCAGCTCGCCGCCGCCCTCGCCCACGGCCATGGTGCCGAGAGCACCGTAGCGGGTGTGGGAGTCGGAGCCCAGGATCATCTTGCCGCCGGCAGCCATCGTCTCACGGTTGTAGCTGTGAATGTTGGCCATGTTGGTGGGCACATAGATGCCGCCGTACTTTGAGCAGCGGAGAGGGCAAACTTGTGGTCGTCCTCGTTGATGGTGCCGCCCACAGCGCACAGGCTGTTGTGGCAGTTGGTCAGGACATAGGGGATGGGGAACTCCTTCATGCCGGAGGCGCGGGCCGTCTGGATGATGCCGACATAGGTGATGTCGTGGCTGGTCATGGGTCAGATGCTCCACCAGACCCATCTCGACAGCAAACGGAGCAGTAGCCGCAGTCATGTTGCCGCAGTTGCTCTTGTAGTCGATCTTGGACTGGCCTACGATGGACTGGCCTACGATGTAGTCTACATCAATGCCGGGACGGTCGCTCTTGTTGACCACGACGATCTTGTTGTTGCTGGACACGCAGCCGCCCATACCGTCGATCTGCTTGGGGTCAGGGCTGCCCATGGCCTGCACAAAAATGTCGTCCCACTGGTCGCGGGCGGGCAGGTCGCTTTCCAGGAACATGCAGCCCTTCGACGTGCCGCCGCGCATGAATACACAAGGAAATTTACGCATATATCTTCGTCCTTTCGTTCAGAGGTTTTTTGGATCCCGTTCGTTCTGGCTCCATCAAACCACGAAACGAAACCTTTGTAAAATATAGAAAATTTATAGACATCTATTCTTTATAAGAATGGATCGCCCTCTCTGTCTGCTTCGCAGACAGCCCCCCAAAAAAGGAAAATGGAAATTTGTGATGAGAGGATGAAGTTTTGTGTTGTTGAAAACTTTCGGCAGACATAGAAAAGCGCACCCCTTCTGCTTCTGTATGGAGAAGGGGTGCGCTTCGTTTATACTTCGAGTTCAAGCGGGGTCGGACTGGTAGTCCTTTTTCAGCTCTGCCTGCAAACTGCCCTCGATGTCCTTGAGACATTCCAGCAGCAGCGGATTGAAGGTGCCGCACTCGCCGCCCAGTATCATCTGCACGGCCTTTTCGTGGGGAAGGCTTTTTGTAGCAGCGCTCGCTGGTCAGTGCGTCATAGACATCGGCCAGCGAGACCAGCTGCGCCCCGATGGGGATGTCGTCGCCTGCCAGGCCGTCCGGATAGCCCCGGCCATCCCACCGCTCGTGGTGCCAGCGGGCGATGCCGCAGGCCGTCTGCAAAAGCGGTTCGGTGTCGAAATTTTCCAGTCGGTGGAGCAGGGCCGCGCCCTCGGTGGTGTGGGTCTTCATGATCTCGAACTCCTCCGGCGTCAGGCGGCCGGGCTTGTTCAGTATCTTCTCGTCGATGGCGATCTTGCCGATGTCGTGCAGGAGCCGAGGCGAGAGTGATGTTGTCCTGCTCCTCGGAAGAGAGGGAGTATTTATCGGTCTTGCGCAGCAGCTGGGCCATGATCTTCTCGGTCAGGATGCGGATGTGGCGGACGTGGGAGCTGCTCTCACCGTTGCGGAACTCCACGATCTGGCTCAGCACATTGACCAGCATGGTGGTGTTGTGCTCCTGCTTGCGGGTCTGGGCTGACACCATCCGTACCAGACGCCGCTGCTTGGCGTAGAGCCTGATGGTATTGAAAGCCCGGCGGTAGACCGTCCGGGCGTCGAAGGGGCGGTTGATGTAGTCGGAGACGCCCCGCTCGAAGGCCCGGCGGATGATGTCCTTGGAGTCGTCGCTGGAGATCATGATGACCGGGATGTCCTCGATGGAGTGGTCACGGTTCATGGCCGACAGCACATCGAAGCCGTCCAGTACCGGCATATTGATGTCCAGCAGCACCAGTGCGACGTCGCCTGGGTTGTGGCGCAGCTGCTCGAGACACTCTTCGCCGTTGGAGGCTTCCAGGATGCGGAAGTCGGTCCCAGTATCTCGGCCAGCAGCATCCGGTTCATCGCGGAGTCGTCGGCGATCAGGATCTGCTGGCGGCTCTGCCTGGGCAGCAGGGTGGCCGGGGCCGACAGCACCGCGCTGGAGCTGGCCACGATGACGGTGTTCTTGTGCTCCTTGGCCTGATACATCAGGCGGCTGGCACAGTGGACGGCAGTCTCCATGGTATCCTCAGCAGTCTGCAGTATGCCGCCGATGCTCAGCGAGAGATGGATGTGAGGGTAGCCGGGGACGCTTGTGGTCTGCACCCGGGCGCGTATCTGCTCGAGTTTGGATCTTATCTTCTCGATGGGGCAGCCGGGCAGGATGAGCAGGAATTCGTCGCCGCCGTAGCGGATGAGGGTGTCGGTCTGATTTGTTTTTCGGCGTGGTGAAGATGGCGATAAGCAAAATGTCGTCGAGGCGGAGATGAGAAAAAGTTTTTAGTGGTTGGCCGAGCCGAGGGGCTGAGTGCCGAGCCGAGGGCGGAGCCGGAAGCCTCGAGGCAGCGGCGGGCCATCTCGTCGATCTGCGCGTCGGTGGGGTCGATGCCCAGCTCGTGGAAGCTGGCGGGCATCCCGATGCTGTGGTAAAAGTCTACCATCGCGTCAATGCCCAGCAGGGCCACCTCTTCGTCGGTGCCGTCTGCCGTCACCCCCATGACATTCCGGGCAAAGCAGACGAAGCGGGGCAGGCAGTCCTTATAAACATACCGTGCCCAGCTGGGCCAGAGGGCGGCGACGCCCGCACCGTGGGCCACGTCGAACATACCGCCCAGCTCGTGCTCGAGTTTGTGGGACATAAAGTCGCCTCTGGCGATGCCGCAGCCGGTCAGCCCGTTGTGGGACAGACTGCCCGCCCACATCACCTCGGCCCGGGCCTCATCGTTGGCGGGGTCGGTGTGGAGGATGCGGGCGTTCTTCATCACCGTGCGCAGCAGACCTTCGGCCAGTACGTCGGTCAGCTCCATGTTGCCGCCATTGGTGAAATAGCGCTCCATGGTGTGCATCATGATGTCGGCGCAGCCGGACTCGGTCTGATAGTCGGGCAGGGTCTTGGTGAGCTCGGGGTCCATGAGGGCGAACTTCGGGCGGCTGATGTCGTCGTTGTAGGCCCGCTTCTGGTGGGTGTCCTCGCGGGTGATGACGCTGCTGTTGGATGTTTCACTGCCCGCCGCCGCGATGGTCAGGATGCTGGCCACCGGCAGGCACTTGCTGGCCGTGCGGGTGTGTTCGTACAGCTCCCAGACGTCCTTTTCCGGCTCGGCCAGCCCGTAGCCGATGGCCTTGGCGGAATCGATGACGCTGCCGCCACCCACCGCCAACAGGAAGTCGATGCTGTTCTCCCGACCGATGCGGATGCCCTTCGTAGACCTTGTCGAGATGAGGATTCGGCACGACACCGCCCAGCGTCCAGCTGGACAGGCCGGCCTCCGCCAGCGACTTCTCGGCCCGGTCGAGCACGCCGGAACGGATGGCGCTCTTGCCGCCGTAGACCACGAGGACGCGGGTGCCGCCGTATTCGCGCACCAGCGCGCCCACGCGCTGTTCGGTGCCCTTGCCGAAGATGACCCGGGTGGGGAGTAGAATTCAAAATTGCTTGCCATAGTGGTCTGCCTCCTTGTTTTTTCTGAGCAAAAAGTATACACAAATAGATTCGAAAAATCCTGCGCCTGCCGCCGCAAAATATCTCAAAACCCGCCCTCCCGGCAGGAAAACGGGAGGATGCAGGCTTCATTGGAAAACATCAGACAAAAAACCTGCCGACTCGAGGCGGTTGCAAGCCCTCAGTCGGCAGGATGCTTACTTCTTCGGAGTCATAGCCTCTTGACCTCGATTTCCTCATTTTTCGGTCTGTACCGGACGTTTCATAGAAGATTCTCCTTTGAAACGATGAAGAACGATCAGCAGGGGAATGAATTTCTTAGTACATTGGAATGACCCTTTTCTTAACTGTTGGAGTGCGGGATACGAATCACAGAGATGAATTTCATATTACCACATTCTTTCGAGTTAGATTTGCGAAGGGAGCGTCATTACTTAGTACATCGGAGTTTCTCCTTTGGAGTTATTCAAATACGATGCTCCGTGCAAAAGCTTTCTTCATTTCGATCACCTTCGGCGGATCTATTTGAACGCGAGGGATCTTATTTCACAGACTGTTCTGTTATCCGCTTTATTGATGCTCAAGAACGGCTCTTGTTGTTGTGTTTTTATACGGGGGAACATCCGTTTGTGGTGAGCCTCTGTTTTGCTTCTCAGCGAACCCCGACAGTCTGTGCGTACTGTGCGGGTTCCATATCAACCATCGGTCTTCGCTCCTTTCTTCTTAAAGTCAGCGGGGTGAGTTCTCACTTGAACTTCTGCTGTACTTCTCTGGTTTCTGGCTTTATTATACACGCACGGGCGCGGTTTGTCCATTCGCAGAATGCACAATGAATTAGATATATTTTTTCAAGAAATGACAAAAAAACTGTATTGTTCATACAAACGCACGACTGAAACAGCCTCCCTGCGCCAAAACCGACGGCCCGCAGGGCCTTTTGTGGAAAAACCTCTGCGCAAGAACTGCCAAACTTCGCTCCGGGTGATTGACGGGACGGCAGGAATGCGATAAACTGCCCGAAAATTTCGGGTCGTTCGTGGAAGGATTTGCGCAAAACGGGAGAAAACGGCAGAAAGCTCTTACACGGGGTGGGAGTTTGTGCTATCATAACGGGCAATGAATGGTAGTCGCGCAAAGACAGACGAAGGTTCCGCCCTCGTCTGTCTTTTTTTGTTTGCGGCGAAAGTTCCAGAAGACTTTTACCCACAACAAAAATGAGGAGAAAAATCAAAAATGCCCAAGACCCTGCTTGAAAAGATCGTTTTTACCATCGTCATGGCCGCCATCATGGTCTACGGCATGATCGTTTATAATGTCGCCCTCGCCACCGGCGGCGTGACCAATGCCACCTTTGTGATGGCCCTGCACGAGATGCCGATCATGGTGCCCGCTGCCTTTATCCTGGAGTTCTTCGTGGTGGAAAAAACTGGCCACGGCAAGCTGGCTTTTCACCTTTATGCGCCCCACCGACCGGCCCCAGTTCATCACCTATGCCATCTCGCTGATGATCGTCTGCATCATGTGCCCGGTCATGAGCCTTGATCGCCACCGTGCTGTTCAAGGAACCCAGATTCGGCACGTGGGTGCATACCTTCGGCTGCAATTTCCCCATGGCCTGTGCTGGCAGATGTTCTACTGCGGCC
>VOFC01006507.1_pt1 | contig 27581 bp, 53 predicted proteins | sample 5384161 | NCBI WGS metagenome assembly VOFC01 (sample SAMN12384722, study PRJNA508395) | human gut metagenome | isolation source: healthy gut B | host: Homo sapiens | reverse complement strand
AACAACATTTGTGAATGTAGAGTTGTTACCTCCACCATGATGCGCATGTAGAATAAGTGCAGTATTAAGTACTTCTGCTTCCTTATTAGAGAAAAAGTACCATCTCTTCTTAATAAATATAAAATCTGTTCAGCAATAGAATAATCATAATTCTGATGATGAATAATCATAGATCCCTTATCAAAATGATGTACCTTTGATTGATATGTATAGCTGACAATAACAGGAATCTTCATAATCAAATCAATTCCCTTATCTAATGTTTCTAATACACCTACATTATCTGGATCATCATCATAGCTATAAAGCATCAATACTTCTCTTTGTAGCTTGTTCATGAGATTCTTCTCTGGATAGCCCAAAATATTTAATTCTAGGTATCTTTCAGGCAAGCTGTAATGATCGCTAATCGTCTTCTTAAAGTGTTCCAGTTCCTCTCTATTTGGCAAATAGCCAAATAGAATCAAGAAGCATACTTCTTCATAGAGGAAACGGCGTCCTTTTCCATTTTCCACAATGTCTTTTTACATTGATACCACGATAATACAATGTACCATAGTCATCAACTTTTCACCATCAACCTTCTTGTACCCCACTACATCTGATATATTTGTCAAACCAACTAATACACCAGTACCATCTTCATTACGTAAGCCTTTCTTTACAGAATACTTCTTATAAAGTTCACCAGGAATAGCTGTTTCATCCAATGATTTCTTAAAACAATCCTTTATATTCTGATCCATATCATCAACTCCTTTTGAAGGTTGAATCTATTCTATCACATTATCCATAGATTGTATACAAGTATTCTTATTAATATCATAAGTTTATTTAGTTGTTTTATAATTATCTATACATGTATTTGTGTTATATATAAAAAAGAAGGATTACTCCTTCTTAATCAATCCAGCCAAAATGACGACATGCATATTCTATACCATCATCTGTAGAATCTTTTGTGACAAAATCTGCTTTTTTTTTCTTTAAGTCTTCTACACCATTGCCCATCGCAATAGATGTCCATTCCTTCTTGAACATAACAAGATCATTCTCACCATCACCAAAGACTACAACATCCTTAATATCAGCCTTTAAGTATTCCATCATCTTAATGATACCTTTTTCTTTTTGCATCATGTTGATAAGTAAGATAAGGTGGTACAAAGCGGATATGACCCACTGTATCTCTTAAAGTAAGTTCTTCTTCTTTGTCTTCTGGAATCGCAATATAAATCTTATAAATATCCTTCAAATCATCATAGTTTAATGACTTATCAAAGAATATAACGTGTCATTGCCTGTCTTTCTCCTACCTGTTCAATAAACCGTTCATCCTTCATCACTACATCAATACTATCATTAACAGCAATTAATATTCCAAAGCCTTTTTTCATCTGCTTCATGAATAAGTGCAAGAGCCTTTTCTCTATCTAATGGACTATTTGTAACTAACTCATCATTATAAATCAAAGCGACCCCTCCATTAGATACAAGATTATGAATACCAAGCATCTTAGCAGTATCTTTTGTTTTATAATAGGCACGTCCTGTCGCAATTGCGACAAAATGTCCTTTATCCTGTAATTTTTTAATTGTTTCTAAAGCACTAGGTACAGGAATACCAGTTTGTATATCTGTCAAAGTGCCATCAATATCAAAGAAAAAAATATTTTTTTATCCATGCTTCTTCCTCTTCCAACATCTATATTCAGTTATATTATCTAATGCTTTTGTGATAAGTGCGACTAAATAATAAGCAACAACACATTCAAAAGCTACTACTATAATAACACGTAAGTCCGTAATAGGATACATATAAAAATAGGTTGGAATTGCATAAAGGCAACCAATAGTAAGCAGGACGTTTAAACCAATATTAAACTTTCTTAAAAAATTGAGTGGTTTAGAAACCTTAAATAATACAATAAAACTAATAAATATAGTCACTAAGAAACTATATGTAGAAAAGTATTTCGCATTTAAGAAGAACATCCATTTTAATAAAAATTAAACAGTACAAGCACTACAACACTTAAAGCACATGGAAGTGCTTTGTATGAATCACATGTGTTAAGAAGCCCTTAGAACTCATTGTTGTATCGTGTTCAAGAGTAATAATGAATGATGGTAATCCAATTGCCATACCACTTACCAAAGAGAGCTGGAAAGGCGTAAATGGATAAGTTAAGCAGAAGAATCCAAAGATCAGACTAAGAATTGTAGAATAAATAGTCTTAGTTAGATATAGTGAGCTGACCTTTTTCAATATTCGCAATGATGACACGACCTTCGTTTACAATTTCCTTCATTGAACTGAAGTTAGAATCTAATAATACAATATGTGCCGCCTGCTTAGCCGCATCAGCTCCATTGGCCATCGCAATACCACAATCTGCATCCTTAATCGCAAGTACATCATTGACACCATCACCGACCATGCCTACGACATGACCATTTTCCTGGAAAGCTTTGATAATCAATTGTTTCTGTTCTGGTTTAACACGACCAAAGACACATGTTTCTCCTAATACTTGTTTCATTTCTTCTACAGTATCAGGAAGAGTCGAAGCATCCATATAATTATTTGCGTTATCAAGCCCTGCAAGGGTGCATACACGAGAAACTGTAAGAGGGTTATCTCCTGAAAGGACTTTAATAGAAACACCCCTGAGATTTGAAATAATCAAATGTATCATGTGCATCTTCTTTAATGATATCACTAATAGCAATAAGACAAACTGGAGTAAGAGAATGATAATGTCCCTCTTCTAAATAATCTGCTTCTCCTAACAGTAATACACGTAAACCAAACTCAGAATAACCACTGACCTGATCTAAGATTTCTTTATTATCAGTCAAGAATTCAGGAGCACCTAACACAAAAGAACGATCATCATCAAAAAGTAATGGCACGATATTTACGTTCTGAAGAAAATGGTACTTCTGATTTCTTATGATATTTATCATTTTAGTGAAGTAATTCATTAAAAGCTTTCTGAGTTGGATTGATATCATCTACTAAGAAAGCAAATGAACCCATAATATCGCAAATCATCTCACGCGTATATTGATCACTAATAGGAACAATATGTTTAACTTTAAGTTCACCTGTTGTAATAGTCCCTGTTTTATCAAGACATAGTACATCAACTCTGCTTAATGCTTCAATGGATTCCATCTGTTGAACAAGTGCTTTTTTTTTTTGCAAGACGACCAACACCTAATACAAAAGATAAAGAAGTTAATAAGACAAGTCCCTCAGGAATCATCCCAATAACCCCACCTACTGTTTTAACTAATGCGGTATTAAAGTCATTTGGCATGGCCTTATATTGTGCTCTAAAGAGTAATAGACCGACTGGCACAATAATAATACTCATAACCTTGATAATCTTCTCAATAGAATCTCTCATCTCACTAGATGCAAGATTCTTATGTTTAGCTTGGTTCACTAGCTTTGTAGAATAGTTCGCATTCCCTACACGGATTACTTTTTGCATAACCACTTCCTGCCACAACGAAGGTTCCTGCATAGATTTCGTCGTTCTCCTTCTTTTTTTAACAGGTACTGATTCCCCAGTCAAAAGAGATTCATTAATTTCTAATGCATGATTTTCTATAACCTGACAGTCTGTCCCAATCTGATTACCAGCTTGCAGAAAGATAATGTCATCCATAACTAGCTCTTCTACTGGAACATCTATCAAGTTACCATCACGTAATGTTTTCACTTTCTCTACAGTCACAACACTTAGCTTATCAATAGTTTTCTTAACCTTGAACTCCTGAATGATACCTAATACTGTATTAGCTACCATAACTCCAATAAAAGTTAAGTTCTGCAGTTGTCCTGAAATCACAATCAAAACAGCTAAAAATATATTTAGAAAGTTGAAATATGTAAGTGTATGCTTTGCTTCACAATTTCTTTTTTTGTTTTAGAAATAGACTGACCTGTATAATTCACTTGTCCTTGTTCTATTCTTTCTTGTACCTCTTGTTGTGAGAGGCCTTTTAATTCATTCATATTCACCACTCCTCATCTATTGCACTATCTTAACAAAGAAAAAATGTATTATTTGTGTACTTTCACCTTAAATTTTTCTTAAATAATAGATATAATTAACTTATCTTCCAATGAAAGGGTTATATTTATTATGAAACATTTATATATGATGTTAAAATTGGCTTGTTTCCTAGACTTTTTACCCTTTTGTTACTGATTCGTTACTAGTTTAGTACCTACATAGTGGCGCATCATATATTTATAACGCTCATTCTAACACTTATTTAACGCTCACTTATAATTCTAGTTTTATGGCTTAATAAGCCATTTTTTTATTTTTTTGATAAGTTCTAACGCTCATTTTGAGTGTTAGAAACAACAGAATTAAAACGCAAAAACTATCATTGTTTACTGATATTTTTTATATTATATTTTCATAAAAATATCAATATATATTGACATATGTATAATTTTATGATATACTATAATCAAGAAAGGAGGTAAGGAAAGTGGAAAAGAAGTTAAAAAAATGCTTCGAATACTGGACCTATTCGAAGCGCTAGTGATTAAAATCATTTCCTTGATTGGTTGGATTTTGATTCTAATCAATTTATTCAACTAAGTAGGTTGAGAGGCTTGTCCTCTCTTCCTATCACTATTATAAAACCACTTTTCAAAGAAAACAATGGAAAAATTAATTTTAAAAGCTATCGAATTGATTGGACTTATTGCAGTATTAGTATTCTTGATTTCAAAATTATTCTAAGGGAGGTATAACCGTGTCAACTGAAGCGCAGAAGAAAGCTAGCGCAAACTATGCTAAGAAGATGACGAAATGTGTCAATCTTGCATTCAATAAAAAAACAGATGCAGACATTCTAGAAAAACTTGATCATGTCGAATCTAAAATGGGTTACATTAAAAAAACTTATAAGAGATGACATAGAGAAAGCAAAAAAGGACCAGAGCAATTAAGCCCTGGTCTTTTCTTATGCTTTAAATTGTTGTGTAGTTCAGATTCCACTAGATTTAAATTAGACTTTTTTCAAATACTTTCTAGCAACCCAACCACTTGGAATCTTTGCCCAATCTCCATCGAATTTAGACACAGTAACACGAGTGCCATAATTTAGACAGCCGTCCTTTGTCGTAATCGTGGGCTTTAGCATTCTTAGTTAATTCCTCATATGTCTTTCTTCTATAGTTAGCTCCTGGTCCTGTTCTGACACTTAAATCACTAGCAGTAATCATATAAGTACCTAAAGTGCTAGATGCATTGCTCTGTGGCTTAGGTGTAGGAGTTTCAACGTGGTGTTCATTAACACTCTTGTTTAAGATACCCTCTACAATTGCCTTTGCGCACTTGTCAGCGTTCCATTTCACTTTATCAATAGCGTTGTCAACAAAGCAAAGACTCAACAAGTAGTGCTGGAGATTTAGTCTTTTTCAACACATATAACTTTGTAGATGTTTTAACACCTCTATTTCTAATGCCTAAAGTGTTAGAAATCTTTTCTGCAATTCTAGCTTCTTCGTCCTTGGCTTTTTGAACTATCACTATAGATATATACTTCTGTTCCTGTACCACCCCCAGCGTTGAGATGAATAGAGACATCTAAGTCAACCTTGTGATCATTACACTTATTTACAATTGCTTTTAAGTTAGAATTCTGGTCTTTTCCATTATCATCAGTACAGTCATATACTGTATGTCCGTTTGCTCTTAACAACTCGATTACTTTGTTTTTAACTTTTCTGTCTTCGTTGACCTCGTCTAATAATCCTGTTGCTCCTCTGCATTTAAGAGAATGCCCACCATGTACATTAATAATCATACTTTATACCTTCTTTCTTATAATTCAATTCCTTCAATCTCTGCTCTAATCTTAAGAGTGCGAATATAATTACCTAAAAATTTCTTCTGCTCCTTGAGTAACTCAAGCGAACATGTAGGAGTAAAAGTCAAAGTATTAGCCTCATACTTGACTGTTATATCATCTAATTTGTCATATCTGATTTTGGCCTGCCAGTATTCTGCTTTAAATCTGTCCTTATAATCAGAACTGTTCATAAGTTCTACAGTGTCTTGTAATTCCATTGTTTAATCCTCCACATTAATGCATACATTCTTTTTCTTTCTTGTAAGCATCTAAATATAATTCTTTTTGTCTCCGTTATAAGTAGCCTCAAAATACATACCATCTGACAATGTAGTTGATAATAATGCCTTGTTATTCTGCAATGTTTTACATGCCCAAACCACATATACACCATAGTTATGTGGTTCTCCTACATAATCAAGCACCGCTTTAATAGCAATATCTAGAAATTCAGCTGTTCCCATAATTATTCTCCCTTCTTAATAGCGTTTTCTGCTACTTCTAAGCCTTTAGTTAAAACAGATGGTACGTTGTCTCCGGCTTCCACGAAGTTCTCAATGATGCTTCTTAATTCATTGATAATGAGAGATGCTAATGTAAACCATCCAACATAAGTAGTAATTGTTAGATCAACATTGATAGTCTGACCGATCTCAATGAAAATAGCTGATGCAAGAAAGGCAACAAGCACCATTAACCAGTACCCCAACTTTTTCCATACACCACGCACCCCTTTGGCGCTGTTGTCTTTTCCTGTCAGTCTAGATTTTCTAACTCCTGTAATATAATCAATGATATTTAATGTTAAAAAAGCCTACGAATAAAAACCAATGTGTGCCTAATGCAGCAGTTAACACTGCTACAATAGTGCCCCCTACTGCATTAAGAGTGTCCATATATTTCAATGATGTGTCGTATAATTTCATTTTATTACCTCTTTATTTACATATTTTCTGCAATGATCCATGCATCTAGCGTATCTGAGTGATGTTCGAATAACTCTGATAATTGTTGTGAGCAGAGTTACACTGCTTGATCTGCATATATAGCTCATTGCTGTTGTTTACATTGAATTTGACAGGAACGTCGAAGAATCCACCGTTAGCCTGTATGATTGCATTGGCATCCGTATACCCCATATTAGGGGCCTCCAAGGGAAAGCATTTGTACGAACAGGAGTGTATAATTTAAACCCACTAGCTCCGTTAGAATTAAGATGCTTGACCGATCCATCAAATATAATACGATATATGTTTATGTCACCTAAACACTGTCCGTACATAGTTCCTGTAAATGTGCCACCATTTAAACTAACACTTAATTGTCTTTTTGTCTATCGCACTACTGCCTGTGCCTAGAATATATCCTTTTAGATATTCTGCAATGTTTTCTAATCCCCACTCGTTTGGATGAATCCCATCCGAACTCATCATGTTTTCAAAAGACAGAATGTTCTCAGCACCTGGTACTAGCACAAAAGGTTGGTTATTATAGCACGCTTTTGCGGTGTATGCAGGCATCAATTTATATCTTAATGCAAATTGGTTATTTCTGTCTTTAAATGCAACACCAAAAGGTGCAAAATGAACGATTGCATTAGGATAAGTACTCTGTACATAAGATATCAATGTATCAATATTAGATTTGACAATATCTATTTTGTCGCCATATGCCAGTTCATTATAGCCACCACCAATTAGTACATCTGTTACCATCTTTTTATTGCTCACCTGAACACCTTTAAGAAGTCAGATAGTTATTGGATGGATTAGAAAAGGATGCACCACCTTTATGATTGATATAAATGTTGTCTGCAGAGAAGTGGCAATTCACTAACTTATTCTTAAGTCTGTCGCACCACCCCGTATAACTTCCGTCAGGTGTATATCCGTCTCCGTAGCTATCACCAATAAAAATCAGTTTTTCTTTTTGCTTCTGTCTTCTAGATTCATCTTAGTTCCTACTACTCTCTTTCCGTCACTTGAATATGCGATTAAACCCTCATCTAGATTGTCGCTCGTGACCGTACTATCCGATATATCAATCAAGGTTTTACCGTCATATATGACTTTATTAATGCTCATATAACCACTCCTATGCGATTGTTACTGTAGTTCCGCCGGCAGAGTTCTCACTTTCTGCGTATGGAATCGGATTAACAGTAACCTGTGATAAATAGTTATATCCTGTATCAGGCATGATTGTCTGTGTAGCGGTGCTTGGTGTCACTGTCTTCTGCTGAGGTTTCGCACCTTCAGTGCCTGACATGGTACCTCTGACACCTAAAATAGTAATTCCATCACGAATATTCTTAGGAATAAGTTTAGCCTGTTCAGCAGTTGCAATCTGAACATTACCTGAGCCATCGTGAAAACCCTGTGGAATCGTGTATACCTGTTCCTTGGTTGCGATACTTCCTTCAACAGAACCATTGTTCTTCATAGTACCTGTTAATTTAGCGCCTCTAGCGTATGCAGTCTTTCCAGTAAGATGTCTCAGCAACTGCAACAGTCGCATCACTTGAATCCACATCGAATGGACAAGTACCTGTGACTGTGGCTTGAATCCTGTCTTATCATGAAATGTCATGTCTTTTAATACTTTATCTGCTGTCGCAGTATCACCTGTCAAGTCGATTAATGTTTTGCCTCCATAAACAACCTTATTTATATATTTAGTTTCTGCCATGTTTATAATTCCTTTCCTATGTATACTGTATTTCCCCTTCTTCGTTGCTAGTTTCAAAGAAAGGGATTTTTTTTAACTATTAAATCTTTATTGAGAAATTTATTTTTTGTCTTAATCTGCTGTTCGATATCTTTAGGCGTCACTGTGTAATCACCGGTGTAGATATCAGCATTATTCATGCCCTGATAATTTTTATATCAAGTCTGAACTCTTCAGAACATATCTTCATATCAGTATGAAAAGACATGTCTTTTGACTTGAACTCTAGTTTAAGTCGCACATTAGATCACTCCATCTTTTAATATTCTTTCAACATATGTAGTGATGATATTAGATGCAATCGCTTCTCCACCAACAGTAATCGCACGCGCCTGAATCTCAGCCCGATGTTTTTCTTTAAGTTTCAGAGTATCTTCCTGTGACAGATGCACTTCTATCGTGTCACCGCTTAGATGACTGCATTCTATCTGTCTATCAAAAACAATTATATTGTCTTGCATGATAGTGAAGTAGGCATACTGGAGAGTATTCACTTCAAACGGAAGTGTACATATTAATGTGGTCTGTAGTACCTCTAATCATAAATGTACCTCCTATGCATATGAATAAACATATGTACCACAAACGTATGCTGTTGATACTGAGCTATACATCGCCGTAAGAGTCCAGTGATTCGCTGTTATGTCGCCGGTGGTTGGATAAAATCTTAGCGTTAAATCGGAACTCTGCGTCTGTACAGGAATGAACACATTTTTCTTGAGACTTATCAAGTGGGACCCTTCCCACATGTACCCCATTGTGTTAACTACGATGGTAGTATTGACCAATCCGTCCCAATTTAGTTCGACAAGCTTTAACCCTTCATTGTATCTATATCTTAGTTCAACGTTACAAGCGTTTCTTCCACATGACTTCCATTCGGACCAGGTGTTTTTAGAAACAGTTTCGGTCAATTCCTAATACTCATATATTCCTGACATTTGCGCTCCACAGATGTGATATTTAAGCCGTTTAGATGCACGGCATATAGGACCAGATCACGTGTGCCAGTACCGCTGTATATGTCGGTCTGATTGTATGATGGTTCTGCTCCACCTGCTGGGCCTTTAATCACTGTAAGTGTATGTGTCTCTTTTGTCCCTGTTGTAGTAAATCTAGCAACAATGAGGTCTGTTCTTTTAACGCCACTTGAACCATTTTCGATTCTAACTGTTTCGCTTCCAACGATTCGCATAAATCTGCCATAGTTGCATAATATGCCATCATTTATCTTGATTTCATTATTAGAAATGATTTCAGCCGTCATTCTACTGCCAGCGTGTAAGATACCGTAATAGTCATATAATGCTAGATACATATATCCATGAAACAGCGCTGACTTCAGCATCTGTTATATTAATATTCTCATCACTTTGCATCACCTACCTTATAAGAAATTGAAATATCGCCATCACTAATCTTGATTATTTTTTGAGTGATAGGCTCTTTAAATGAGATACCTGTAATATTTTCCTTTGCTCCAACAATGTCAAAAAAGTTCTGCATTATCAGCATCAAAAGAGATTTCTAGCGTATCGCTCTCATTCGCTTCTGCTACTTTCTCAATTGCATTCTTGGTTAATTCATCACGACTTTCAACATTCACATCCTCGTGTTTATATGTCTTTCTGTCTAATCCTGTATATACCTGATTGGATTCGGACCACGAGCCATCATCCTGAAGATATAGATTAATTCTTAATCTATCTAATAACTCACCTTTTCCCAGACACAAAATGTGATTGTATGGCTTTGATTCAGTCTTGACTGTCATATCTATCTGATAGTCATTGTCATACTGCAGTGTGTCACTTAAATCATTGATTTTTTCAGCATAAAGATGGACTTTCCCATCTGTATGATGTCTAATGCATAACCTCGCATTACTAGCGCCTAACGCTTTCTCTAAGGCTTGTAAAAGATTTATATCTCTTACATCATATTTAACGTTGATATTGCTAGCGCCTATGTTATCGACTACAAAGAGATTGCTGAACCTACCATCAATCAACACATTGATGCATGTGTTAGCTTCACCATTTAAAGTTAAATATGCACTTCCTGCTGGTGGTTGTACATATTCCTTTTCTAGCAGTCCTCGAAATGTAGGACCTATCAAAGTGATAGTGTTATCTGACGTATTAATCTTCAATCTCTGGATTACTCCACCAATTTCAGTGTTCTCCTTATAGAAAAGAGACCCCACAGTAAACAAAGGGTCTCTATCTTCCAAGGATAATGTCAATTCAAAATCGTTCTTACTTACATCATACTTTCCTATCTCAATGTCAGCATCGAAATGAGTGAGGTATCCTAATTCGTTGTAGCTACTATCTGTATAGATATATTCTAATCCCATCTAGGCTCACCTCTTCTTTCAATCAAGACTATGTCAACCTTCTCAACACCTACAGTTGTAATGTCAAATGAGCCTTGAGGTATCTTCTTAAAAGCATCATATGACTTGTTACGGCTGTTGAATATATTGGACCGCACTCCATTAGAAGAATATTTTGTGATAGTCTTCTTGAATGTGTCAATCTCTGCGTATTCTTCAGCATTTAAAGTCACATATAATTGATAAGTGTTATCACTGATATTAATAATAGGGTTCGTGCATCTTCCATAGATTCGCATGATCATATCTGTATCAGTAAATGAATCATTTACAACATTTACTGTTTTTGGGACTGAATACGTAAAAGGATACGTGAAAGGATATTTAGTGACTGTTCTCGAACTGCTGGAAGTGAAGTCAGCGGTGTAGGTTGTCTCCTTAATCCAATAAGAGTCATCTGTAGTGATTTCAACGCTTAAATATAAGAGTCTCTTATCAATTAGATATTTGCTTTTAGTGGACTTGATTGCATAGCAATAATATTTATAACCATTTATTTCAAAATATCCTTTCTCTTTTTTGAGGATGTCTATTTCAAAAATGCTCATAAAATTGGTTTTTAATCTCATTAGCTTTCTGCTGATCGGCAACCAAAAACACAAAAAGGAATCGTCTTTTGACAATTCCTTTATAAAATCCGGTGATTCTATTGTTATTGGATTTCACAATCCACTCAAAATTTCTCAAGTCATTGTAATTCACAAAGATGCCAAGAGAAGTAAAGTCTAGTGTCTCATTGTTTGAGTTAGTATGTGTAATTTTATCAAGCATATTTTCTCACTATCCTTCCTACTTCTCGACCATCTAACATAACAACAAAAGAACCATCATTTAGTGCTTTTACAATAATATCGTGTAGTCTATCTTCATCGCTTAATAAAGCAATAATTCTATGTAATGCGTCTAGGATTTCATCAGCCCTGTTGTTAGATGCCTGATTAATCATCTTCATCAATGTATCTCTTCCAGCCACGACTTCAGCACCTGCTTCCCCAGCGCCGAGCATCTGACCGTTTGACATACCGAAAATAGTTGGTGCATCCAAGATCATTGGATTGTCCATCGCCTGTGCATACCATTTAATACCCAACGATGGGATTTTGCCTTTTAATAGGTCACCCACATTCCAGCCGTTAGGTTTGATATTAAAATGAGGTAGCGGAATATGCGGCCATGAGATCCTAAAATTAAAGAACCCTTTAATTTTATTGATGATGGCTCTCACAAAATTAGTCAAGTGCGGCACTCATTGGTGACATGATAGCGTTCTTTATGCCGTTCCAAACACTTGAGGCATGCGACTTAATGAAGTTAAAGCCTACTCTAACACCATTCTGCAACTCTCCTATAATCGCTAAAACTTTAGTCTTAGCACCGAAAATAGGACTTTCAATAACTTTCTTTATGTTATTAAAGATATTTGAAACACTGTTCTTTAAACTTTCAAAAGGTTTTTTCGCCGTACTAGTAAGAGATCCTCCCATACTAGTAATACCGTTCTTGATTCCATTAATAAGCCCTTTTCCTAAGTTCCACCAATTTATTGCATTCCATACCGCAAAAATCGCATAAATAATTTTAGGAATATTTGCAATCAATGAAGGAATAGACATTACAAGACCTTTAATGATTTCAGCAATGATTTTAACTCCCCATGCAAAAATAGTCTGTGCGCTGTTAGAGAATGCATCTGCTAGATTTGCTATGATAGCAGGCACTTTAGATATTAAAGTAGGGAGTGCTGACATTAATCCTTGTACTAGATAAAAGATTAATTTCATTCCCATGCCCACAAGCACTGGAAGATTAGTCAATACTGCTTGAGAGAATTGAAGTAACATATCCAAGCCTTTAGATATTAAAGTAGGCATATTACTAGAGATTGACTGACCTATTTTATCAATCATACCAGAACCGATCAGACTAGATAATTGACTGAAAATAGGAGATATAATACCAGGCAATGCGCCAATTAATCCAGCCACTAAATTAATAGCTGCAAGGATTAAAGGAGGCGCTAAATCAACGATCATATTCATTAGTCGCGGTGTAATCTGTATCAATGCATTAGAAGTGCATCAAATACTTCTTTAATTTTCGAGTCACATTTTTGGCAAGAATTCCCAAACTCTTAGCAAATTCACTAATAAGCGGTCCAACTGCCTGTTTAGGGTCTGCTAGACCTGTTAAAAGGTTATCCCATGACGCTTTAGTCATCTTCATAGCGCCGTCGATAGTTTTCATCGCTTCTTTGGCTGTTGTACCTGTAATGCCTAGATTCTTCTGTATTTCATGGATGGCATTATAAACATCACTTAGATTATTGATATCGTAGTGTATTCCTGTCAGTTTTTCAGCCTCCTGTAAAAGTCGCTCCATTTCTGACTTAGTACCACCGTAGCCAAGTTTAAGGTTATCGAGCATTGTGTAGTTCTGCTTAGAGAACCCTTGGTAGGCGTTTTGGATATCTTCCATATTGGCGCCCATCTTATTCGCATTATCAGCCATATCAATAACAGTTTGATTAGCAACTTTAGCCGCTTCTGTCTCATTTGCAGTTGACTGCTTCAATGCAGCGGAAAGAAGTGATAGTGTTCATATAATCGTTCGCACTCATTCCAGCCGTCTTATATGCTACTTTTGCATTATTCATGACTTCTGTCTGCGCCTGTATTAACTGATCATATTTTCCTCTTGCTTGTTCAACTGTCTGCCCGATACTCTGCGCATACTTTTTAGGCTCATGCCCTGAGCACCGAATAAGGTTTCGACACCACCAGCTAACTGCTCATATTCAGCATAATGTTTGTATAACAAACTTCGTAATAGTGCCTATAGCCGTTGCGGTAAAGAGTTGCTCCAATTATTGCGACCTTGCCGACTTTAGAAGCAATCTCACCTGTCTTGTTTTTACTGACTTTTTTCAATCTTGCCAGATTCTTCTTTTGCTTGTATTAGTAGTGTCTTTTATACCTTTTTTGTTTCTTCAACTCCTTTTAATCCGATAGATCCAAAGAGTTTAAATAATTCTAACATTTATTTCCCCCTCTCTTTTTCTTAAAGATTAGATTGAAACTGTTAAGAATTTCATAGGAGTCATTTATAGTTGTTTCCATCTCTTCATCTGTCATTGTTTCAGATGTTTCAATTCCTGTGTTTTTCTTCCATTTAGTCATCATTTCATTCTTAAAGTCAGCGTATGACTTATCATATACTTTTGATTTCCAGATGTCGTATAACTTCTCGTCTGACACATTGTCAGCAAGTTCAGAAATGAACTCTGAAAATTAGAAAAAGAGATCATGTTATCAATCAGTTCCATGGGGTTGGAATACCTCTTGTAAACCAAATCCATGAAGCCGACTTCTCCTATTTCAGCAATCCAGAAACAACCTTGTAAAAATCTTTGAATTCATCTTTTGAAAGATTTCAATAATCATCTGTGCCAGTTCTGCAAGTGATAAGCATTCAACCTGCGTTCTATTTAGATTACTTACAAATTGACAAGAATTCAAAAACCTCATTTTCACATTTTCCAATGTTTTCAAAAAATAACTGCGCAAAGAAGAAAGAATGATATTGAAACCAACTTTTTCAGTTAGTTCCTCTTTTGATAGTCCTTCCTTGTTTTCTGCTAGTTTAGCAATCTCATTCGCATTAAAGCATTTCTTGAATTCCATGATGCCAAACTTATTGATTAGTTTAATGATTAAAAATGCATCTGTCGCTTTTAATTTTCTTAATTCATATTCCATAAATAACTCCTTTCAATCCTTAATTTAGTTATGCAAATTGCGGCACTAGGGTAATAGATGTGATAAGGTAGTACATTCTTATCAGCCTGTTCCAACTCCGCATAACACTCAAATTCTGCTTCAGGTACTACCATCTTTTTATTTTCACCTTCAATAGAAAAACCTGATGTGCATAGTGCCTTATCAAAATAACGATGATTGGAGTTCCATCAATCTTCTTTCCGACATATGCTAGATTTTCGTAATAGTCACCTGTTTCAATCTGTGGCTTAGATACTAATTCTGTATATCCTGTTACCGTACTGCTCTCCACTTCTTTAGCAAAGATAGACTTTTTAATAAAGTCAGGAGTAATTTCTGCCAGTTTAAATTTCATCTTGGCGCTTTCTCCGACTTTTAGAGTGCCACCAACGAATTTGACTGTTGCTCCATCAATATCTAAGTCTAATAATTCAGGAGAAAAAACTTACTGAACCACCGCCTGACGTTGCGCAAAATAATGATTCTACAAAGTTCCATTTACTGCCTTCGTATTTCAAGCCCTTGTGAATAGTTCCAGCACCTAACATAATGTTTTCAGGCGTTTTGGTCAGTAATTCCACTTGAAGGAATGGTTTCATTCGCCATATATTTATACCTCCCATTCTTGGATTGTTAAATTAATCTGTATTTTCTGCAATTCTATATCGTCTACACGAATCGGCATTGAATAGTCAAAATATACTGCTATGCCTGTTCCGTTTGATAAAATGGCTCTCTTATCTTTGAGGGCCTTTTTGATAATTTCCTTTTGCTTTTCTAGTTCTAAATAACTGCCTCTTGTTACACCTGTGAGAATAAAAGGGGTTTCCTGGTAATTGGTTTCTGCACTGTATTCAGTTTCGATATATTCCCCAACCCAATAAGGGTATTCAACTCTATCAGTCTTGTAATAGAGAAAGTGATAGTTAATAAGTGGCTTTAATGCATCGGAAATAAAATTCAAGCCTTCTGGTGTCATTCTCCAATGCCTCCAAAGATTTCCTCAGCTCTTGCTTGGATCTTCTTCTTAGATGTGTTTTTAGCCTTTTCAAGTGCCCTAGATGGTGCTTTCCCTGTAGTAGTAACCCATCCATATTTAGGGTGCTTATACTTCCACTTGGTTTTGCGACCATTACCTTTAAGAGCGTACTCACCTGTGCCGAACTCTTCCCATATAGCATTTTCTTCTGCTGATCCAACAATACCAATCATATTGTCAGCATCTACCACGTGCTCCCATGAGTTTTTTAACTGACCAGTGTCCACTCTGGTGTTTCTCTTGACTTGTGACTCAAGTTCTCCACTTGCTTCTTCCAAAAACTTTAAAAGTCGCGCTCTCAATTTCGTCGATTATAAACATTGAGTTATCTTCAAATTGTATTTTGCTCATTCTGTGCACCTTTGTATCGTAAATAGATTTCTAAATGTTGATGCATTCCCATCGGATCATCAATCAAAGTCACATCATAGACTTCATCATTTACAATCAACCTTGAGTTATCAGCACTATAGCCTTTTAAGTCCTTATAATCACATAAAAAGATATGGGTTGACTCCTGTACCTTTGCGTTAAAGTTAGTGTAATGACTGTCACCACTTGACAAGTCTAAGAAACCAAACAAAGAGATTGATTCCGCATAATCTTCAATAGGCTCACCAATCTCGTTGAAAGAATATATGCATTTTTGAAGAACTGCTTTGTAATATTTCCACCTATCATATTAGAACCTTGCTTTCATATAAGGTTTTAAAAAGCCCGTGAGCGACTTTGGATAGCCTAAAGAAGAATTATCCCCATCCATGTTAAAGTAGGTCACAGAGTGTCTAGAAATTGTTTCTGACTGTACTCCGACCTTGCTTCTATTCTCTTTGTCCCATTTCATGAGGTTGATAACACCCATTTTAATGTCAGCAGGATATTCTACTTTAGTACATAAGACACGAACCTCATTATTGACAGGCTTGTCAACCACAAAGTCATGCTCATTTGCTTCTGTCACAGTATATAAAGCATCATTAAAAGATGAATTAGATACCTGTACAGTGTCACCAACCTTAAAAAATTGAGGACCAGTAAAAAGAAAAACGACCGTCTGAAATATTGGCGGTCGTTCTAAAATTGCGCATTTGGAAATTATTATTAGTGTATTTTCTAATCATCAATTCTAAGGCTTCTAATTTCATTTTGATGATTTCGTCTGAGTCATCTGTATCATTCAAAAGCCTGAACTCTTCAATTGTCATGATCATAGAAAATCACCTCTTTTCTTATTTTTTAAATTTAGCAAGTAAAACCTTTTGCTTCATTTGTTACTGCAACTCCATAATATTTAGTAGCAGTAATGTCGTGCTTCTGCTTTTTTGGAAACCATTCATGATCTACCTGAGTATCTTTCTTTAAGAAAATTGTTAATGCTGGTAGCTCTTCTTCTGTGTATTCAGTTTCTGCTGAATCAGGTTCCATTTTTAATAAAAGATCTAAATAATACTTATCTTTTTCGGCGAGTGCATTTACTTTATCACCGATTTTTAAAACATCCTTACATCCTTTCTGTACAGTCTTTAAATGCTTAGCAGTTGTAGACTCTGATGTTCCATCTTCCACAATAGTAATTGTTCCCTCATCAGCCTTTTCGTACTCAATATATTTAATCTTTTTTAGACTTCTTGACCCAGCAATCTCCAATTTTTCCGACAGCACCTTTTACTAACACAGACTGTCCAAATTTATCTGCTGACTTAAAATCTTCGTCTTTCATTAAAGTTGAATGTTTGTAAAGGATGAATAAATAATACTTTTTCAATACCGTCTTCTTCATCTTCGAAGATGGCGTCCGCATCTCAATGCCATTGTATGAGATAGCCGCTAATGTTGCAGGATTATAGATATTCTTAGTGGTATACCCTGCATCAACTAAGTCATTATCAACTTTGCCCATGATTGCTTTCGCTAACTGTGTTTCGGCCTGACCAATTGGATTTCCTAATCCGGAATTAATGACTGTCTGTAAAATTCCGACTGATTTAGCAAAGACATTTAATTGTGAATGTATTGCTAGTGGCTGATAAATTTGTTGTCTTGATTTCGCTATCTGTTTTTGATGCTTCTTCAACATCAAAGTCTTCTGCGTCTCCAATATACTTCCATGATGGAACTGTCTTAGTGTCGCCTGCTGTGCCTTCTAAAGTAGTGTCAACTTTTTGCATAAGGTGTTAATTTAGCTAATGCATCAATTTTTGCTTCAATCATATCTCCCATAACTTGAGGATTGATTACATTTTTCATTGTTGTAACTGTTGGCATATTTTTTATCTCCTTTTACTTTTTTATTTCGTGTTCATTGCTTCTTGATATGCTTCAGGTTCTTCGTTGAAGACTTTCAATCTTTCAGAGTAAGGCATTTTTAAAATGTCTTTTCTAGTATATGAACCGTCATTTTTTCCGTGATCTAACTGTCCATTGCCAACTCTCTGATAACCATCTCCATTATCATCTGAAGCATTTTCAAACATATTTGGGAACTGTGTCTTTAATGCTGATACAGTATTTTCCCAACCTTTGATATTTTCATTTTCATCAAGTTCTAAGCTTTCGCCCTTTTCTTTCAATTTTCATTTAATTTATAAGTTAAATAATCAACATCAACTGCCTTTTCAGACATTAAAGCAACTTTTACTGCACTCTTTAATTTTGTTTCTGCTAACTGCTTTTGTAAGTTTTCAACAGTTGCTTCATAATCGTTAATTTTAGATTGCATCTCTTTGTCATTTTGCCTGTTTTTTTAGTTCTGCAATAAGATTATTCGCATTAGATAATTCTGTACCTTTTGAATTCAATTCTTCTTGTAGCGCCTCATATTTACCTTTTCCAACGTACTCACCGCTTGCAAGATTCCCAATTTTGACTTGTTTATCTTTGTTGGCTTCATTACCGTTATATTCATTAATTGCTTTGAAAACCTGTTCAAAAAGTGTTTCACCTAAAATCTCTTTTAAAAAATCCATATCATTACTCCTATTACTTACTCTGTTTTTATATCTGGTGTCTGCCAGTGTAAGTTTGCCTTTTTAACATCATGCTGGATGAATTTTATAAACCTTTTAAACGCCATGTTCAGGGGCAAAATAAAAAGAGCCTACGTCTAGCCTCTGTTTCTATTTCTGCTTAATACATTGTTTTTATTCTTGTATTACGGTGGATCATGAGAAAGTTCTACTGTTTCATAGAACTCATGACCGCAAATCATGCACTCATAGTGCGTTTTTCTGATTGCACAGCCTCTGTTTTTATCAAAGTATCTTCTTGATTCTACTTCAAAATAACAGTGTCTGTGCGGTCGCAGTCCTTCAGACATTAAATGCCTCCTTTCAGGGTAAAATAAAAACGGTTCTTCAGAACCGTTTAAATAACTTCTACTTTCTAAACATCGCTAGTATTTCTTCTGTTGGCTGATCCAAATTATGTTCTTGTAAATACTTTGTTAAGCCACGTAAATCATACGATGGAAATTCCATACTACATTTTTCACCATCTTCTAAATCCCCGACATATATACCTTCGAATCCATCTTCTTCTGTCGGGTCTGGTATTGGTTCAAATTTATTCTTCATCATTCATCCCTCCAATTGCACTTCTCTAACAATTCTTTTCGCTACTGCGGTATCTAAATAAAAATCATAACCACCCAAATATCTTGCACCTAATTTACCGATATAATAATTTAACAATTGACTATTAGCGACTTTTGGCTTGAACATAACCGTCATAGCCCTCATCAAATGAAATCTTTGCCGCAATGGCAAACAAATGTGCACCAATTCCTTTGTACTCTTTATTCTTTGTTAAATGGCCATTGCTTTTGGGATTAGCAACTATCCAATGAATCTCTATAGTGTACTTATCAGGTGCAGCCTTTATATGCTATAAGGCCTTGTATTTCCTCGTTGCCTTCTGCGAATATAGCTTTTATGGTCCTGATCATGTGGAACCTTAGACCAATTAATAAACCATCCGCTCGACTTATTATATCCTTTTAATTCGCTTCTTTTCATTTCTTTCACAGTAGTATTAACCACTCTGCCTGTTTTGCGTTCAATAAGGCAAGGTGCGAACCCATCTATTTCTATGTCTATATTACCATCATCATTTGAGCTTTTCAATTTATTCGATACCATCAAATATTTTTCTCTAAAGTCTCGAAAATCCTCACTTTTTATCTAAATCATAATAAGCCGCTCTCTCTTTCAATATCTTCAGTTCGTTAGCATCTAAAGCCCATCTAGCACGTTGAAGGAGTGCACATCTACAGTTTACATCCTGTGAAGCAATCCCAAAGCCTCCAGGATACATAACTTCCATATCATCTACAACAAAAAAGGCTCGTCTATTTCTGCAAGTTTACCATCAAGAAGCCTGTGCATTGGTCTAGTTCTTCCGTCTAGTGTAGCATCCCACTGCTTGACTACTTCACAGCCTTTTGCCTTTGCTTTGCATGCTGTGCGTCATTGGCACTAAGAACCTGTATTCTATGCCCTTCTGTTCTAGCAATCCTCATTGCTTTATTAAAACCAATATTAGACGCTCCATCTATGTTTCTAGCAATATGCGCATATGATGAGGATGTGGCTATGCCTCTTGAGATATGCTTTGCAATCTGCTTCTTAAGAATACCCACGTCAATACCCATTCTAGTATACGACGGTACACTCAATTTAGTATTTAACGTCATAGCACTTGTAACTTGCTTCTCATTGATAGGGAGTAATTAGCGGTATGCCTTGGCCCTGGATATCGTACATTGTTCCAACATATCCTGTGTAATAGGAATCTGTTAGATATCTTGTAATACTGTCATAAGAATCAGCGTTTAAATTCCCAATCAGTTCATCTAACTGCTTTTTGAGATTTTCTTGAAACTTCTTCTGATATATCTGAGATTTAAGCAATGATTTTTTGCTTTTCATCTAACTCATCATAGGCAGAAAAAAGTAAGTTAATCTTACCATTTGAAATTTTATTTTCTGTTCTACTTCTTTAGTCGATCTTCATATATCTTTTTAATTCCTTCAGAAGTTTCTTCTCGTCTCGCAGTTTGGCTTTTTCAACTTCTAGCTGTCTCTTATTCATCTGGCACCGTCTTGTTTAACGTATCAGTCACATCATCTACTTGCTCATACGCTTCTTTTGGTTTTGGAAGTTTATCTTTGATTTCTTCGTAATCAATGTCCAAATAAGCGCATATTTCTTTAATGATTGTTTCACTAGGGAGATAGTCAAAAAGAGCGATCATGTTGTTAACAAAAAGTCTCCTTAGCTTGTGCTTCAATCAATTTAGTTTGTGCTAGTTCCTGCTCATTAGACATAATCTTATGAATAAACTTAAAGTATACCTGTTTAGATTGATAATCTGTTCCTTCACGTTCGTTGATATCTTTTAAAACTGCTTTGAGGATTTTTCGCATAAACTTTTTTAATTTAATTTCTAGTTTGGAGCATTTTAAATCTAGCAATGAATAAAGAGCCTTAATTGCTATATTCGTGGTTGCGTTCGTGTCTTTTAATCCAGACGAGTTCAGCCCCATACCAAACCTATAGATATTCTTTTCATCAAGATCCAATTTTGCCTGTCTTGCTTGGAAAGGAATATCAATAGTCTTGATTTCAACGTTTCCACCCTCACCAACACCAATCATTTTTTTTAGTTTTTATATTCTGTTTTTAGTTCTTCCAGGTTATCCCCTTCAAAACCACTGACAGCATATAAAGGATGGTCGAAATCAATTAAATTGTTAGAAAGGCTGGATGCCATCAAATCATAATCATCTATCAAGTCTTTAATGATATAAAGACCGCTTCTTTGGTCTTCATTATTATCTAACCTGAAGAATGGAATGTATCCAAAACTTTTTCCATAGATATTGTTATCACTCTTCTTTTTTATAGAGTGCGTGGTATCTTGGATTGATAGACTCTCCAGGATCTAAAATGATTTTTTCCCATCATCTTCCTGAATGTAATATGTTACATCATTAGCACTCCATACTTGAATTTTCTTTATTTTCTTATCTTCTTTAACAATCTTATCAATGTACCAATAGATAACATATGAACATCCATCATCTGTATCTTTATCTCTTACTTCTACAACTCCCAATGAATCAGCACACATGAAAGATAATTCATCATCTTCGTTCCTGTATGCGTACATGTATTCGAACCCTTTTGAAACACATCCTGTCAGAAGCTTGTGTATTTCAGCAATGAAATTCTCGTTATAGTTGAAATAATCATCTAATTTGTTCTGGAGTTCGGGGTCATCAGATTTAACAAAGCCCTCGTCATTAGATAACATATACTGTACTTCTTGATCTACTAATTCATGAAAGAATGTATGTGCTATTTTTTTTGTGTTGCTTCTTGTGGTATCCTCGACAAAGGTTTCCGTCTGAATCATAATAAAACATTCTGTAATGTTTAATATCATGATTTGCTTTATAGTAATCTCTTCCTTTTCTTGCATACCTTTTAATCTTTGAACCCTTGTCCAAATTTATAAAAAAATTAATTTCTTCAGTTGTCAGCATGCACTCACCCCTTTCTTTAGATTAGCCAATCTGGTTTAGTAATGTATCTTTCTAATGCATATCGCATTGCATCCATCAGATGGTTAAAGTCATCAATAGGAACATTTAAACGTGTTCCAAATTTATCAGTATCCCACGTGTAATTGGATATTTCAGTAATGAAATTCACACAGCGAGGATGAATAATGATTTCTAAATCCTGTATCCATTGAATGCCGTTATTGATACTGTCTTTTCCTTTCTTGGCAGCCTTCAATACGTTTTAAGCCATACCCTTTCAATTCTGCTATAGACTTAGGCTCTGCAGAGTCTGCAGTTATCTTTTCTTTTCTGTATCCTAAATCTATTATCCTGTCGGCTATCGCTCTGTTTGTGAGGCCTTTTTCATAGAATTCATCATATACATATAACTTTTTTATTTTCTAAGTCTAAAAAAGCCAAGAAAAAAAAGCCGTTGGGTCATTTGTGTAACCAAAGTTTAACCCTACAGCCATTTTCAATTTATCTTTAATTATTCCAACCTTGCCATCGCGTGCCTCTCTTGCAGTAATCATAGTGAAATCTTCTTCTCTCCAATTCTCATAAATAAGACCTTCAACAATACCCCAATTTCCTAATCCTGCCACTTGATAGCGACGAGGATTGTTAACTTTCATTCTTTCAAATAAACGCTTATCAGAAGCATCAAGCCACTCGTTGCATAAATAATTAGTAGTCAATGCTAGTATGTCATCATCTTTAGTATCAAAAACCTTTTCTTTAGCCAATGACGCTCATTCCATGGGTTAAAAGTAATTGTTATCTGCTTAAAGAGTGGTGCTGGAGTTGCACCTCTTATTGATTCGTCCAAAGTGTCGAAATCGGTCTCTTTCATTACTTCGTACGCTTCTTCAATCCACATCCAGCATAAATAACCTTTGTCAACTGCTATAGATGTAATCTTAAAAAGCATCGTCAAGACCACGAAAATAGATTTTCTGTCCTGTGGGCATGTACGTAGCCTCTAGAGGAGACAAAGTGAAATTCCAATACTTATCAACTCCAAGCCTGTGACATGCCCATTTTAAATCTGCATAGCAAGAGTCTTTTAATGTCCTTCCTACTTTTCTAATTACTAATAGATTGGAATCAGGATATTTCATCAGGTTATATATGTACCATAAAGCAGTGGTTTTTGATTTCTTAGAACCTCGTGACCCTTTGCAGACTCTATATCTGCCTTTATAATGCCAAAAATCCTTGTACCCTTTTCCGATTATGTCAGGAAGATATAAGCCATTTAATTCATTATTCAAGGTCATCCTCTCCATAGAAAACGACAGGAACGCTCATTTCAACATTCATGTTATTGTCCGGCTTTGACCGATGGTATCACGTACATATTCAGCGGCTCGAACATCTCCTTTTAGCGACCTTGTTTAGCATAGATATGGCAATAGCCTCTTGCATAGTGATGTTTTTCCCTTTGATTCTTTGCAATGCTCTTAATACGTTCAATATCGGCTTTCTTTCCGTTTCTAAGAGGCATAGACAATAATTGTTCAAGGGTTTCTTTAATGGCTCTCTTTTCTCTTTTCGCTTTGCCTGATGCTATTCCGCCTTTTCGGCCGTTCTCTCTTCTTTCTTCTGGTGTCATGTTTGCGAACTCATTTTTTTGCCATTATCATCACCCGCCTTTCAACGCAAAAAAAGCAACCCATTCTTTGAGTTGCTTTTACAAATTAAAATAATAATATAATCATGTTGGAATTGTACCTTACTACATCAGCTCTTACAATAAAAAAAAAAAAGCGTCACGATTCGAACGTGAGTCTCCTCAGTGGAAAAACCATACATCAAAGTGTAATCAACCTCTATACTACTACTTCCCTTTTTTCTATTTAACCAAAACTCCTTAACTTTGTCAACCATTCGCCTTTCTTTATCGGTAAACCTTGTCTCCTTTTTTACCGTCATTTTCAATAACATAAAAAAGGAGCCCTTATGAGCTCCTAAATTCTTAGCAGTCAACCGGAATTGAACCGATGCCTTGTCTATCAACCTGTTCTGCCAGCCTAAACTATCTTCTGCTAAGATAAGCATGCCATACTTTTTCAACGCTTTCAACCATTTTCTTTTCTTCCTTTTATTTTTTTCTAGTCCTCAATTGTAAAATGAAACTGGAATTAAGGAATTGGGATAAAGGGGCATGCCCCTTTATCCCAATTCGCGTGGCCGCCCCCTTCTCAATTTTTTGTAAAAAAGTCCATAGAAATCGTATTATATAGTTACCACACTTTATAAGGAGATTTCTATGAACAGCATTAATATATCACAAAAGCAAAAAATAAACACCTTAATTTTTCTCATTATGAATTCATCATCAATTCTTTGATTCAGTTCAATGCTTCCCATCCTGGTAAGCGTAATATTGGTAAGACTCAATTCATTAAAGAGTTAGCTTCTACTGTAGGTACTACTGTCTCTAATATATATTCTATCATCAAGGATGCCACTATCTCTGTTAGAGACTACAATCTCAAGGTTCATTATGAACTTTCTGCCATGGCTGCATTTGAAAAGAGATCCAAGAATCATAAGATTCCAAATAACTCTAAATTTGAAAAATCAAAGAGTTCATCTCTCTTGTCGAACAGGAAGTAAAATCAAATAGATTATCCTCTATTGATGAGACCATAAACTATTTAAAGCTTCATCAGCCAGATATTATAAAAGAATATGGTGACTGTGTCTACTAAAACATTTTACACTATGTCCACCAGGGAAGAACATCCATCAAACCTATTGATCTTCCTCGCATGGTCAGAAGAAAAAAAAAAAGAACTGGAAGTCATACATTCCAAAAAGACAGAAAGGCACTTCCATTACAGAAAGACCCGAATATATCAAGGATAGAGAAGAATTCGGACATTGGGAAGGTGATCTTGTCACTGGACCTAGAGATGGACAGAATGGTGCATATCTTACTCTCATTGAAAGAAAGACACGCTTCTACTATATGATTCCTATCTCTGCTAAATCTTCAAAGCAGGTTTATATGCAGATAAACAAGCTTCATAAGTTTTATGGTGATAGCTTTAAGGATATCTTTAAATCAATCACCTTTGATAACGGTAGTGAGTTTTCTAGATGGAATGATATAGAACAGAAGCCAAAATCAAAAGAGAAAAAGAACCACTGTCTATTTCAGCAGACCCTATCATTCATGTGACAGAGCCTCAAATGAGAACTGCAATGGACTTATAAGATATTTCATTAAGAAAGGAACTGATATTAATACAATTGATAAGGAGACAACTATTGATATAAACAATAAAATAAACCAGAAGAAAAGAAAAATACTTGGATACCTTTCTTCTGAAGAACTATTTCTTAACGAACTAGCTAAACTTAATGTAACTGATAATACCATTTTCTATAAAATCTAATTTATCTTCTTATTTCCAGTTTCTGCTTGCAATTCGGGATTTTTTTCTAGTACTTTATTGAATTTATATTTGATATCTCTGCGTTTAAGATAGTATGCCTCAGTATGCCAATGTCATTTTAAACCTTTTGAGTGCCTTTAACATTACATTGCTGACCAGTATGAACTGTGTCTATTAACGCCTTTTTTGAACTTCTGACAGTATAATCTGTTTTTCTATTTGCTAACTCTTTAGCATAATCAGCGTTCATTTTTCTACTGCCTTATCAGATAAAATTGAAGCCTTGCCCTTTCCGACCTTATTAACACGTTTGATAATCGCATCAACATTCCCGTACTTATCGTAAGCTTTTTGAAAAGGATGGTTACTATCAAAATAGCGTACCAAAGCCCCACGCGCATTTTTGGTGTTGCCATCGAGATTTTTCCGCCAATAACTATATAATGATTTGTGTTCCCTTTTTTCATCAGTAATGCTAAAGCCATTGTATTTAGCGTTACTCGCTTTGGCTCTTCTTCCACTTGATGCACCTCTTCCACCCATATATATTATGCTCCTTTCGATATATGATTTATATATTCTTTAATTTTTTTCATTTTTTCTGTCACATAATTATCATAGTATTTTACATTAACGCCCTTGAAGTCATAGCCAATGTCACCACCATAGACAAGCACATTCTTAGGCTTTAGCCTCTTCATGGCTTCATCCATGCCCCTGTGTCCATATCTTTGTGGCTTCCTTTGTCGCGCTTAACTCCAATAGTAGAAACTGAAATTGTACTGTTAGAAGGAATACCATCAAAACAAAAAAGTAAATGTTTCTGGTTCAGCCCATGATACAGTAGGAATCACTCTAAGCCCTCTATCCTGATAGATCTGACCGATTAAACGGCTTCTGTATACATTCCATATCTTCATGGCCATAGGCATATCCATGTAAAGAGAAAAGTCAGGAGTAAGAATACAGTCAAACTGTGCTAGCTTATCAACATACATCTGAGGAGATGCCCAAATTCTTTCAAATTGATAGTCATCAATATAAAAATGAACACCTGATTCATATCTATCAGAATTCAATACATAATTGAAACCAACAAGATCATCCGGAACATAGTCAATTCTTTCAAGTGTAGGCATTTGATAGAATCCTATTGCTCTAAGTTCATCATATTCATCCAAGTTATATGCGTTCCCTGTTCTTTCTCTCTCGTTTGACTTTTCAGAATCGTCTTCCTCAGGTTCTTCAAATTCAATTGACTCAAACCCAAATGAATCCATATCTATATTGATAATGTCATCAAGTTCATCGCTAAGGATTTCAAAATCCCATTCAGCTTTCTCTGATACCTTGTTATCTGCTAGTCTAAATGCCTTAATCTGCTCGTCTGAGAGGTCATCGGCTACTATGCATGGAACTGTCTCAAGTCCTAGCTTTAGCGTCTGCTTTAAACCTTGTATGACCGCATACGATGATATTATTCCTATCAATCACTATAGGAACTTTAAAAACCAAACTCCTTGATACTGTTCATCACCATTGGAACGGCTTCATCATTCTTTCTAGGATTGCGACTATAAGGAATTAGATCAGCAATAGGCTTCTGCGTTACCTTGATGTCATTCATCTGTTATTCTCCTTCCGGAAAAATAAAAAGGCACTTATACAAGCGCCTTGAAATCATAGTTCCCTATCAAACTATTTCCACATGTTATATGTTAGCACCTTTATATTACTAATGCGTTTTGATTTCATGACTTTTCTATACTTTCTGTTACA
>VOFC01002462.1_pt1 | contig 27582 bp, 39 predicted proteins | sample 5384161 | NCBI WGS metagenome assembly VOFC01 (sample SAMN12384722, study PRJNA508395) | human gut metagenome | isolation source: healthy gut B | host: Homo sapiens | reverse complement strand
TCAGTACTTCGTTCAGTTGCATTGGCAGACAATTATGCAGTAGAAGAGAATCAGTCTCAAACAGTACTTATCGTGATCAAGTTCTATTGATACGAGTAACATAATACAATTAATCTGCAGAAGGTTGTTGAAATATCAAAAGAACTTTGCAGATGATGAAAAATTTTCACAGAAGAAAGGCAGGATATTATTGCAGCCTGAGGACATTCATCAAGGAGGAACGTGAAGCAGAGACAGAAGGCAAATAATCCATCTGTGGAAGATAATACGCAGGAAGATAATACGTTGATACAGGAAGACCATGAGGAGCTGCCGCAGTAATCAGAGGGCAGGAAATAAACTGAAAAAGAACGGCAGTTCCATATACAAATCGTATTGCACCAAAATGGTGACAGAGGCATTGTCAGGAAATAGCACCAGGACACTCCTTTTGAGGCTATCAGCAAAGGAAATATTTATTACCCGGTGAGATAGTGATCAGACAGGATACAGATATGGACATGCTTCAGAGGATATTACAGAGGAATCTACAATACAGGAAGAACATGACAAATGCAAGGAAGAAAACGAGAATGTATTTGACGAGCAGCCTACTTTACACAGGAAGAAGGAATTGCTTCTATTCTGTTTCTAGTTACAGATAAGTCCAGGAAGAAACTTGAGATGCACTGGAAGAAGTATTCCATCCTATGACTGGACAGATGAATCTGGATGAGAGTGCTGAACAGATGGGAGAGAATGAGCAGGAGAATGCTAGCCAAGCACAAGGAAGAAGAGGTACGTAAGCTGGTATTACAGCAGACGGGTAAGATATTCGAGAACTAGATAATTCTGTTAAGAATGGAATATTTGGAGAATTAGAGAAGGAAGATGAAGATGAGGGCGAAGCAGAAGAACTGACCGAGATTGAAGATACGCTGATATGGAAGAGACAGAGCTTCAGGAAAAAAATCACAGAGTCCCAGGTGGATGGATGAAGAAAACGAGACAGAATCTGTGGTAGAATTATCCGATGCAGAAGAATCCATGGAAAGAGTCTAATAAAAGAGTCGTATGAAGAACAGTCATTTGTACAGGAAGAAGATGCCGGGCAGGAATAATGCAAATCTGAGGAAGAGATGGGAAGCAGCACTGAACAGGAAGAATATCCAGAAAGAGGAATATGGATACATAACACAGAAGAAGATTCTGGAGATTCTTGAAACGCAGGAAATCAATTTGGATACTGCAGAGATCGGAGACCTGCCAGAGGGGATCATTGAGACTACAGATAAAGAAACCAAGGGTGTAAGAAAGAAGAAATCGTGATTTCACCCGGAAAACAGGAAACTCTTTGAGAATTTTGCTGTAACAAAGAAGATTCGTAAGCAGATTATCTATGCTCTGGATAAGATGAGTCTGGCTGCCTATACAGGTAATGCCATCATTACCGGAGAAGCAGGACTTGGTACAGTTCGTCTGGCTAAGAATCTGATTCGTGAATATCAGGCATTGGATGCTAATTTCTCTGGTAAAGTAGCAAAAAGATTACAGGTGAAAAATTAAATCTCAGGAATCTGAGTGAAGTATTTGCTAAGCTGGGAAATGGCGCACTTATTATAGAAAAAGCCAATGGAATCACACAGGATAAGCTCTATGAAATGGCAAATCTGTTAAATCAGGATAATCTGGGACTGGTTGTCATTATGGAGGATACCCGTAAGGAAATTACCCATTTGTTAGAGAAGCAGGCATTTATTTCTGATTATTTCAATATCAGAATAGATTTGATGGAGATGGATAATAATGCGCTTGTGGACTATGCAAAGAATTATGCACTGGCGCTGGAATATTCCATTGATGAACTGGGAACGCTGGCGTTATATACCAGAATTGCCAACAGTCAGAGCGGTAATCATGTAGTAACGAAGGACGAAGTCAGAGACATCATAGATGAAGCAATCTGGAAATCCAAGAAATTTAATCTCAAGAACTTCGTTGATGTGTTACTGGCGAAGCGTTATGATAAAGAAGATATGATAGTATTAAGGGAAAGAGATTTTATGTAAACAAATGAGAATGGGATGAATTCCCAATTCAAATGGAATGGGGTATGTGCATGAGCAAAGTAGTAAAGCAGACAGAGGAAGTGTTTATTTCCGAGGCAGATCAGTATGTATTTGGACAGGGAACGCATTATGAGATCTATAAGAAACTTGGAGACATCTGTGCACACACGATGGAAAAAAGGGTGTCTTTTTCGCTGTATGGGCGCCGAATGCACAGGGATATTTATGTGATTGGTGAATTCAATGGCTGGAATGAAACTGCCGACAAAATGGAGCGAATCGGTGAAGGTGGCATCTATACTACATTTATCGAAGGCGTACAGGAAGGACAGATGTACAAATATCTGATAGAGCTTGCAGATGGAAGGAAAAAGCTCTACAAGGCTGATCCTTATGCAAATTATGCAGAGTTAAGACCTGGAACAGCTTCCCGTGTATATGATCTGAACCATTTTGAATGGAATGATGAGAAATGGCTGACAGCCAGAGCCAAAAGGATATGAACAAGGAACCACTTTCTACCTATGAGTGCCATATCGGTTCCTGGATGAAGCATCCGGATGGAACAGAGGATGGGTTCTATACATATCGTCAGTTCGCCAGACAGAATGGTGGAATATCTGAAAGAAATGCCATATACATGTAGAATTAATGGGTATTGCAGAGTACCCGTTTGATGGTTCGTGGGGATATCAGGTAACAGGATATTATGCACCTACATCCCGTTATGGAACACCTGACGACTTCCGTTATCTGATCGACCTTTTCCATAAGCATAATATTGGCGTTATTCTTGACTGGGTTCCGGCGCATTTCCCAAAAGATGCACATGGTCTGTGCGAATTTGATGGTACATGTCTGTATGAACACCCTGATAAAAGAATGGGTGAACATCCAGACTGGGGAACTAAGATATTTAACTATGGCAAGAATGAGGTACGTAATTTCCTGATTGCCAATGCCTTATACTGGATTCGTGAATTCCATGTAGATGGTCTTAGAGTAGATGCTGTTGCAAGTATGCTTTACCTGGATTATGGTAAAAAGACGGAGAATGGCTGCCTAACAAATACGGTGGAAATGAGAACCTGGATGCAATAAATTCTTTAAACATCTCAACTCCGTGATTCATGGTTCCTATCCGGGAGTTATGACGATTGCAGAGGAATCCACAGCATGGCCAAAAGGTAACAGGTGAACCTAAGGATGGCGGTCTTGGATTTTCCTTCAAATGGAATATGGGATGGATGCATGATTTCTGCGAATATATGAAGCTGACCCATATTTTAGAAAAAAGACAACCATTACAAGATGACTTTTGCCATGACATATAATGACAGCGAGAATTATATTTTGCCGCTGTCGCATGATGAAGTAGTGCATTTAAAGTGCTCCATGGTCAATAAGATGCCGGGATACGAGGTAGATAAATATGCCAACCTGAGAGTAGGCTATACCTATATGTTAGGACATGAAGGTAAGAAGCTGCTGTTCATGGGACAGGATTTCACAGGAGCGTGAGTGGAGCGAGGCAAGAGAGGCTTGACTGGTACATGCTTCAGAATCCATTGAACCGTGGTATGCATGATTTTTGTGGGTGAGCTGCTTAAAACCTATCGTAAGTATCCGTGTTTATATGAAATTGATAATGACTGGCTTGGATTTGAATGGATGAATGCAGATGATAAAGACAGAAGCATATACAGCTTTGTAAGAAGAACCAGAGATGGCAGGCAGCATATGTTGTTAAGATCGCTGAGCTTGAGGGCGGTACAGCAGCAATGCTCACATCATCAGGACAGGCGGCTAACTTCTTCGCACTTTTCAACATCTGTGAGAACGGAAGTCATATAGTATCATCAGCCTCTATCTACGGCGGAACCTTCAATCTTATTGAGGTAACAATGAAAAAGATGGGCATTGACGTGACATTTGTTGAGCCTGACTGTACAGAGGAGGAACTTAACGCAGCATTTAAGGAGAACACAAGGGCGGTGTTTGGAGAGTCCATTGCCAATCCGGCACTTACAGTTCTTGATATAGAAAAGTTCGCTAAGGCAGCCCATGCCCACGGCGTGCCGCTTATAGTAGACAATACATTCCCTACACCTGTGAACCTTCGTCCTATTGAGTGGGGAGCAGATATAGTTACCCATTCCACCACAAAGTATATGGATGGGCACGGCGCAGCAGTAGGCGGAGCTATTGTAGACAGCGGTAAGTTTGACTGGATGGCACATGCAGACAAGTTCCCGGGACTGTGTACACCGGATGATTCCTATCATGGTATCACATACGCAGAGAAGTTCGGCAAGGAAGGGGCATTTATTACAAAGTGCACAGCACAGCTTATGAGAGATTTTGGATGTATACAGTCTCCACAGCATGCATTTATACTTAATCTCGGCCTTGAGTCATTACATGTGCGTATGCCTAGACATGTGGAGAATGGACAGGCTGTTGCCGAGTTCCTTGAGGCAAATGACAAGGTTCTCTACGTTAATTATCCGGGACTTCCATCATACAAGTACTATGATGTAGCTAAGAAATATATGCCAAATGGCGGCTGCGGAGTAGTATCCTTTCTACATATAAGACGACTGCTGACTCTTCAGGTCGGGAACAGCGGATATTCATTAGACATTACAGATAATAAAGTTATGGATGACAAGGCGTATCAGGGTCACGGATTGACCGCACAGGATATTATGTCGAAGGCCGGGAACACAAATGTTAAGGCCCAAAAAGACTTTATGATTGTGATGTCTAATTCTGTTTCGGGGAAGACTTGGAGAAAATGCAGGAAAAAGGCTTTCAGCCGGGAAGTACAGATGTAGAGACATATGTCAGTATTGTAGACAGGATCAAAGTAACGCTTGCAAAAGCGGGAGTGGAAATAGCAGGATATAATGACGATTTAGATACAGCAACTGTGGAAGAGATTACAGGCAGCCGCATTGATGCCAATGAACTGGTGGACAAGATGCAACAGGCGGATATTCCTGTTACAGAAGACAATATCACAGCGCTTGTAAAGACTATTGCACAGGGTATGGAGATAGGAGAGCTGTCAGAAGACGCTTTAAAATATCTGTTGCTCAATCAGAAGGCTCCTACGGTAGATAATGTATATGTAGCCCAGTTCTCCAGCACGGATTCTCTCCAGCAGGCAAAGGGCTATTACAGTGATTATGCACAGGGGTACTATGCGAAGAAGGCAGATACAATTAATTGGGATGCATTGCAGAGTGGAATTGATTCTGTAATCCGACAATCTGGACTGGAGAACACCGAAGATGTTCAGAAAAATGCCAGATGGCTGGTAGAATCAGGTATTGAACTGACACCACAGAATCTTTCTTATCTGTCAGATTTAAGTCAGTTGCAGCTTCCAATGGATGCACAACAGCTCCTGGATATGACAGTGACGGCTATGAGCAATGGCAAACAGCCGGGAAAAAGCATTGATGACAGGGGAACAACCTGTCTGGCAGCAGGCAAAAAGAGCTTTGTAGAGCAGGCTGATTCCATCAGTGATGAAGCAATTCACGACACCATAGAAGCCGGAGAAACACTGAATTTCAAAAATTTGTGCTGCGCAGAAAGAAATTGATGCCAGAGAGGGTAGTGAGGCAGCTGCTGTAAATACTGAGGAGGTCTCTTTTGCGGGAGATAGAAGCCAGACGCCAGATGGAAGAGATCCGACTGGTCATGACGCAGGAAGCCAACAGACAGTTATTAAAGAGTGGTTATCAGATAGATACAACAGAGCTGTCACAGCTTGTAGAGGCATTAAAAGCCACAGAAGCCAATATAAAAGCATCCCTGTTCCAGGGTGAGACAGAGCAGATCAATGAGCAGAGAGCAGCGTGGTATGAGGATACGCTTACACTGACAAAAGAGCTTGCGGCTATGCCGGCAGCCCCTGTCAGGTAAGATATCTGCAAGTGCAAGACTCCCTTTACACTGGAAACACTTCATCAGGAAGGAAGTATATTACAAAGTAAATATGACAAAGCAGGAGAATCCTATGAAGCTTTGATGACAGCACCACGTAAGGATATGGGTGACAGTATTCAGAAGGCGTTCCGAAATGTAGATGATATTCTGGAAGATCTGGGGCTTGAGACAAATGACAGTAATCGAAGGGCTGTGAGAATCCTGATATAACAATATGGAGATCACACAGGATAGCATACAGTCAGTGAAAGAAGCAGACATGCAGGTAACGGGTGTGATTCGTCGAATGACTCCTGCTACTACATTACAGATGATCAGAGAGCAGATCAATCCATTGGATATGAATCTGGATGAACTGGAAGAATATCTGAATGAACAGGATAAGGACACAGGGTCAGATGCGGAGAAATTTCTACCTATCTGCATAAGCTCGATCAGAGCCATGCAATTACAGAGGATGAAAGAGAAGCATATATTGGTATCTACCGTCTTTTCCGCCAGATAGAGAAAACAGATGGTGCGGCAATCGGAAGTGTAGTCGCTTCTGGGGCAGAAATGAATTTCAAGAATATGCTTTCAGCAGTGCGTACAAGCCGTCATAAAAATATGGATATATCCATAGATGATGGATTCGGTGGATTGGAGAAACTGATTGCCAAAGGGCAGGCAATTGACGAACAGATTATGGCAGGCTATCAGGACAGCACATCCCAGGAGTATCAGCATCAGATGCAGTATTATGCTGCATTGTCCGGGGAAATCAAAGATGAACTGGTTCAGAAAACAGATGTAGATACATTGAAGGAAATGGACATTCAAGCCAATGATACTACAATAGAGCAGTTTGCACAGGAACTGAAACAGGCGTCTGAAGTAGACCAGTCGTCCAGACAGGATATGGAACAGGAGAGAGTACATAATTTCCGGGATTCCATGCAGTCTGCACAACAGGTTGAGGATAGTGTTATCCAGTCATTGATTGATTATGAACAGCCTGTCAGTGTGAACAATATCCAGGCAGCAGAATTATTACTTATGGAGAGAGGTTCCCTCTATAAGCAGATATTTGGAAGAAGCGGTGCTGCCAGCGTAGAAAATGACACGAGTGTCAATGATGCTTTTGATTCTGTCGGAGATATAGAACATGATACTCTATGGCAGAAGGCAGAGGATGCAGCCAATAACCTGACAGATAAGAGCAGTGCAGTCAGTGCATATCAGGAGCTGATTGGAGAAGCAGTCAGTGCAGTTGAAAATATGGTTCATACCTCTGACAATATCGTTGATGTGAAAGCTGCACAGATGTTGTATAAGGGCTTGTCTCTTGCAGGCAATCTTGCCAGGGAAGAAAATTATGAGCTTCCTGTTAATATCAAGGGTGAGCTGACATCCATTAACCTGAAAATATATCATAACAGCAGTCAGATGGGTAAAGTCACTATTACGATGGATACAGATACACTTGGCAAAGTGGCAGCGGATTTTGATATCAGTGAAGAGAAGATTTCAGGTATGATCGCCTATGATAAGAAAACATCCGGACAGGATATAAAAATATTACAGAACAATCTTCAAGGACAATTCTCCAAAGCACAGCAGGAGAGTGGTCAGAACAAAAAGATATCCATTAGTCTGGCTGAAACAAAGACACTTGATCTGAACAGATTCGGACAGGATAGGGGACGTAGAAGAGTCTGAAAAATTATCTACCAGGGGAATTGTATCAGACAGCAAAAAGCCTTTATTACAGCTTTAAAGAGTCTGGATCAGCAGTACGAAGCCTGACAGAATAACATTGCATAAAAGATAGGAGAGAAAGAACATGAGAATTAATTACAATATATCATCCATCATTGCAAGAAATTGCCTGAACAACAATGATACCCGTTTATCAGACTCTATCAAGAGATTATCAAGCGGCTACAAGATCAACAGTGCGGCAGATGATGCAGCAGGTCTGGCTATCTCCTTGAAGATGAGTGCACAGCTCCGATGCCTGAAACAGGCAAATAATAATGCCAATGATGGTGTATCTGTTGTAAATACAGCAGATGGTGCAATGACAGAGATGCATGAAATTCTACAGAGAATGAACGAACTGGCAATTCAGGCAGCCAATGGTACCAATGCGGATTCTGACCGTGAACAGATCCAGCTGGAGATTGACCAGCTGGTACAGGAGTTGGACAGAATTGCAGAAACAACACAGTTTAATGCACAGAATCTGCTGGATGGCAGTTTTTGCCTATAAAGGATATACCAATACAGAGAATGTAAAAAAGTAATGTCCTATAGTGATGGCGTAACAAGTGGTACTTATATGATCAAGGGACTGGAATATTATCATGATGAAGATACCATTAAAGACTTTGATGCCTATATTAAACAGGATGCAAATGGTGAAGTAACACACGAAGACAGATATTCTGCAACAAGCGCAGATAAGGTACGCAATGCACTTGTAACAACAACAACGATCAATTCAGGTCTGAAGGCATTTCCGGATGGTTCCAGAGTTATTCTTGAAGATGAGAATATTGTAATCAAGGGTGAGAATGATTTCGAAGTGAAGCTGACACTGAATAACCGTACTGCAGTAGACGGAAGCGGTGTGACAACTACCAGCACACAGAAATATTATGCAACTGACAGCTTCAGAAATGTAACAGTACAGAGTCCTGACGGTACTGTAAAATACAATATCAGCGAAGTAAATTTTGTAAAGGAAACAGACAAGAACGGCAAACAGCTTCCAAACACGACAACCACGATCAATTCCGGAGCAACGCAGAATCCATACAGTGGCTTGTCAGAGGACTTTGCGAATGCCTTTACAGATGAATTTGGCAATAAGGCGATTAAAGTCACAGACTGCAAGTTCGATAAGGCAACCGGTGAATTCATAGTCACAGCTGCAGCAACCGATGATCTGAAGACGACAAAGGAGAAGAAATTCAAGGTAGTCATAGAGAACCGAATGGCTGGGACGAAACCAAGAGTGGCAAGTATGTGGATACACTGCCTACGACAGTTCAGGCTAATTATCTGAACAACTATCTGTATACGCACACAGATACGACAAGAACTACCTATACAGTAGGCAATACTGCTGATGATTCTAACAGCATTCTTCTGGATCTTACCGGAAAAGGCGCAATGCGTCTCAGGTAGGGAGCCAACGAAGGACAGGTGATCCAGGTAGAAATTCCAGCTCTGCAGGCGTTGTATCTGGGGGGTAAAGGGATTTGGATATTACAACGGAGGATAAGGCAACAGCGGCAATTGATATCGTAGGAGATGCAATCAACCAGTTGTCCGGTATCCGCGCTAAGATAGGTGCATATGCAAACCGAATCGAACATACAATTGCCAATCTGGACAACACAGAAGAGAATATGACAGCTGCTTATTCCCGTATTATGGATGTGGATATGGCAACAGAAATGACAGAGTATTCTACAGTACAGGTACTGGTGCAGTCTTCTACAGCCATGCTTGCACAGGCAAATGAAAGACCACAGTCCGTATTACAGCTGTTGCAGTAAAAAATTGGGGATTTGTGTGTGTCTGTGCATACTTGACATAAATTCAATATGCGCAAATAACATGCACAGAAATGAGGATTAGTATGACAACAGAGAAAAAGCAGATGTTCACAAGAAGGATTACACAGGCGAACAAAACACAGCTGACAGTAATTGTTTACGAAATGCTGTCAGCATATCTGGAAGATGCCAGGGCAGCACATGATGCCGGACAAACAGAAGAGCTTGTCCAGAATATAGATCTTGCCAGAGCATGTATCGGGCAGCTGCGCAGCAGCCTTGACTTCCAGTATGAACTGGCGGGTAACCTGTTCTCACTGTACTGTTATGCAGACAGAGAGCTGGCACGGGATATGTTCAGCCTGAAAGTAGACAATCTGGATACGATTGAGATGATCTTTACAAAGCTTAGAGATGCTTATCAGCAGATCAGCAGTCAGGATCAGTCCGGTCCATTGATGGAGAATATTCAGTCTGTGTATGCAGGACTTACCTATGGCAGAACAGATCTCAATGAAAGTCTTGTTAATTATGATGCAAAGAGAGGCTTCCTCGTATAGAGGGAGCTTTTTCTATTTGTTCCTCTTCTAAAAACAATTCCATCCGCTGTGCCTGATTCAACAGGAAACGATATCTCTTTAAAGCGGAATTCACCTCATAAATATAGCAGTCAATCAGATCAGGGTCTGTTGCGTAATCAAAACCACAATAGGCAACCTCCAATGCATGCTGTGTCTTGGCGATATCAGAGAGAAGCTTATCCCTTGCAGAAGGTATTTCAGGATTGGCAGGAGCCGGAGGATAATTATTCAGGATACTTTTCAGACTAAAGTAGGTTTTCATGAGCATCTACATCCTTTCAGTGAAGTTATTATAGTATAGGCATCATCATTCTAATCTATGCAAAATACTGGAAATTAGTACGAGTTTTTACATTTGAAACGAGTTTTTACATTTCGGGTAGACAAAAAATTGTTGTCTGTTATAATCGAACCCTGTCAGGAAGACCGGTCAAAAGAATCTGACGGGAAGGTATGAAATCAAAATGGAACTATTAATTGGAATACTGATTGTAGCGGCATTCATGGATATGCGGCACTATAAAATTCCAAACTGGTGCATTGCACCGGGAATGGCAGCCGGACTGTTTCTTAGCTGGCAGCAGGGTGCAGAAGTATTGCTTGTAGTTCTGGTACAGACAGCACTGATCTTTGCAGTGTTCTATCCCTTTTATCTCATGGGAGGAATCGGTGCAGGAGATGTGAAGCTCTTTATGCTGCTTGGCTGTTATCTTGAGCAGCATAAGCTTATGGTCTGTATTGGCATAGCAATGATGTTGGCAGGAGCTGCTGCACTGGTAAGGATTATCTGCTCAAAAGAATGCAGACAGCATGTAAAAGAAGTGTTGTGTTATGTTTATAAAATGTTACGGACGGGTGCCATGACTGATGATATGCCTCTTAAATCCAGAGCTGCAGTAATCCGTCTGGCAGTACCTGTTCTATGCAGCACATTGCTTTGTATGGGAGGTGTGTTGTAATGCGGGAGAAGCTGCTTGCAGTATGTGATAAGGATGAGAGATATCTACAGGGAATGCAGGAGTATTTTCAACGAAAAGGGACAGCAGATTTTCAGATTGTGACTTTTACAGCCTTGGAACAGGTCATCAGTTATAGTCAGAATAAACCGATAGAAATCCTCCTGATCGGAGAGAATGTTTATACTGAGGAAGCCCCAAATGCACGGGCAGGTAAAATTTATCTTTTGTCGGAAAATGGTCACAATGTAAATGCAGAATATCCGGTCATAACCAAATTTCAATCCATGGCAGGAATCTTTGCACAGATCATGGAAGAATATGCGCAGGATATTTCCTGTAGTGGTGCAAGTGTACGTAACAGGAAAAGAACGAAGCTGGTCAGCTTCTATTCACCGGACAGGGCAGATGCACAGACTGCGGCAGCCCTGGCAGCGGGACAAATGCTATCCAATGCAGGAAGTAAGACATTATATCTGAATCTGAGAGCCTTTGCCGGCTTTGAAGAATTATTGCATACAGAATTTGAGGCAGATGTGACGGATTATTTCTACTTTGTGCTGCAATATGCAGATAAGGCACTGTACAAGCTGGAAAGCATGAGAAAGACGCTGGGTGAATTACATTATCTTCCGCCGGCTCTGGATTATGCGGATCTGCTGCAGATTACAGAACAGCAATGGGAGCAGGCAATTGATGTATTGATGGATAGTGGGCATTATGAAGTGATTCTGCTGGATCTGTCTGAGATCTGTCAGGGATTTTATTCCCTGTTGGCAAGAAGTGACAAGATTGTTTTTCTACAGGAGATTCTAGGCAGTCACAGGCAATGAAAATGCAGTATCAGAAATTATTGGAAGCAAGAGGAGCAGTTAAAATAACAGACAAGACATGCTATAGCACTTTGCCGGAGAATTGGGAGAAGGAATGCTGCAATTATGAACGGCTGGCTGCGACCAGGATGGGGGAACTTATGAAACGTGAATTATGGGATATCAGGGACAGGGAGCAGTCAATGGAGAGATATGAGCAGTGCAGACAGACTGTAGAAGAAGGATTGCGGCAGAAGATTGACCTGTCCAGGGAAGTATCTGATGAAGAAGTCAGGGAAATGATTGATGAGATGGTCATTCACTGTTCCAGACAGTATGCTCTTTCCCTAAAGGACAGACAGCAGCTGGGGCGTGAGATCTTTGATGCCATCAGACGTATGGATATTCTACAGGAGCTTGTGGAAGAGGAAGAAGTGACCGAGATCATGATCAACGGTACGCAGGAATTTTCATAGAACGGAAAGGCAGACTCTTCCAATGGGATAAGAACTTTGCATCAAAAGAGAAGCTGGAAGATGTCATACAGCAGATTGTTGCAAAATGCAATAGGGCAGTGAATGAGGCATCTCCTATTGTAGATGCAAGACTGGAAAATGGAGCCCGTGTGAACATTGTACTGGCGCCGGTAGCTTTGAATGGACCAATCGTGACCATACGAAGATTTCCGTCCCATCCAATCGGCATGACGGATCTGCTTACATATGGTTCTCTTACGAATGAGGCAGCCCTGAATCTGGAGAAATGGGTCAGGGCAGGCTACAACATCATAATCAGTGGTGGGACTGGCTCTGGTAAAACGACATTTTTAAATGCCCTTTCCCAGTATATCCCGTCCACAGACAGAGTGATAACCATAGAAGATTCAGCAGAATTACAGCTTCAGGGAATCCCCAATCTGGTGAGACTGGAGACAAGAGACAGTAAAGGAGAAGGCACAACAGCAATTACCATACGAGATCTGATTAGAAGTTCTCTGCGTATACGTCCTGACAGGATCATCGTTGGAGAGGTCCAGAGGCAGTGAAGCAATTGATATGCTGCAGGCACTTAACACCGGGCATGATGGCTCCCTTAGCACTGGTCATGCCAATTCTGCGACAGATATGCTCATGCGTCTGGAGACGATGGTGCTTATGGGAATGGAACTTCCGTTAAGTGCCGTGAGAAGACAGATAGCATCAGGAGTGGACATTATCGTGCAGCTTGGAAGACTTCGTGACAAATCACGTAAGGTTCTGGAAATAGTGGAGATTACAGGTTATGAGGATGGTGAGATCGTGACCAGACCATTGTATCAGTTTCAGGAGACAGGGACAGATGAGGCGGGACACGTTATGGGACAGCTGCAGATGTGTAATCCTCTGACGCATACAGATAAGCTTTTGGCAGCCGGATTATAGTTACGGTTATTTTATTTTTTGACTTTAATACTAACAAAAATTATGAGATTAACAATAAATAATAAACTAACAAAAAATATTTTTGTAACAAAAGAAAAAAGCGGACAGGGAACAGAAATCAATTATGAAGAGTATTTCTTTTCCACAAGAGAACTGATAATCAACGTATTGTTGGGTATAGCAGGAATTGCGGTAATCAGCCGGATGTTTTTTGACAGTATGATTGCATTTATCCTGTTATTGCCTGCGGTATATCTTTTCCTGGTAAAAAGGCGGGAGAATCTGTGCAGGAACAGAAAGCAGAAGCTGGAAAAGGAGTTCCGGGATGTTATTTTATCAGTATCTGCAAATCTTGGGGCAGGGTATTCTGTAGAAAATGCGTTTAGGGAATCCTATCAGGATATCAGTATGCTATATGGAGAGAACAGCCTTATGGCGGGGGAATTATATCTGATGATGCGGAGACTTCGCAATAACGACCAGCTGGAAGATATTCTGCTGAGTCTTGGCATACGCAGTGATGTGAAAGATATCCGGGATTTTGCAGAGATATTCCGGATTGCGAAACGTAACGGAGGCAGTCTGTCAGGCATGATTGGTAATACCGCCAGAATGATCGAAGGGAAAAGCGAGGTACGCAGAGAAATTGATACGATCATGAGTGAGAAAAGGCTGGAACAGAGGATTATGGAGCTGATGCCTTTTGGCATGATGTTGTATGTATCCCTTACTTCACCGGGATTCTTCAACAGTCTGTATCACAACCTGACAGGGGTATTGCTGATGAGCGTCTGTCTGATTCTGTACGTGGTGGCTTGTCTGATGGCTGAGAAAATATTAAAGATAGAGGTATAGGAAAAGGAATGGGAGAAAAGATAGCACAGAAACTGTATCAATGGCTGGAACAGCTGCCCCATAAACCGGACTGGCTTCTCTATAACGGTAACGTGCGGGAAGATATTCTTGCGCTGGAGCCGACAGCGGATGTGACACGCAGGCAGAGACAATATGTCATAGAGAAACTGTCCTTGTGCTGCCTGATTATGGCAGCTGGTGTATTTCTATCCCTTGTTGTGTGGATAAAAGGCAACCAGGATACACAGATTGTGGATAACCGTTTATACAGAGAAGATTATGATGGAAGCAGTCAGAGTCTGAAACTGACAGCAGATAATGGAGAGACAAAAGCACAGTTTGATCTGGAGCTGATGCCAAGGGAACTGTCCGAACAGGAGATGAACAGATTATATGAAGAGTTTATTCCCCGATTGGAAGAGCAGATTCTGGGACTAAATGAAACGCTGGACCGTATTGAATATGATATGAAACTGATAACCTCGATGGATGGATATCCTTTTCAGGTAGAGTGGACAGTGCCGGATCAGTATATGGATATGAAGGGAAAGCTATTACAGGAAGAAATGGTGCAGCCAGTTGTAGAGGAGCTTGGTGCGAGGATCAGTTATGGTTCTTTTGTTATGAACTATACCCTTGCCTGTTGTATCTATCAGAGGGCAGAGCCTTTTACCCTGAAGGAGAAGATAGCAGCACAACTGTTGAGTCTGGAAGAGGCAGACCGTAAGAAAGAATATATTACGCTTCCAACGGATTATGGTGATACAGAACTAAAATGGAGCAGGACAAAAACTATACAGGGTTGTTGATTCTCTTTCTGACGCCTGTATTGACGGTTATGATCTATATGATGAAAGACAAGGATCTGCATAAAGAAGTGGAGCGCCGGGGTGAACAGATGCAGGAAGATTATGCTGATATTGTCAGCAAGATATCGTTGCTGATCAGTGCCGGAATGACCGTTCAGGGAGCGTGGGGCAGAGTAGCAGGAGATTACCGCAGAGAACGGGAACAGACAGGAAGGAAGCGATATGCCTATGAAGAGATGCTTCTGGCGATACATGGGATAGAGAATGGAACTTCAGCCAGAAACGCATTAGAGCAATTTGGGCGCAGATGCAGACTGCCCGGTTATACGAGACTGGCAACGTTACTGGCACAGAACCTGTCAAAGGGCAGTGCAAATCTGACATCTATGTTACAGGCAGAGGCAGCAGATGCCTTTGAAGAACGGAAACACACAGCCAGGAAGCTGGGAGAAAAGGCGGGAACGAAAATGTTGGTTCCTATGATGATGTTATTGGGTATTGTCATGGTAATTATCACAGTACCTGCACTGACATCTTATTAAAAATAAAAGAATGGAGAATAAGAAAATGAGAAATTTAAGAACATTTATGAAGGAAGAAGATGGAATGGGAACAGTGGAGGTTATTCTGATCATTGTAGTTTTGATCAGTCTGGTTGCCTTATTTAAGAAGGACATTACAAGTATTGTGACAGACATTATGAAGAAGATCAAATCCAATGCGAACAGTATCTAAGCCAAAGGGCTATCTGACGGTATATCTGTCGCTTGTGTTTGCAATTGTGCTCTCTCTGCTGCTTACACTTATTGAGGGGGCAGCAGTAGGAGCCACAAGACTGCAGGCAGAGCTGACAGCAGATCTTGGACTGGATTCTGTGTTTGCAGAATATCACAGGGAGTTAATGAAGCAGTATGGTGTATTTTACATAGATGATTCCTATGGCAATGAAAAAGGCGGCATCAGCAGAGTAGAACAGCATCTGGAGAGTTATCTGCGATATAACTGTAATCCCAATACGGATGGAAAGCTTCCTGTCGGACATAGTCTGATCAGGCTTACCAATCCGTATCTGGAGATTGAACAGGCTGCTTTTGCAACAGATGGATACGGACAGGTTTGGAAGGCACAGGCGATTGAGTGCATGAAAGAAAAATATGGGATCAGTTATATCAATGATATCAGGAATTATCTGAATATCATTGAAGCCCATGGTCTGGTCAATAGAGATATCATGTCGGAAATTGATCAGAAAGAAGCAGGAATTCGAGAGAGAATTAGAGCAGGAAGAGATAACGGAAACAGATGTCAGTACAGATGGAGGTTATTCTTATGGGCAGATTAACGGCTGGCTTAGTGTATTGCATAGAATTGGCGTAACACAGCTGATTGCAGAGGACATGTCCAGTCAGCAGATTCAGGCAGGGCAATATATCAGCGCCAGGGCAAAAGCCGGAAATATGAATCAGGGCTGTGGACTGACTGAAGGTATAGAGACTCCTGATGGAATAGATGATGAACTGTTCTATGGCCAGTATCTGCTGGATCGATATGGTAATTACACCAATCAGAAAGAACAGAGCCTTTTGAAATACCAGGTAGAGTATATCCTGTATGGAAGTGACAGTGATGCGGTAAATCTGCAGTCTATGGTCAGAAGATTGCTGGCAATGAGAGCAGTGTCCAATTTTATTTATCTGAATGCGACAGACCATGCCAAAAAAGATGAGGTTAAGATAATTTGTGAAATACTTTGTACATTGCTTCTGGTGCCGGAGGTCAGCGATGTATTGACCTATGTTGTCTTAGGCGTATGGTCATATATTGAAGCAGTAGCAGATGTGAAAGGGCTTTGCAGGGATACCGTATTCCTTTGTTAAAGGACAGGGGGCAGTGGAGTACTAATCTATGGGATATGTTAAAAGGTACTGTGTCAGTGGAATCCATATCGCCAAATACTACCAATGCAGGCCTTTCTTATGAAGACCATCTGAGAGTATTTCTGATGCTTATGAACAGACAGGATAAGGTTATGCGAAGCCTTGACATTGTGGAAATGGATATCAGGCAGACCCCGGGAAATGAGCATTTCAGGAATTGACCAGTGCATTTCTTATCTGAAGGTAGGCTTCGGATTCTTTGATGCAGGAAAAAGGGAGTACGTATTTGACCGTGCCATGGGGGTATCAATAAAGGAAAGGAGCAGACAGATATTTTCTTACAGGAATTAAGTATGAATCAAATCAATAATAAGAAAGGAAGAACAAAGAATTTCCGGACGAAGTACAGACAAACGCTTTTTTGGCATATGTAACAGTTCTCTGCAAGAAGATATCTGTCTGCGTCCTTTCCGGATATAAACGTAAGGCAGCAAAAGGCAGTATGACAGTAGAAGCTGCATTTGTACTTCCCTTTTGCCTGTATGCCATGGTAAATCTCATGTCTATTATGGAATTATACAGGCTACAGGGCAATTTAAGTGCAGCTATGCATAACACGGCTAAGGATATGGCGGTCTATGCACATTCCATTGAGAATAATTCTACGGCATTGAATGCTACGTATGCCGGAATTAAGACGGAGTCTGAGCTGGGGGAGAAATATCTGGATCATTCACCTGTAACAGGAGGTGCGATGGGTATACTATGGCTGCAGTCCAGATTTCTACAGGAAGATGAATGTATTGATCTGGTGGCTTCTTATCATGTGGGACCGACCTTTCGATTGATGGGGTATTCCGGCTTTGCCATGTATAACCGGACAAGAACAAGAGCTTGGACAGGGTATGATAATGCAGGGGCAGCAGGCAATGGCAGGAACGAGGAACAGCTTGTATACATTACACCAAGTGGAAGTGCTTATCATTTGTCAAAGAACTGTTCTTATCTGAAACTGTCGATACAGGGTGTGGATAAGGATATAGTGGGCGAGCTTCGTAATAAGGATGGAAGTATTTACTATGCCTGTGATGATTGTGGCAATCGGGACAGCAGCAGGGTATTTGTGACAGACTATGGAAACCGCTATCATACGACGTTACAGTGCAGCGGTCTTAAAAGGACAATTTATCTGGTTCCGATATCTCAGGCACAAGGGCGTACACCTTGTAGTAAGTGTAATTGAAATTGAAATGAGGATGAATATGGAAATAATATACGCAATAACAATAGGAGTTATGTTTCTGCTGACAGCAGAGGATATTCGAACAAAAGAGATGGGCTGGTGGAAGCTGGGTATGCTGGCATGCATCTGTCTGATTGGGTGTATCTATATGCCGCAGAAGAATCTCTGGAGTATGGCAGGAGGTGGAATGATTGGATTGTGCATGATAGGGATTTCTTTTTCTTAGTAAAGAACAGATCGGTATTGGGGACGGAATTGTGACAGGTTTGCTCGGATGTCTGCTTAGGGGCAAGGGATGTCTGGTTATGCTGTGTATCGCTTCCTGCCTTATGGCTGTTATATCCATAGGTATTTTAATCTTGAAAAAAGGCAGTCGAAGGACAACACTGCCTTTTGTACCGGCATTACTGGGAGGATATATTGCAGCGCTGGCGGTGCTTGGATGATAAAGAGAAGAATGGGTGGATATTTTACAGTTGAGGCAGCGCTGATTTTACCAATGGTAATACTGTTCATGACAACTATGCTTTTTGTAGGGTTCTATGTATATGACAGATGCATGCTGGAGCATTGTGCCTATGAAGCGGCGGTGAGAGGAAGCAGCAGCCGTACCGCAGTAATGAGGAGGCTTATGAAGCTACACTGGACGCAGTGAATCTCATGGTAAAGGATAAAATATTTGCAGCCAGGAATCTGGAATATTATATAACAGTGACCGGCCCGGATATTGAAGTGGTGTACGAATGTGATGTAAATGTACCTTTACTGAATTGGTTAAGCCAATACACGAAGGAAGTGAACTTTCATGTGTATGCAAAAGGCAGGGCACCAAGAGGGCGGCAGGTGAAGCTGATCCGTATCATGGATCGGATTATTAATTGAAAGAGCGAACCACGTAAATTTGTTAGAAAGAAGAGATGATAGAGAATGAAAACGGATAGTTTGCCACAGAAGAGTTTTGAGAGAAATATGAATCATAATTATATGATTTTGAATCAGCCAAACTTCTTTTTCATGAGCAGGAGGAAGAGCAGGACTACAGGGTAAGGATGTTATTGGATAACAAAATAGAGGGGCTGTTACCCGTATCTGGCCGTACAGTGAACGGTGAAAGTAAATATTATTATGAGATAAATTCTTGCAGTCCATGGACAGGGTATATGCAAAAAAGAGGAGCTGGACTATCAACAGCTATGTACATTGCTGCAGGGGTGCATTCATCTGTATGACAGTCTGGAGGAATACCTGTTAGATGGTTCTCAGGTTATTCTGAAACCGGAATACATTTATTTGAATATGGACAGTATGGAGCCGTATTTTGTATATTTCCCGGAGTATGAGAGCAATGCAAGAGACAGCTTCGCATCCTTTATTGAGGAACTGCTCCGAAAGGTGGATCATACGGATGAACAGGCGGTGATGCTGGCGTACCAGGTATACCGATATACGAGGAATACCAATTATGTATTGCGTGAAATCACACAGATGATGGAACAGACAAAAGAGGACATACCACCGCAACAACAGATACCTTTATGAATCAGAGGATTCTTATAGGCAGGAGCCGCACTATGATGACTGGGACAGTATATCCTATACATCTCCATCACCTGTGGACAAACAGGAAGAACCAAAATCAGAGAATCATACTGCAAATGTAAATACAGAGAAAAAGAGATTTGAAAAAAAGCAGTCATGTGCTTTATCCTGACAGGTATTGCGGCAGCATTACTGGCCGGATGCAAGGTGGCAGGGCTTTATCTGCTGGATGAAAAACAAATCCTGTATCTGTATGGGGCAGTCAGCATGTCTGTTATGGCAGGGGTTATCTTTCTGGCATGTCATTTTAAAAGGAAGAACCGCATGAAAGAGATTCACGAACTACAGGAAGATAGTCTATTAGAGAAGCATGAGCTTGTAGAATATCCTTCTTATTATCCAGAAGAGAGGGCATTTGAAGAAGTTCATTCCTGGGAGAAAGAGCCTGTAGCACAACAGGCGTATACCTATGGAGATACTATTTGTCTACAGCAGCTTCCGGACAGGGAGCCTTATCTGTCAGGGAGAGTAAATGGAGAGGATATCATGATACGGCTGGATAATCTGCCATTGACGATTGGCAAAATGACAGGCAGAGTGGATTATGTCATTTCTGACAGTACTGTCAGTAAGATCCATGCCAGAATTGAAGAACGGAATGGGGCTATTTACGTAGAAGACCTCAATTCCACAAACGGAACACTTCGAAATGGAAGCATGATCGGTATGAATGAACCGGTATTATTACAGGTAGGGGATGAACTCACAATAGGCAGAGTGAACCTGAGAGTATGTGCATAAATTGTTGCTGGAACGAGGTACGAGTGAACAGTAACGATATGTTCGGAAACCTGTTAAAACAGGTACGGAATGGATTGACTGTAGATAAGGTTTAGAGTATACTTAACTTAATGAAATAGTGTAATGCATGAGATTTGGAGTCAAGCATAAGGATACCTGTGGAGGGTTCTTTTTTGCTTGGCTTTTTGCGCATGTGGTTCTGAATAGTTAATAGTTACTCAATTAAGAAGAGGAGGATATAGATATGTATGATGTAATCGTTATTGGTGCCGGTGTAACGGGATGCAGCATCGCCAGAGAGCTTGCAAGGAAGGAAAGGCAGATTCTTGTACTGGAAGCGTCCAGTGATATTTGTGAGGGAACAAGCAAGGCAAACAGTGGTATTGTCCATGCGGGGCATGATGCCATGCCGGGAAGTCTGAAGGCGAGGTTAAATGTAAGAGGTAATCAGATGATGGGTGAGCTGGCACAGAAGCTGCAATTTCCTTATCGCCAGAATGGCTCACTGATATTGTGCTTTGAAGAAGAGAATAAAGGAAAACTGCAGGAATTGTATGAAAGAGGTATACAGAATGGTGTGCAGGGGCTTCAGATATTAACACAGAAGGAACTTCGGAAGATGGAACCTAATCTGACAGACAATGCAGTGGCTGCGCTCTACGCACCTACAGGTGGTATTATATGCCCCTTTGGTCTGACAATCGCCATGGCAGAGAATGCAGCAGAGAATGGTGTCCTTTTCCAGAGAAATCAGAGAGTGACAGCCATTGAGGTAATGGAGAAAGGGTATCGTGTGCATACAGCAGATGAGAATGTCTATGAGGCATCTATTATAATCAATGCAGCTGGTGTTCACGCAGATGAGATTCACAATATGCTGCCTGCAAAAGAGGGACACAAGGAAATGCACCTGATTGCCAGAAAGGGTGAGTATTGTCTCTATGATAAGAAAGCAGGAGCTTTGGTGGATAAGACTATATTCCAGTTACCAGGCAAATATGGCAAGGGCATTCTGGTCACACCTACTGTACATGGCAATCTGCTGATTGGTCCGACTGCTGTGGATATTCCGGATAAGAACGGTGTCAACACGACAGGAGAAGGATTGGAGACGGTCATGGAGAAGGCTTCTGTCAGTGTAAAGAAATTGCCGCCGGCTAAGCAGATCATAACGTCTTTTGCTGGAATCAGAGCACATCATGAGAGTGATGATTTTGTGATAGAAGAGTCAAAAGGCTATGCAGGCTTTATTGATGTGGCAGGTATCGAATCTCCGGGACTTACCAGTGCACCGGCAATTGGAGAGTACGTTGCACAGTTGGTAAATGAGATACAGAATCTGCCGGATAAGAAAGATTTTAAGGAAACCAGACAGGGAATCGTGCATATGGAGCAGGCTGATTTTGAGGAGAAACAGAAATTGATTGCACAAAAATCCTGCTTATGCCAATATGATATGCCGTTGTGAGAGCATTTCAGAGGGAGAGATACTGGATGCCATTCACCGTCCTGTGGGAGCTACGACAGTAGATGGAGTAAAACGCAGGACAAGAGCCGGTATGGGACGCTGTCAGGGAGGTTTCTGTTCTCCTAAGGTAGTGGCGATCCTTTCCAGAGAACTGGGTGTTCCAATGGAAGAGATACGTAAATCCGACCAGGATAGTGTGATGCTTTATGGAGATACGAAGTAGAAGTTACTGATAGTCTGAAGGTTATGGAAAGGCAAGGTTTCATTATGAATATAGAAAAAGAAATAGTAATCATTGGCGGAGGTCCTGCGGGCATGGCAGCAGCTCTTGGGGCACTGGAGCAGGGAGTAGCACCTGAAGATATCCTGATATTAGAGAGGGATGCACAGCTTGGAGGCATTCTGAACCAGTGTATTCATAACGGTTTTGGATTGCATACTTTTAAAGAAGAGCTTACAGGGCCGGAGTATGCAGGGCGTTATCGCAGACAGATAGAGGAGAAGCAGATTCCATACAAGCTGCATACGATGGTCATGAGCCTTAGAAGCACTGACAGGCAGAATGGTTATAATAAAGAAATCATAGCAATGAATAAGGAAGATGGTATGCTGCTAATTCAGGCTAAGGCAGTAATTCTTGCTATGGGATGCAGTGGGGAAAGACCAAGGGGAGCACTGAATATTCCAGGGTTATCGTCCGGCGGGAATCTATTCAGCTGGAACAGCCCAGTACTATGTCAATATAGAGGGTAAAATGCCGGGTAAAGAAGTGGTGATACTGGGAAGTGGTGATATAGGTCTGATCATGGCAAGACGTATGACACTGGAAGGCGCACATGTACAGGCAGTGGCAGAGCTGATGCCTTATTCCGGCGGATTAAAGAGAAATATCGTGCAGTGTCTGCAGGATTATGATATTCCTTTGCTGTTAAGTCATACTGTAGTAGATATTCAGGGTAAAGATAGAGTGGAAGGTGTTACGATTGCCAAGGTAGATACAAAAGGCAGGCCAATACCGGGTACAGAAATTACATATCCATGTGATACACTGCTGTTATCCTGCGGCTTAATACCGGAAAACGAACTGTCAGCAGGATGTGGTGTGGAATTAAGCACTGTTACAGGAGGTCCGGTGGTAAATGAGAGTCTGGAGACTAATGTAGAAGGTGTTTTTGCCTGTGGCAATGTCCTGCATGTGCATGACCTGGTGGATTATGTATCAGGTGAGGCAAAGGAGGCAGGCGCAAGGGCTGCCCATATATATAAAAGGTGGTAAAACAGACTCTCTAAAAGAGAATATAGTACAGATTATCCCTGAAAATGGTGTACGATATACTGTTCCATCCACAATCCGTCTATCTCATATGAAGAATACCCAGACAGTACGTTTCCGTGTAGGACGGGAATACAGAAACGTAAAGGTCTGCATCTATGCAGATGACCAGTTGTTACGTTCTCTGCCGAAAAAGACAATGGCTCCCGGTGAGATGGAAAATATCATCCTTATGGATAAAGACATGGTAAAAAAAGATGGAACAGATGTAGCAAGAATCAGAATCGCAGTTGAAGAATAAAAGGAGATGTGACACATATGTCAGAAATAGAGACCAGAGAATTAATCTGTATAGGCTGTCCATTGGGCTGTCCACTTACGAGTAGAAATGAAAGGCACAGAAGTAGTATCTGTGACTGGAAACACCTGTCCAAATGGCGACCGCTATGCCAGGAAGGAAGTAACAGATCCAAGGCGGACAGTGACCAGTACTGTAAGAGTGCTGGGCGGTAGCTTGCCTGTGGTATCTGTAAAAGACCGCACAGGATATCCCGAAGAATAAAATATTTGACTGTATGCAGGAATTGGCTACAATAAGAGTTAAGGCACCTGTGCAGGAAGGGGATGTCATTGTAAGCAATATTGCCGATACGGGGGTGTCGGTCATTGCAACAAAGGAGATCCCGGCAGAATAATCTGGTGACACAGGTATGAAATAACGGAGGGCTAAGGGTATGGAGAAAAAACAATATATTATGGCATTGGATCAGGGGACGACCAGCTCACGCTGCATTCTTTTTGATAAAAGGGCAATATCATCAGCATGGCACAGAAGGAGTTTGAACAGATCTATCCAAAAGCGGGCTGGGTGGAACATAATCCCATGGAAATCTGGTCATCTCAGCTTGCGGTAGCGACAGAAGCTATGGCGAAGGTGGGGGCAGATGCTTCTGATATAGCAGCACTTTGGAATTACCAATCAGCGTGAAACAACCATTGTGTGGGATAAGAACACAGGATTGCCGGTATATAATGCAATCTGCTGGCAGTGCCACAGAACAGCAGATATGGTAGAGGAACTGGTCAGGGATGGATTTGGGGGATGTAATCAGAGCCAAGACCGGACTTGTACCGGATGCGTATTTCAGTGGAACGAAGCTGGCATGGATTCTGGATAATGTGGAAGGCGCCAGAGAACGTGCAGAGGCAGGTGAATTACTCTTTGTAACCGTGGATACCTGGCTTATCTGGAATCTTACAAAGGGCAGGATCTTTGTAACAGATTATACCAATGCTTCCAGAACGATGCTTTTTAACATTCATGAGAAATGCTGGGACGAGGAATTATTGCAGAAGCTGCGGATTCCCCACAGTATGCTGGCTCAGGTGAAGCCTTCCAGCTGCATGTATGGTATGACAGATGATGGTCTTCTGGTGGAGAGATCAGGATTGCCGGGGCAGCAGGAGATCAACAGGCAGCTTTATTTGGACAATGCTGTTTTGATGAAGGTGATGTTAAGAATACATATGGAACAGGCTGTTTTCTGCTTATGAATACAGGACACAGGGCAATTACTTCGAACATGGTCTTCTTACAACGATTGCAGCCAGTGACAAGGATGAACTGGAATATGCGCTGGAGGGCAGCGTATTTGTGGCAGGGGCAGCAATTCAATGGCTGCGTGATGAGATGCACATGTTAAAGAGCTCTTCCCAGTCAGAGGAATATGCAGAAGCTGTGGAAGATACCAATGGCGTATATGTTGTGCCGGCTTTTACTGGCTTGGGAGCACCTTACTGGAATCAGTATTGCAGAGGTATGGTAGTGGGAATCACCAGAGGATGTAGTAAAGAGCATTTTATCAGGGCAACTCTGGAATCTATTGCATACCAGACACACAGTGTACTCCGTGCTATGGAACATGACACATGTGTCACAATTAAGAAGCTGCAGGTAGATGGTGGAGCCAGTGCCAATGACTTTCTGATGCAGTTCCAGGCAGATATTTTAAAAGGCGATGTACTAAGGCCCTGCTGTATTGAGACGACAGCACTTGGGGCAGCCTATCTGGCAGGACTTGCGGTAGGGTATTGGAAAGATAGGGATGAAATCCGTGAGAACTGGCAGTTATCCAGACGATTTGTGCCATCCATGGAGGAAGAGAGCCGTAAAAAGCGCCTTCACGGCTGGGATAAAGCTGTGAAATGCGCTTTGATGTGGCAAGAGGATTAATGTAACGTTTTGGTATTCTGTAACCGATACTGCTTGGGTGTGATGTTCTTATACTTGCGGAAGGTCTTGATCATATGGCTGCAATCAGAGAATCCCGTTTCCTGACTGATATAGGTCAGGTCGTAATCTGAGAACAGCAGCAGATCTTCCGCTTTTGTCACGCGGATATATTCAATATATTCCTTACAGGAACGACCGTAGAGCTGGCGGAACTTTTTGGCAAAGAAGGAATAGCTCATGTTGCATAGAGATGCCAGATCTTCTACTTTAAGCGGCTGATTGGAATGAGCATCAATATATTCTGTAATGGTTTCAATAGAGTCGTCCTCTGGCTGCGTAGCCATCATGGGCGGTGTATAGCCATTGTCTTTCCATATGCGCACCATAGCAAGCAGAAGACATGTCAGGGAAGCATGCATGGCAAGATTGTAGCCGTAATTTTTGTATTCAAATTCATGGCAGCAGGAATACAGATAGATTCAATGGGATATCCTACCATACTGTCTATCGGAAAATGTATGAATGCTTTCGGGTCAGTGGCTGCCTGCAGAATAGATGATTTCAGCTGAGGCATGATACCCGAGGTATCATGAAAACGATTTAAGTCAAATTTTAAGACAAAATACCGTTTGCGCTCCGGTGTGGAACCACCAATGGAGTGAAGATCATATCTCCGGGATTGAGGTGATAGACTTCTCTGTCGCAGGTCACTTGTAGATCCTTGTAACATATATAATACTTCCATATAATGATGCCAGTGCTGATGCACAGGGAAGTCATGAATGACTGTATCAAAAAAACAAAAGCCTCATAGGGCGAATTCAAAATATCCCCATATTCAAATAAATTATGCATAGTCTTCCTCCCAATACCGCCTATTTTATCATAGCTGACTCAGGTTATCCAGTATAGAAGTAAAAAACAGATTCTAAAAATACTGAAAATCATTTACCAAAATGACGAAAAAAGGTATCATATGAATGTGAAAAACATTTGTGAGTGAAAGGGGCTATTATGGAAAAACAGGAAAAGGGGAATTGTCTGGGAACAGGAAGAGCAGGATTTTCTGGATAATTTCAAAGAAACAGTGGCAGCAGTATTAAGACCCTGCTTGGTTTGTACAAGGGGCATTATGCTTCATTATTTTTCTCGGTGCTGTTCTTCTTCATTAAACATTCACCGGTATGGATTCTGCCTATTGTAACATCCAATATCATTAATATTGCTACGAACCCGGATGAGAACGTTGTAAGGGATATTGCGCTCAATGTGGCATTTATGTGTGTGATGATCATACAGAATGTCTTTTCCAATTATGTGCATGTCTATCTATATTCCAAGACAATCCGCAACATGGAATGCAATCTGAGAGGTTCACTGGTGCGCAAGCTCAGCAGTTGTCCATATCCTATCATAATGCGATGCAGTCAGGACGACTGCAGTCCAAGATCATGAGGGATGTGGAACAGATTGAGACGCTTTCAAGACAGATATTTATCTCTGTGTTGAGTATTATTATGAATATTGCGGTTGCTTTGGGTATCGTTGTGAGCAAAAGCCTGACTGTGTTTGTATTTTTCGTATTAACAGTTCCGGTTGCAGTCATCATCATGGTGGTATTTAAGAATAAGATCAAGCTGCATAACAGACAGTTCCGTAAGGACATGGAAGAAACCTCCGTGCGTGTCATGGAAATGGTGGAACTGATTCCTGTCACCAGGGCACATGCGTTGGAGAGCACAGAAACCATGCGTATGCAGGAACAGCTGGAGAATGTCGCCAAGAGTGGATTGAAGCTGGATATTATCCAGTCTTATTTCTCTTCTATCAGCTGGGTGGCATTTCAGGTATTTCAGGTGTTGTGTCTGGGATTTACAGGTTATCTGGCGGCGCAGGGTGAGATTACGGTAGGTGAAGTCGTTATGTATCAGACTTACTTCTCCAGCATTGTTGCACAGGTATCCAGTATTATTACCCTGCTCCCTACGATTGCAAAAAGGCCTGGAATCTGTAGATTCTGTGGGCGATATCCTGCTGAGCCATGATGTAGAAGATAACGACCGGAAAAAGAAAATGAAAGAAGTACATGGCAACATTACCTTTGATGATGTCACCTTCTGTTATCCGGACAGTGAAGAACCGGTGCTGTCACATTTCAACC
>VOFC01006494.1_pt1 | contig 27590 bp, 57 predicted proteins | sample 5384161 | NCBI WGS metagenome assembly VOFC01 (sample SAMN12384722, study PRJNA508395) | human gut metagenome | isolation source: healthy gut B | host: Homo sapiens | reverse complement strand
GAGCAGGACCCCCGTCCGTCACCATCCACGCCCTGGAGATCCTGGACCAGCCCTCCCCCACGGGTACACCTCTGCCACGACATTGGCCAGGCCCTGGGCGGGGGGCACCATGTATGCCCTGCGCGGACCCAGGCCGCGGGCTTCACCCTGGACCAGGCAGTCACCCTGGAGGCCGTCCAGGCGCGGGCGGACCCTGCCGGGCTGCTGTTGCCGGTGGAGGCCTACTTTGCCACCACCCCCCCCTGACCCTTCCCAGCGCCGGGCCGAGAGAAAGGTCCGCAACGGCAACCCCCTCTCCTGCCCGGGGAGGACGGGGTTTACCGGGTCTACAGCCCGGAGGGTGCCTTCCTGGCCTGAGCCGCCTGGACCAGGGCAGGCTCACCACTATCAAAAAGCTTTTTCGAGGTGTAAAGAAGTTGGAACAGAAAAAACGAGTGATCGCTCTGGGCTTCTTTGATGGGGTCCACAATGGCCACGGCGCCCTGATGCGCCGCACCGCCCAGGTGGCCCAGGAACTGGGGCCGTCCCTCCGCCTTTACCTTTGACCCCCACCCCCAGACGGTGATTTTGGGCCGGCCCATGCCGCTGCTCACCTCCCCGAGGACCGGGCGGATTTGATGCGCAAGTACTACGGCATCCGGGACGTGATTGTGGAGCCCTTACCGTCCCCGGATGAAGCAGCCCTGGCAGGACTTTGTGGCCAGCACCCTGGTGAAGGACCTCCACGCCGTGCACCTGGTGGCCGGCCACGACTATCACTTTGGCTACAAAGGGAGGGCAATCCCCCAGCGCCTCCAGCAGATCTGCCAGGAGCTGGGCATCGGCTGTGACATTATCCCCAAGGTGGAGATGGAGGGGATCACGGTTTCCTCCACCTACATCCGTACCCAGGTGGCCCAAGGGGAGATGGAGCGGGCCAACGAATTTCTGGGCCATCCCCATACTCTGACCGACACGGTGGCCCACGGAAGAAGCTGGGCTCCACCCTGGGCTTCCCACGGTGAATCTGCGGCTGAAGGAGAACGTCCTCTCCCCGGCCAAAGGGGTGTATGCCACCAAGGTCATCCTGGAAAATGGGGAGACCCACCTGGCCGTCACCAACATCGGCACCCGCCCCACCGTCAGCGACGGCAACCAGCTGACCATCGAAGGGTATATCCTGGATTTCACCGGGGACCTCTATGGCCAGAAGATCCAGATGGAGTTTTATAAATACCTCCGGGAGGAGCGGAAGTTCCCTCCTTTGAGGCACTCACTGCCGAGGTCATGCACAACGCCGACCAGACCGGGAGTACTTCGCCCAGCACCCCTAACTGACAACCCAAACAAACGCCGCCCGCTGTCCCAGGGAACCCCTGGGGCAGCGGGGCGGCGTTTTCTGTCACCGGCTGATGAGCAACAGGCCCGCCACGCACAGGCCATCCCCGCCACCTGGCGAAGGGTGAGGACCTCCTTGTACAGCAGGATCCCCACCACCACCAGGAGGCAGGCCAGGGCGATGTTGGCCACCAGGAGGCCACACTCACCTTCCACCCCGCCCGGTAGATGAAGATGTACCCCAGCTCCAACCCCACCACGGTGAGGCCCATGACCACAGGGGCCCAGTTGGTCTTGGCCATCTCCTGCACCAGGGACTTCCTGCCCCTGCTGGTGAGGTAAAACAGGGGCCAGGAGAGCCCTGCCGCCACCAGGTAGTTGATGGTCAGGGCGGCAAAGAATTGAGTTTGTCCGGCACGGACTTGGCGCAGATGTTGTACACGGTGTTGGCCCCCACCACCATAAGCATGGGCCAGAGTAAGTTCCACATGGTTTCTCTCTCCTTTGTGCAAAAAATAACACCGGATGCAAGGTTAGCCTTACATCCGGTAGGTGCTACCCGACGGCGGGGGAAGTCCCCGCCGTTGATGGATTGTTCACGCCGCAGTATATCACAGATCCGTCCGCCGGTCAAGCGGCCGCGCTGACCAACAGGGGCAAAGAGGGTCACCACCACCGCCGCCGGCATCCAGAGGGTCCCCAGGGGCTGGGGAGAATGACCCGGGGCAGGAAGAGGGCCGCGAACACCACCAGCGCCAGCAGAAAGACCTTCCACAGGCCCCCGGCCCCTCCTCCGCCACCGGGGGGCCGGCGGAGAGCGGTGCGGCAGACCCAGGTCACCAAGCCCACCGCCACCGCCACGATGCAGGCCAGGCTGATCCCTCCCCCACGGTGAGGGTGAGCCAGAGCACCGGCTGCCCTGTCAGCAGGGCCGAGAGGATCTTCTGGGCCGTCCAGATGGCCAGGAGCAGGGTGACGGCGGGAGGATGTCGTCCACCGCCGAGAGCATCCGCACCCCCCCCGGGGCCGCCGGGGCACCGCCGCCACGATCTCGTCGCAGAAGGTGCGGTAGTCCAGGCCGATGACCTGCCTTTGCATAGTCTGGCCCCGGCCTCCCCGGCCAGGACCATCTCCAGGATGTCCCGGCGGATCTCCTCCTGGGCCAGGCGGCTGAGGTCCTGCCCCCCGGAGGTAGACCACCACGTCGGTCATCCCCTGCCTGGCTCTCTGGGGAGAGGGCCTTTTCCCGGGCGTTGTTCTGCCGCAAAAGTTTTCTTACCGTTGGGTTCATGGGGTCTCCTCCTTTTCCGGGGCAAAGCCAGGCAGCCGGGCCACCGCAGCGGCCATGGCCTGAAACTGGCGTGGAACCGGGCCAGTTCTTCCCGGCCCTGCTCTGTCAGGGCGTAATACCTCCGTCGGGGGCCCAGGGCAGAGTCCCGGAACCGGGCCTGGACGAGCCCCCTTTTCCAGCCGCAGAAGGAGGGGGTACACCGTCCCCTCGGAGATGGTGCCGAAGCCGTAGGCCTCCAGGGCCTGGACGATTTCATACCCATAGGTCTCCCGCTGGCTGAGGATGGCCAGGACGCTGCCCTGAGCACCCCTTTTTGAGCATTTGGGATGGAATCATGCCGCCCCTCCTCTCCGTGCAGTTTGGTCTCCATCTACTTTGCTTGGCAAGGTACTTCTACATTGTAATGCAAGGTAGACTGGTTGTCAAGCCATTTCCCAGGAAATGAGGGAACTTTTTTCCCGTCCGCTGCGTCTAAGGGAATGGAAAAAGGCGCCCTTTAGCGGGGCGCCCTCCCTCCTGCCGGTCGGTGTGGGCCAGCCCCTCCGGGCTGGCGGACTTGGAAAAGGCAAACTTCTGCTTGGCATACAGCCCGCTGTACCCCGAGGCCAGAAAGCTCACCGCCACCGCCATGAGGAACCCCTGGGGGTTGCAGAAGGAAAAGACCTCCCACCCCAGGGCCAGCGCCGCCAGGGGGCAGTTGGTCACCCCGCAGAACAGGGACACCATGCCGATGCCGGCGGCGTAGGGGGGCAGGCAGCCCCAGCAGGGGCCCCACCACGCGCCCAAAGCAGGCCCCAATGGCAAAGGAGGGGAAGATCTCGCCCCCCTTGAGCCCCGCCCCCAGGGTGATGGCGGTGAGCAGGAGCTTCCACCAAAAATCCCAGGGTTGGGCGCCGCCCTGCTCCAGGGCCTGCTGGATCATGGCCGCCCTGGCGCCCAGGTAGGCCTTGGTCCCCAGCAGGGGCGGTGAGCAGCATCACCACGGCGCTCCCCGCCACCACCCGGAGATAGGGGTTGGGGAAGAGCCGCTCCAGCCCCGCCCGCACCCCGGAGAAGGTATAGCAGACCAAGGTGCTCAGCAGCCCGCAGGCCAGGGCCAGCACCACCACCCGGCCATAGAACAGAGCGTCCGGCGTGGAGGCGGTGAGGTAAATACATCCCGTGGACCCCCAGCCCCCGGGCCACCGTGCCGGCGGTGAGGGCGGAGACCACGCAGGGAAACAGCGCCCCCCAGGGGAGGATCCCCACGCAGGAGATCTCCAGGGCAAAGAGGGTGGCGGTGATGGGGCTGCCGAACACCGCGGAAAACCCGGCGCTCATGCCGCACATGATGGCCAGGTCCTGGAACTCCCCGCCCAGGCCGTCCCCTTACGCACCAGCTCGGCCAGGGATCCCCCCATCTGCAGGCGGCCCTCCCCCGGCCGGCAGAGCCCCCCAAGGCATGGGTGAGCACTGTGGCGCAGAACACCACCGGGGCCAGCAGGCGGGAGACCGGCTGCTCCCCCCCGGGCAGCCTGGATGATCAGGTCGGTCCCCCCCCTGGCGGTTTTTGATGCCGCCCCGGCGGTACATCCACACCACCACCAGCCCCGCCAGAGGGAGAAGGAGGCTGGCCCAGGCCGTGCCGTTGCGCAGCACGTCCGCCCAGGCCAGCAGCCGGTCAAACAGGCCCCCAGGACCCCCACCAGCAGCCCCACCCCCCAGACCAAAGAGCAGGCCCTGGCCGTTGAGCCGCAGGCTCTCCTTGCTGAAGGCCATCTCCGTATACAGCCCCCGGAAAAAGGCCGTGACAGGGTTGCCCCCCCTTCCGGGGAATGGTTGGGTTCTCCCCATGGCTGCCCCTCCCTTTCTGTCCAAAGTTTCGCACCTGTCTATCATAACACAGTGGGCGGGGTTTGCAATGGAATTTCCCCCAGGCGCCGGGTTGCCAGGGGGGCGCCTTGGTAAGATGGGGGACGGTTGGCGACAGCCTGCGACACCAGCGCCGCCCTATGGATTCAAGTACTGTATGAATTGAGGTGATCCCACTTGCGGATCGGTTCTGTCCATATCCCCTCGCAGCTGGTGCTGGCCCCCATGGCGGGGGTGACGGACCTGGCCTTCCGGCTGATCTGCCGGGAGCTGGGGGCGGCCTACACCATCACCGAGATGGTCAGCGCCAAGGCCCTGTGCTATCAGGACAAAAAGACCCTCCCCTCATGGAGCTGGGCCCGGAGGAGCACCCCGGCGGGGTGCAGATCTTCGGCGCGACCTGGCCTGCATGGAGGAGGGGCCGCCATCATCCGGGAGGTGGCCCACCCGGACATCATCGACATCAACATGGGGCTGCCCCATGCCGAAAGTGGCGAACAACGGCGACGGCTGCGGCCTCTTGCGGGACCTGGACAAGGCCTGCCAGGTGGCCGAGGCGGTGATCCGCGGGGCCCAGGGCACCCCGTCACCGTGAAGATGCGCCGGGGCTGGGACAAGGGAACATCGTCTGCCTGGACCTGGCCAAGATGCTGGAATCCGTGGGGGTGGCCGCCATCACCCTCCACGGCCGCACCAAGGTGCAGATGTACTCCGGCACCGCCAATTGGGACTACATCCGGGAGGTCAAGCAGGCCCTCTCCATTCCCGTCATCGCCAACAGGGACGTGTTCTCCGGCCAGGACGCCGCCCGCATCCTCCGCTACACCGGGGCAGACAGGGGTGATGATCGCCCGGGGCGTCTTTGGCAACCCCTGGATCTTCCAGCAGGCCCAGGCCGCCCTCCGGGGGGCAGCCCATCCCGCCCCTGCCCCCCTGGCCCAGCGGTGCGACACCGCCGTGCGGCAGTTTGAGCTCTCCGCCGCCGTCAAGGGGGGGAGAAGATCGCCTGCCTGGAGGCCCGGCGGCACTACGCCTGGTACCTCAAGGGGGTCCCCTGCCGGGTACTGGAAGAGCGAAATCTCCAAAATCACCACCTTGGCCGACGTCTACCGGGTCACCGCCGGCATCAAGCGGGAACTGCGGGATGGGCGCGGCGATGGATGATCAGCGGCTGGTGGCCCTGGCCCAGGAGGGCAACCCGGATGCCTTCTCCCTGCTGGTCGAGCGCCACCAGACCATGGTCTACAAACCTGGCCCTGGGCAAAACCGGCAGCCACGCAGGACGCGGAGGAAGTGACCCAAACCGCCTTCCAGGGGAAGGCCGCCTTCTCCTCTTGGCTCTACCGTCTCACTATGAACGCGGCCATCGACCTGCTCCGCCAGCGCAGCCGCCGGCCGCAGACCCTCTCCCTGGACGACCCCCGACCTGCCCCCCCGTCCCCGACCCGGCGGAGGATCCCCAGGCCCAGGCCGAAGCCCAGGAGCGCCGCCGGCAGCTCTGGCAGGCCATCGACGCCCTGCCGGAGGTCCACCGCACCCCCTTCCTGCTTTGCGGGAGATGGAGGGGTACAGCTACCGGGAAATCGCCAAGGCCCTGGGGCTGGAGGAGGGACGGTCAAGTCCCGCTTGGCCCAGGCCTGGTGCTGCTACGCAACGAGTTGCTCAGCCACGGGAACTTTTGGGGCCGGGAAGCGTCTAAGGAAACAAAGGGGAAAGGAGGGGATCTGGAATGAACTGCGAGGAATACGAAATCCTCCTCAGCGCCCGGCTGGACGGGGCGCTCACCCCGGAGGAGACGGCCCGGCTGGAGGCCCACCTGGCCCAGTGCCCCCAGTGCCGGCGGCTGGCCCAGGAGCTGGAAACCCTCCAGGCCCAAACGGCCGCCCTGACCCAGGAGGTGCCCCGTGCCCTCAGGAGAACCTGGAGGGCCGGGACTGGTCCCGGTCCCCCAGACGGGCACCGCCCCTCCCAAAAGAAGAAACGTCTGCTGCCCTGGGCCGCCTGCGCCCGCGACCGCCGTCGTCCTGATGGTTTTTGGCTTCACCCACCTGGCCCTTCCGGGGGCGGCGGCGGCCTGTCCGAGGGGCTTCGCCGCCCTTTTCTCCCTGCCGGGGACCGGGAGGAGAGCACCGCCACCGCCGAGGACAGCACCCAGTCCGCCGACCCCGAGGAAGAGGCCTCCGACCAGACCGACGGCGCCACCCCTCCGGATGACGGGGCGGCGGAGGGGACACCAACGCCCCCTCAGACAGCGCCGGTGAAGGGAACAAAGACGACGGGAACACCGCCACAGACACCCCTCCGATCCCCCCAACGAAGACCCTGGCGGCCAGCCGGGGGACCCCGGCAATGACCCGGGACAAGACGACCCCACCAACGGGGAGGATCCCACCACAGACCCTGGCCTGTCCCAGGCGGAGGCCCAGTCCTCCTCATCGCCTACCTGGCCCAGCAGGGGCGGACCTTGGAGCTGATCCCCCCGGGACAGAGCGGCGACGTGTGGCGGTTTTCCGGCCGGGAGAGCGACGGCACCGTGGTTTCCTTCTTCATGGTCTCCCGCACCGACGGGACCATTTCCGAGGTTCCTGTCCCTCCCACCGACACCGGGCCCAGCGTCGGCGACGCCAACTGACTGGATTTTTGCCGATTCTAACAAATTTTTTCCTTATTTTTCTATTTTGTGTTGTCAATGCCTCATTCATGTTGTATACTGGTTCCATCACCATGGAGCATGCCACTCCGTCGGGGCACAGGATGGGGATTTTCCCCCTCCTGTGCGATTTGAAATAAGGAGAGAACATCGCTATGAGCTATTCCGTGCAAAACATCCGCAACGTCTGCCTTCTGGGCCACAGCGGCGCTGGCAAGACCGCCCTGGCCGAGAGCCTGCTGTTCATGACCGGTGCCCTCAAGCGCATGGGTACCAGCGCTGACGGCAACACCGTCTGCGACTATGACCCCGAGGAGATCCGCCGGCAGATTTCGATTTCCACCGCCGTGGCCCCCTGGAGTACAAGGGGCTGCAAGATCAACCTGCTGGACACCCCGGGCGCCTTTGATTTTACCGGCGAGGTGATGGAGGCCCTGCGGGCCGCTGACGCCGCCATCATCGTCTGCTCCGCCAAGGACGGCATTTCCGTGGGGTTTGAAAAAAGTCTGGAAATACTGCCAGGAGCAGGGACATGCCTCGCTTTATCTATATCTCCAAGACCGACGAGGACAACAGCGACTACAACGCCACCTTCAACGCCCTGCGGGAGAAGTACGGCAATAAGATTGCCCCCTGGTGGTGCCCATGTGGGACGCAGACAAGAACACCACCGGCCTCATCGACGTGCTCAACAAGCGGGCCTATGAGCTGCAGGACTACAAGCGGGTGGAAGTGGACATCCCCGCCGACAAGGTGGACGTGGTCTCCGAGTTCAACAACGCCCTGAAGGAGTCCGTGGCCGAAACCAGCGAGGAGTTCATGGACAAGTTCTTCGGCGGCGAGGACTTCACCTACGCCGAGATGATTCAGGGCCTGCGCCAGGGCGTGCGGGAGCTGTCCCTGTTCCCCGTGCTGTGCGGCTCCGCCATCAACACCATGGGCTCCCTGATGCTCATGGACCACATTGTGGACCTGCTTCCCAACCCCGTGCAGGGCAACTACCATAAGGCTACCACTGCCGACGGCAAGACCGAAGGAGTTCGTCGTCTCCCCCGGCGGCGTTCCCTGCGCCTACGTGTGGAAGACCGTCTCCGACCAGTACGGCAAGTACTCCCTCATCAAGGTCCTCTCCGGAGAGATCACCTCGGACCTCTCCTGGTCAACGCCCGCACCGGCGCCACGGAAAAGCTGGGCCGCCTGTATCAGATGCGGGGCAAGAAGGCCGAGGAGGTCAAGGAGATCTCCTGCGGCGACATCGGCGCCATCGCCAAGATGGACAAGGTGAAAACCGGCGACACCCTCTGCGACAGCCGGAAAGTGGTGGCCCTGAAGGGCATCCCCTTCCCCGAGCCCTGCTACCCAAGGCCATCGCCCCCAAGACCCGGGGCCAGGACGAGAAGGTGGGCAGCGGCCTGGTGCGCTGAACGAGGAGGACCCCACCTTCAGCGTGCTCAACAACGCCGAGACCCACCAGGTGGTGGTCTCCGGCGCCGGGGATATGCAGCTGGACGTGCTGGTCTCCCGGCTGAAGAGCCGCTTCGGCGTGAGGCCGAGCTCTCCCCGCCCGTGTGCCCTACCGCGAGACCATCAAGAAGAAGGTAGAGGCTCATGGCCGTCACAAGAAGCAGACCGGCGGCAGCGGCCAGTTCGGCGATGTGTGGATCCGATTCGAGCCCCAGTACGAGTCCGAGGACATGGTCTTTGCCGAGGAGGTCTTCGGCGGCTCCGTGCCCAAGACTTTCTTCCCCCTGCGGTGGAAAAGGGCCTGCGGGAGGCCGCCCAGAAGGGCGTGCTGGCGGGCTATCCCCCTGGTGAACATGAAGGCTACCCTGTACGATGGCTCCTACCATCCCGTTGACTCCTCGGAAATGGCCTTTAAGACCGCCGCCCAGCTGGCCTACAAGGAAGGCATCGCCAACGCCAACCCCGTGATCCTGGAGCCCATCGGCGAGCTCAAGGTCACCATCCCCGACAGCTACATGGGCGACGTCATTGGCGATCTGAACAAGCGCCGCGGCCGCGTCATGGGCATGAACCCCACCGAGGACGGCAACCAGATCCTGGAGGCCGAGGTCCCCATGGCGGAGATGACCCGCTATGCCATTGACCTGCGCAGCCTGACGCAGAGCCGCGGCTCCTTCACCTTCCACTTTGTGCGCTACGAGGAGGCCCCCCCGCCGCCCAGCAGAAGGCCATCGAGGACGCCAAGGCAATCCAGGAAGAGAATTAAAAAGCGGCCAGCCTCTTTTTTAGAAACTTAGTAACGCGCGCGCTCAAAGAATGAGCGCGCGCGTTTTGCTTGCCTTATGGGGTGGGGCGGGGTATAATGGGGCTCTGAAGGAAACCCGTTTGGAAAGGAGGCGGTCCCATGCCGCGGAAGTGGTTGGCCCTGGCCCTGGCCATCGTCATCGCCGCCGGGGTGCTGGGGATCTTCGGCGGCAGAGGGGGTCCTCCCCCGCCCAGGAGGCCCTGGTCCAGGAGGAGCCAGGGGCCTTAGAGCCGGTCACCGCCGGCAACGCGGAGGAGCTGCTGGACAAGCTCACCACCGAGCAGAAGGTGGGGCAGCTCTTTTCGTCCGGCCGGAGGCTTTGGACCCCAACCGGACCCCGGAGGAGGCGGAGGACCCCGCAGGCCCCGGCGTCACCCAGGCAGACCCCGCCTTGCAGAATACCCTCCAGCAATACCCCGTGGGGGGCTTCGTCCTCTTCGGGAAGAACCTGGAATCCCCGGACCAGCTGTCCCAGCTGATGGACACCCTGTCCCGGAACGCCGCCGTTCCCCTGCTCTTCTCCGTGGAGGAGGAGGGGGGCACCGCCACCCAGGTGGCCGGCCACCCCGGGTTTTCCGTCCCCACCCTGGAAAGCCTGGCCGACATCGGCGCCACCGGGGACCCCGCCCAGGCCAAGGCGGCGGGGCTCACCCTGGGCGGGTACCTGAAGGACCTGGGCTTCCAGCTGGACCTGGCCCCGGTGGCCGACGTGCACACCGGTGACGGCACGGCCCTTCTGGGGAGCGGGCCTTTCTCGGCAGCCCGGAACAGGCGGCCATGATGATCAGCGCCACGGTGGAGGGTTTCCACCAGGCGGGCATGGCCTGCACCTTAAAGCACTTCCCCGGCTATGGGGATGCGGTCCAAGATCCCCTGTCGGGCTATGCCACCACCGACAAAACCTGGGAGGAAATGCGCACCTGTGAGCTGTACCCCTTCCAGGCGGGGATGGCCTCGGGAGCCGACGCGGTGATGGTAGCCCACATCACCACCCCCAACGCCACGGAGGACGGCCTGCCCGCCTCCCTGTCCTATGAGATGATCACCCAAAAGCTCCGGGGAGCTCCGGTTCCAGCGGGTGGTGATCACCGATTCCCTCTCCGACCCGGCCATCACCCAGCGGTACGAACCGGGCCATGCCGCTCTGCTGGCCTTCCAGGCGGGGGCGGACGTCCTGCTCCTGCCCCAGGACTTGGAGGCGACCTACGGGGCCATCCTCACCGCCGTCCAGGAGGGGGCCATCTCCCAGGAACGGCTGGATGCCAGCGTGCTGGCATCCTCCACCTCAAGGAGGTCTACGGCCTCCTCTAACCCCAACGCAAGACGCGAGGGAGCAAGCTGCTCCCCCGCGTCTTATCCATTTGGTCGGTTGTTGTGCCACTTCGGTCATCCGTGGCGCTCCACGTCCCACTCCCGGATGGCGCCGCTGTAGCCGTCGATGGTGAAGTCGTACTCGGTGCCGTTGTAGTAGATGGTCCCCTCGTACTCCAGGCGGCCGTCGTCCCGGTCGGTCTCAAACTCGTAGATGTCGCTGGCGGTGGCCCCGGGCACCTTGGCCAGGGCGATCTCCTTGGCTTGGTCGGCGGTAATGGTGGTGGTGCCGCCGCTCTGGCTCTGTCCCTGGTACCCCTCGGCGTCGTAGTCGTAGGAGAGGACGTCGCCGGTGTTCGCGTCGATCTCGTAGTCGTACTCGGTGTAGTCGGCGGTGTAGAACTCCACGTCATAACAGGTCCGGCCGTCGTCCTGGTCCAGGTTGCTTTCGGACAAAGGTGACCTGGTCGGCGGTGAGGCCCGCGTGGTTCAGGGCGATCTCCTTTGGCCTTGTCGGCGGTGATCGCCGTGTCCCCGGTGGTGCCGCCATGGTCGCCGGTGTCGCCTGCGGCCTGCTGGTTGCCTGCAATCACCGTGCCGGTGAGGGCGTCAATGTCATAGTCGTATTCCTGGCCGCCTGCGGTGAAGTCCACTTCGTAGTAGGGGGTGTTGTTCCGGTCTCCAGCTCGGCGGTGGTGAAGGTGGCATCGGCCTCCCGATGCCGGCGGCCTCCAGGGCGATGGCCTTGGCGGCATCCGTGCCGATGTAGTCGGCCTGGGCCGTGGACTGGGAGCACCCGGCCAGGGCCAGCGCCAGCAGGCGGCGCAGCTGAGTAACATCACATTCTTTTTCATGGTTCGTTCTCTCCTTTCCTTTGGTTGAGGGTATCGTATCACAGGAACCTGAAAGAAACATGAAATTTCTCAGGGCGCAAACAATTCTTTTCCAGGGGCAGGGAGAGGGTAAAGGTGCTTTGCCCTGGCCGGGGGTGCTGTCCAGGGTGATCCGGCCCCCGTGGAGCTGGGCGATCTTTTTTCACCATGGCCAGCCCCAACCCGGCCCCGCCCCCTCCCGGCGGGCGGGGTCCACCTGGTAGAACCGCTGCCAGATCTTCTCCTGCTGGTCCTGGGGGATGCCGATGCCGTCATCCCGGACCTGGAGGACCGCCTGGTCCCCTTCCGTCCCCAGGGTCACCCACATGGCCCTGGGGCTTGCCGTAGGCAAACCCGTTGTCGATGAGGTTTTGCAACAGCCGGGCCAGCAGGCCCCGGTCCCCCCCCGACCCACCCCCTGGCTGGACCTGGCAGGCCAGCCGGTCCCTGGGGGGGCTGGTCGGCGCACACCCCCCGTCACCAGGGCGGCCAGGTCCAGGGCCTCCCGCTGGGCCGGCTCCGTCCCCTGTTCCAGCCGGGTGATGCTGAGGAGCTGTTGGATCAGTTGGGTCATCCGGTCGGCCTGGCGGTGGATCATGGCCAGGGTCTCCTGCTGCTCCTGGGGGTCTCCCCGTACTTCTCGGCGTACTCGCAGGCGCTCTTGATGACCGAGACCGGGGTGCGCAGCTCATGGGAGGCGTCGGCGGTGAACTGCTGCTCGGCCTCGAAGGACCCCTCCAACCGGCCAAACATCTGGTTGAAGGTGTCCGCCAGCCGGGAGAACTCATGGTCCCCCGGGGGAACGGCCACCCGGGCGGAGAGGTCGGTGGCCTCGTTGATGGCGGCCGCCGTGGCCGTGATCTGGTCCAGGGGGCGGAAGGCCCGGTGGACGATCCCATACCCCCCAAAGCGGCCAGGAGGATGAAGGCCGGCAGGGTCACCACAGCGATGAACACCAGGTTGGTGACGGTCTGGGGGGGATTTCCGGGGCCTCCAGGATGCCCCGGACCCACAGGCCGCTCTCCCACCCCTGGGGGCACCCAGAAGTCCAGGACGTAGTACTGGCCCCCTCCCCGTCCACGGGGCGGGTCTGCCCGTTCTGGAAGGGTTCCGAGGCGGTGAAGGACACCGGCACCTGCCCGGCCAGCAGGGCCTGGCTTTGGCTGTAGACCAGGTATACACCCCGTTTTGGTAGAAGGAGAAGTCCTCCCCAGCTGGAGGGACCCGTCGTCCCCCAGGAGACCTGGCTCAGGTTCTCCCGAAGGGTGGTCTCCAACTGGTCCATGGCCGTCTGGCGGGAGACGGCCCCGCTGATCACCAGGAGGAAGACCAGCAAAGCAGCCCCGCCATCCCCCCGCCATGAGCAGGGTGTACCACAGGGTGAGCCGGACCTGGACGCTGCGCCGCTTCATGGGGCCTTCCCGGCGGGGGGCCGGATGGCCCAGCCCATGCCCCGGACGGTGTGGAGGAGCTTCTCCCCGGCCCTCGTCGATCTTCTTCCGCAGGCGGCTGAGGTAGCCGTCCACGTTGTTGGAGCTTCCCGTGTACTCATAGTTCCAGATCCGGTCCTCCAGCTGCTCCCGGGACAGGACGGTGCCCGGGTGGCGCATGAGATATTCTAAAATGGCAAACTCCTTGGGCAGCAGGGCGATCTCCTCCCCGCCCCGGGTGACCCGCCGCTGGGCAGTGTCCAGGGTGAGGTCCCCCACGGTGAGGGTGTTGGTGCGCTGGCCCACGTGTTTGCGGGTCATGGCGCGGATGCGGGCCAACAGTTCATCAAAGGAAAAGGGCTTGATGAGATAGTCGTCCGCCTCCCAAATCCAGTCCCTTCACCCGGTCGGCCACACTGTCCCGGGCGGTGAGGAAGAGGACGGGGGTGTCCATCCCTGGCTCCGCATCTCCTGGACCAGGGTGTAGCCGTCCTTTCTGGGCATCATCACGTCCAGCACCAGGGCGTCGTAGGCCGTCCCCTGAGGTAGAGCAACGCCTCCTCCCTTATCATAACAGCCGTCTACGGTGTAGCCGGCCTTGGTGAGCACTTTTTGCAGCAGGCGGTTCAGGTCCTGCTCGTCCTCTGCCACCAGCAGGCGCATGGGGTGTTCCTCCTTCTCCCTGGCCGGGTCCAAGTCCCGGCGCGATTGCGTTCATTATACCACAGCTTCCCTCGCCACGCCAGAGCAAAGCGAGAAGGGGGGGGAGCTGTCCCCCTTCTCAGGCGTTTTCGGGTGGTCGATGGGCTGGGTAGATGGCACTGGCCGTGGCCTCTGTCCCCTTGAGGCCCTCCGGGTGGCCGCAGGTGACTTCCACCGCCAGCAGGGCCTGGGCCCAGCGGCGGCATAGATGGCCTGGCCGGCGCCCCGGCCGATGCGGGGGACAGGGGTTGGCCGGGTTGACGGCGGCATCCGCCGGACCTTCTCCCTGCCGTTTCGGAGGATCTGAAAGGGCATGGCCCCTCTTGTCCCCCTGCGGCCGAGGCAAGATCAGTGGTGGAAGCCCCCGCCTCCTGCTGGGTCAGGTTGTTGCCCACCCCGTGGCGGGCGAAGTAGTCCACCGTGCGGCGGAAGTCTTCCAGAAACAGCCGGGCCATATTCAGCCCGAAGCCTTGACGAACCAGGATCCGCTGGACTACTGTCCCCTCCGCCCCCTGGCGGCAAGGCATAGGCAGGGCACCTGCCAACCCCGGTTGCGGTCCGGTCGGCAAAGTCGTAGAGGTTGAAGGGCACGTCCGCCCCCTCCTCCAGGGTCCAGGTAGGGCAGGGGATGCCCTCTCACGGGGTCCCCCCCCGATAGAGCAGGCGGAAGGGACCGCGGCCTCAATCTCTCGGGCCAGGTACTGGGCGGTTTTATAGCAGTTCATGTGGATCTTCCGGTAGCCAGCAAAGCCCAGCCGGAGCAGTTGGTAGTACTGGCAGATCACCGGCCCCGCCGGTCGGGGGGAAGTTCAACTGGAACACCGCCATGTCGCCCCCCAGGTAGTTGACGTGGAACATAAGCTGCTCCGGCAGATCCTCCCGGTCCCGCCACAGCACAAAGCCGCACCCCAGGGGAGAGGCCGAACTTGTGACCCGAGGCGCTGATGGACTTCACCCGGGGGTTGCGGAAGTCCCACTGGAGCTTCGGCGGGGCACAGAAGGGGCTACAAACCCGCCGGAGGCCCCTGTCCCATGGACGGACAGGTCCCATCCCTTCTCCTGCTGGACCTGATCCAGGGCCTGGCAGATGGCCTCTACCGGCTCATAGGCGCCGGTGAAGGTGAGGCCCAGGGTGGTGACCACCCCGATGGTGTTCTCGTCCAGGTAGGGCAGCATGGCCTCTGGGGTGATGGCCAGGCGGCCCCGGCTCCATGGGCACCTGCCGCAGCTCGATGTCCCAGTAGCGGGCAAACTTCTCCCAGCACACCTGCACTGGGCCGAGACCAAGTTGGGCCGGTCGGTGGGTTTACCCACCTGCTTCCGTGCCTGCTTCCACCGGAAGTACATGGCCAGCCCCCCAGCATGCAGGCCTCCGAGGAGCCCACCGTGGAGGTGCCCACCGGGTGGCAGGACTCCGGGGCATTCCAGAGGTTTGCCAGCATGTGGATACACCGGGACTCGATCTCCGTCGACTGGGGATACTCGTCCTTGTCGATGATGTTCTTGTCGATGCACAGGTCCATGAGTTGGCGGACCTCGTCGTCAGCGTAGGTCTGGCAAAAAAAAGGTGGCCAGGTTCTGCCGGGCATTGCCGTCTAGGAAGAGCTCGTCCCGGATGAGCTCCAGGATGACCTCGCTCTTGGATTCGTATCGGGGACCCGGTACTTGGGCAGGGTCAGTTCGGACTCCGGGCTGCTGAAGATGGTCTCCTCCGACCGGCCACGGCCTCTGCCTCGTTGATGGATCATGGGCTGCCGCCTCCTTGTTCTCAGGGTATGGTTCCATTGTACCTGGAAACCACCCGCCGTGCAAGGGGCAATCGCCTGGGCTGCAAAGAGGCGCGTCCTCAGGCCGGCCAGACCTCCGCAGACAAAAAAACGCCGAGGGATTTTTTCCCTCGGCTATAGATGGTGGGATGGGCCGGCCCCTATTCCATCGGGGTCAGCGCTCCGCTGGCGCAGTCCAGCAGGAAGGTCCCCTGGTCGGTGGTGAGGGCCCACATGGGGTGAGCACCGCCCGGTCGCCCTCCCCGCTGTACCGGTACCCCTCCTCAATGGACTGGATGGTGACCGTCTCCACCCCCAGGGCCGGCAGGCCCTGGACAACGTACATCAGCAGGGTGGCTGCCGCCCGGGCCGGCTGGATCTCACAGTCGGCAGGCGGCCCCTCCTCCGGGAGGGCCTGCTGGGGCAGGAGCTGCCCAGTCAGATCCTCCGCCTGGGTGGAGAGGGCGGTCTCCCCCAGGGGACCACCTCCTCCGCCACGGAGACGTTGTGGTTTTCCAGGTAGAGCAGGATCTGCTGGCGGGTGGTGGCCTCATACGCCTGGGTCTGATGGTGCTGCGCAGCACCACGCTGCCCAACAGAAAGAGGTTGAGCACCACCAGCAGGAAGATCACCGTGAGTTTCAGTTTGGAGCGTTCCATGGTCTGCCCTCCTCAGCTCCTCTCCCGGACGGTCCAGTCGGCGGTGATTTCCGGGGTGGTGTCGTCGTCTCGGTAGCAAAGCTGCAGCTCCTTCCCGGGTTTGGCCCAGGGCGGTCACCGCGGCGGCCGCCTGCCGCTCCGGCAGGGCCCGCTGGGTCCGGTCGGTGGCGGTGTAGGTGCGCAGGCAGATGGTAAAGGAGGTGAGGGCGCTGTCGGAAAAGACGAACTGGGCCCCCAGCCCTCCTCCCCCAGCTGGACTTGGGCGCCGTCCAGCAGGTAGCAGAAGGTGAGCTCCACCGTCTCGTCCTCCAGGGTTTCGATGGACTGGCAGAACATCCGCCCCCTCTCCCAGCTGGCCGGCGGTGACCAGGTCCAGCACCTCCTCCGCCTTGATCTGCAGATCCTTCTCCCGCTGGGAGAGGGCCTGGAACCGGGCCTGGCGCTGTCCGAGGCGTGGTAAATGATCTTCCCCTCCTCTTGGATGCGCAGGGTGTCCGACCCTCCTGCATCACGGTGCCGTCTGCCGACTCGTAGATGGTGAGGGCCCGGGTGTTGAAGTCCAGGGCATCCAGCAGGGCGGTCCGCTCCTCCTCCCCCAGGAGGCCACGGGGTTGGCGGCGGTGTACACCGTGGTGGTGGGGGGCTGGTCCAGGAGGATGCCATAGGGCGCCAGCACCTGGGCCAGTTCCGGCACCTCGAAGACGAACTGCCCGCCGTTGGGCCGCAGCCCATCCAGGGAGGCCGGCAGGGTGAGGGTGGCGTCCTGAATCTGCCCGGCGTAGTAGTCCCCGTCTCCTCGTTGTAGTAGTAGACCACATCTGCCCGGCCCCCCCCGGGTGGTGAGAAGGAAGAAGCGGGCCGCCCCTCCCCTGGCCGCTCTGAGCGGTGAAGGAGACGTTATACAAAAAGTCGTAAAAACCCACGGCCCGCTCTGGGCGATGGCCTGTTGCCACACCTCCTGGGTGACGGTCCGGGGGGTCTCCATGGCTTCGATGGAGTCGGTGAGCAGTTCGCTCAGCCCGCTGGCATAGAGCTGGTCCACCAGGGTTTGGTCGTACTGGGCCCCATAGCGCCCGTCGTCCAGCTGCACCATCAGCCGCACCGGGGTGCCCCGGGAGAGGGCGGTGTTCTGCACCCCGGTGAACACGCTCTCCCCGCTGGTGCCGGCGCCCTGGCCGGCGAAGTTTTGCACCAGCCCGGACTGGTAGACCAGAAACAGGGCCGAGCAGACCAGCAGGACGATGATTCCATTTTCCAGCCGGTCAATGGTCCGGCGGCTCCATGCTTTTTTCATCGGTCCGGCCCTCCCGCTTCAGCTCCAGGCGCAGGGTGGTGCCGGGGCCCGGCCGGTCCACCAGGGTCAGGCTGCCCTGGTGCTGGCGGACGATCTCCTTGGCGATGGAGAGGCCCAGGCCAGAGCCCCCCGCCTCCCGGGAGCGGGCCTTGTCCACCCGGTAGAACCGGTCGAAGATCCGGTCCCGGTCCTCGGGGGGGATGCCGATGCCGTTGTCGGCCACCTCCAGCCACACCCGGTCCGGGGTGCGGCCGGCGGTGAGCACGATCCGCCCCCCGTCGGGGGTGTACTTGATGGCGTTGGACAGGACGTTCATCACCACCTGGGAGATCCGCTCCCGGTCGGCTCGGATGGCGGGCAAACCGCCGGTCCCCTCCAGGCGGAGGGTGTGGCCCCGGCGCTGGGCCTCGATGCGCATGGCCTGGCAGCTCTCCTCCAGAAGGCCGGCGAAGGGGAAGGTGGTCAGGTTCAGCTCGCTGTGCCCCGAGTCAAACCGGGACAGGGTGAGCAGATCCTGGACGATGTGGGTCATCCGGTCGCTCTCGCTGAGAATGACCCCCAGGAAGCTGGCGGTGGTATCCGGGGGCAGGTCGGGGTTCTCCGCCAGGGTCTCGGCGTAGCTGCGGACGTTGGTGAGGGGGGTGCGCAGCTCGTGGGAGACGTTGGCCACGAACTCCTTGCGCATGGTCTCGTTCTTCACCTGCTGGGTGACGTCGTGGACCACCACCAGCACCCCACCTGCTTTTCCCGGTTGAAGGGGGGCCAGGAGGAGCAGGAGGATCCGCTCCCCCAGACGGTTTCGATCTCCAGGCAGTCCCGGTCGGTGGTGAGCACGGTCTCCAGGGGGACCATGTCCTGGAAGAGGTCCCCATAGGTCACCGCCCCGCCCACCGGGATGGCCTGGCCCAGCATCTCCTCGGCGGCGGGGTTGGAGTGGATGACCTCGCCGCTCTGGTTGAAGGCCACCACCCCGTCGGTCATGTGGAGGAAGAGGGTGGAGAGCTTGGTCCGCTCGCTCTCCACCTCCTGCAGGGGTGGACTGGAGCTGGCGGGACATGGCGTTGAAGGCGTTGGTGAGCACGCCGATCTCGTCGTGGGACTCCACCTGAATCTCGTGGCCAAAGTCCCCCTCGGCCACCCGCTGGGCTCCCCGGGTCAGGGCCCGGATGGGGGGGTCACCATGGCCCGGGAGAGGAGGAAGGACAGCGGCACCGAGATCACCAGCCCAAAGACCAGGGCCTCGATGATCAGCTGGAAGAGCTGGTTGTTCAGCTCCCTGCACGGTGGCCCGCTGGTCCAGGATGTAGATGACATAGTCCTCCTCCCCCGGCTGATGGGCAGGGCCAGGTCCATGTAGCTGGCGGTGAGGTCACTCTCGTCCCCCTCCCGCTTCTCGTTGAGGGCGATGAGGAGGTTGGGGGTGATCTCCTCCAACGTGTCCCCCGCGTCGTCGTCGGAGTTGGAGAGGATCTGGCCGGTGTCCCCGTCCAGAAGGTAGTAGTTCCGGTTCTTTCCGTCCACTCCCAGGGGGCCCATTTTGGCCACCAGGATCTCGTCGATGGCTTGGACGCCGTCGGTCTCCCCCTCCCGGGCGGTGACCAGGTCCCGGATGAACTCCGTGTCCTGGCTGAACACCTCCACCATTTGGGTGTAGAACTCATTGAGGTAGAACCGGTTCACGGAGTTGACCAGAAAGGCCCCGGCGATGGTCATCAGGCGACCACCAGCAGAATCATAATCAGCACCCAGTTTGATGTGCAGGCCGCGCGACATGGTTCTCCCCTCTGCCCTGCCGGGTCACGGCTCCTGTTGGAAGTAGTATCCGCCCCCGGCGGGTGATGATGTATTTGGGCTGGGCGGGGTCGTCCTCGATCTTTTCCCGCAGGCGGCGGATGGCCACGTCCACCGCCCGGACGTCCCCCACATAGCCCTCGTAGTTCCACACCCTGCTCCATGAGCTCCTGCCGGGAAAAGACCCCCGGCCGGCGTGGGCGGCCAGATAGGCCAGCAGCTCAAACTCCCGGGGGTGAGCTCCAGGTCCGCCCCGTCCTTGGTGGCGGTGGCCTCCCCCCTTTTGGATCACCAGGCGGCCGAAGCGGAGCGCCTCCCCTCCAGCGCGGGGGGGGGGTCTGGGGGCCATGGCCCCCGGCGGATGTTGGCCTTCACCCGGGCCAGCAGCTCCCGCACGGAGAAGGGCTTGGTGATGTAGTCGTCCGCCCCCAAATCCAGGCCCAGGATCTTGTCCTTTTCCCGCCTCCCGGGCGGTGATGATGATCACCGGGGTGCTTCTCCCCTGGTCCCGCAGGCGCTTGCACACCTCGAACCCGTTCATCTTGGGCAGCATCAGGTCCAGCAGGATCAGGTCGGGGGCCTCCTGGAGGGCCAGTGCCAGCCCCACCTCCCCCGTCGTAGGCCTCTTGGGTGTCGTAAATTCCTCCTTGCGGAGGTTAAACCGGAGGATGTCCACAATGTTCTGTTCGTCCTCCACGATGAGGACCTGTTGTTTCTTCTCCATGGTCGCCTCTCTCCCGGCCGTTCAGCCCTGGCCGGCATCCAGGAGGAAGGAAGCCTTCAGGATGCCCACCAGGGTCTTCCCTGTCCTTGATCTCCCCCGCCGGGCCTTGTCCACCAGGTCCTGGTAGGGCAGCCACACGGTTCTCCCACAAACTCCCCGTCGTCGGGGTGGGTGGGGCCCTGGGTGAGTCCTTGGCAAAGTAGAGGTAAATCCGCTCGGCCAGGATCCCCGGGGAGGAGTAGAGGCAGCCCATGTCCTCAAAGGTGCCGGGGACCAGGCCGGTCTCCTCCGCCAGTTCCCGCAGGCCGCTGTCCCGGGATCCTCCCCCTGGCTCCAGCTTGCCGGCGGGGGCTCCAAAGTCTCCTCCCCATGGGGTAGCGGTACTGGCGCACCAGGGCCACCCGGCCCTGGTCGTCCATGGCGAACACCGCCACCCCGCCGGGGTGCTCCACCACCTCCCGGTTGGTGATGCGGCCGTCCATCAGCCGGGCCTTGTCCCGGCGGACGTTGACGATTACGCCCTCATAAACGGTCTCCTGGGAGACCATCTCTTCCTTAAATTCCATCGTCCAATCCCTCGATTCCTATTGACGTGCCAGGCGGCGGTTCCCGCCGGGGCAGGCAGTGATGTGTTCCCATCCGCGGCCCCGCCTGGGCAGGCAGGGCGCCGCGGCGCTGGGGGTATTATACCATACCTTCCCCCCCTGCCAACTTCTTTTGCCCCTGGTAACCATTGCATTTGCTCCCCTGGCGGGGATTCCCTATAATAGGGGGTATTCTGCGGCACAGGTAGGAGGTATCCCATGACCATTTCCCCGCTGGCCGCCGGCGTGGTCCTCACCCTCTCCCGGGAGGAGCTCCCCGCCGGCCGCCCCTTTCCCGGGAGGCATTGCTCCTCTGGTCCGCCGGGTCCTGGCCCAGGCCCAGCGCCCCATGCCCCCCACGGCGGAGCTCCACGTCTTCCCCGCCCGGGAGGGGGCGCTGGTCTTTGTGCTGCCCCCGGCGCCAGGAGGGGCCCGCCGGCCAGGGGCGCCCTCCTGACCCCGGCAAAACGCCCCCCAGCCACAGAAGTGGCTGGGGGCAGGTTTAATCACCCCGCCGGCGGCGGCGGTCCTGGTTTTTTCTGGTAGAGGTAGTACAGGCCGTCCAGCAGGAGGTTCTCGTCGATGGGGATCTCCCGCCGGCAGTACTTTTTTGGATGAGGGCGGCGTTGCCCCCGGTCATCACCACGGTGGCGGCGGGCTGGGCGGCCTCCTCCATCCGCTGGATCATGCTGTCAATCATCCCGGCGTTGCCGTAGAGGACGCCGGAGCGCATGGCGTCAATGGTGGACCGGCCAAACACCGAGGGTGGCTCCTCACGGAGATGTGGGGGCCGCCGCCCGGCCGGAGAGAGCCTCCACGGCGATGCGCACCCCGGGGATGATGACGCACCCCTCATAGGTGTTGTTGCCCAGGTAGGACAGGGTGGTGGCGGTGCCCATGTCGATCATGATGATGGGCTGGGGGTACTTCTGCAGGGCCGCCACGGAGGAGGCCACAATGTCCGCCCCCAGCTGGTTGTGGACCTCGGCCAGGATGTTCATCCCCGTCTTCACCCCTGGGCCCACGATCATGGGGCGCACCCCGCTGAGCTGGCGGATGGCCCCGGCCATGGCGTGGGTCATGGGGGCACCACGCTGGAGATCACCCCCCCGGTCACCTCCCCGATGTCTGCCTGGTAGAGGTGAAACATATCCAGCAGGTCGATGGCCAGCTGGTCCTGGGTTTTGTTCTTGTCGGTTTTCAGGGGCCTCGGAACCGGAGGGTGCCCTCCGGCGTGTACAGGCCCATGGTGGTGGCGGTGTTGCCGATGTCAACGGTTAAGATCATGCCGGTTCTGTGTTCCCTGTGGATTCTTTAGATTCTATTATAGGGGCGGGCCGGAAAAAGTCAAGGCAAATTCCCGCCTTACAGGATGATGCAGATGAGGCCCCGGAGCCCTCGTTGATGATGCGCTTTCCAGGGTCTGCTGCATCTTTGCCCGGGCGTCCTCGGCATGTGCTTGACCTTGGAGGCCAGGTCCTCCCATGAGTTCGTGGAAGGGAGCGGCCCGAAAATGTTGGACTGCCAGATCTGCTCCGTGTCCCCCTCAAATTCCTGGAGCAGAAGTGGACCATCTCCTCGCTCTGCTTCTCCGTACCCACGATAGGGGCAACTTCGGTCTCATATCCGCACGGATCATATGGATGGAGGGGGCGTGGCCTGAGCCGGACGCCGTAGCGCCCCCCTGCCGGACGATCTCCGGCTCCTCCAGCACCAGGGAATCGATGGAGGGCACCACGATGCCGTAGCCGGTCTCCTCCACCTCCTTCAGCGCGTCCGCCACCTTGTCATAGGCGGCCTTGACCTTGGCCAGCTGGGTCAGCAGGCTGAGCAGATCCCCGTCGTCCTGGATCTGGAAGCCGGACTGCTGGGACAGAGTGTGGTAGAACAGGCCCTGGGCAGGTCCAGCCGGGCGGCCAGCAGGTGCCGGTGCCCAGTCGATGGAGGTGACGGCGGGCGTCGCTCACCTCCTCGCACTCCTTGGGAGCGGACCGTCTGCCCACGTCCCGGATGCGGTACAGGTCGGAGGCCCCCCTCCCGGATGGCGGTGTACAGGGTTTTGATGGGGTGTTCCTGAGGGCGTCCACCCAGGGGGCAGGAACAGGTCCAGCTCCTTCACCGGGAACTCGTAGAGCACATCCTTCAGGACGGTGTTGATGTCCCCCCTCGCTCAGCTCCAGGCAGTTGAGTGCCCGGCAGGCCACCCCGTACCGCTGGCTGATGTCCGCTTGGATGGCCTGGGCCCGCTCCGAGTTGGGATAGGCGGAGTTGAGGAGGACCAGAAAGGGCTTCCCCAGCTCCTTCAGTTCCGTGATGACCCGGTCCTCCGCCTCCAGATAGTCCTCCCGGGGGATCTCGGTGATGGTCCCGTCCGTGGTGATGACGATGCCGATGGTGGAATGTTCCGCAATGACCTTCCGGGTGCCGATCTCCGCCGCCTCCGACATGGGGATCTCGTGATCGAACCACGGGGTGGTCACCATCCGCTGGGTCTCTCCTTCCAGATGTCCCACCGCTCCCTCCACCATGTAGCCCACGCAGTCGATGAGCCGGACCTGGAAGGCGGCGCCCCTCCATTGTGACAGCTACCGCTTCCTCCGGGACAAATTTGGGCTCCGCCGTCATGATGGTACGCCCGGAGCCGCTCTGGGGCAGTTCATCCCTGGCCCGCTCCCGGCGGTACACATTTTCAATGTTGGGGATGACCAGCGTCTCCATGAACCGCTACTTGTCCAACCTCATCGCGCCGCTCGGCAGGGGTGGCCCTCTTCCTCTTCGGCATGACCCTTATGGGGACGGGCTGAAGAAGGTAGCGGGCAACAAGCTGGAACTGGTGCTGTACAAGTTTCCAGCAGCCCCCATGAAGGGGGTGCTCCTGGGCACAGGGGTCACCGCCATCATCCAGTCCTCCTCCGCCACTTCGGTGATGGTGGTGGGCTTTGTCAACTCCGGCATGATGAAGGTGCGCCAGGCCATCGGCATCGTCCTGGGGGCCATTCTGGGGCACCAGCATCACCGGGTGGATCATCTGCCTGTCTGACCTGCAGGGCGGGTCCGGCTGGGTGTCCCTTCTGTCCACCTCCACCCTCACCGGGGTGGTGGCGGTGGTGGGCATCCTCCTGCGGATGTTCTCCCCGCAGCCAGGGAAGCAAGCACGTGGGGACATTTTGCTGGGGTTTGCCGTGCTCATGTTCGGCATGCAGACCATGAGAGCGCCTCCGTCTCCCCCCCTCCGGGAGAGCAGGCCTTCCTGGACCTGCTGACCACCTTTTCCAACCCCTGCTGGGCATCCTGGTGGGGATGGTCTTCACCTGCGTGCTCCAGAGCGCCTCGGCGGCGGTGGGCATTCTTCAGGCCCTGGCCTCCACAGGGGTCATCACCTTTGCCGTGGCCTATCCCTCACCATGGGCATCGCCATCGGGGCCCGCCCTGCCGGTGCTCCTGTCCTCCCTGGGGGCCAACATCGACGGCAAGCGCACTGCCTTCGTCTACCTCCTCATTGACGTGCTGGGGGTGGTGATCTGGGGGACTGTGTTCTATGCCGTCAACGCCGCCGTCCACTTCTCCTTCCTGGAGACCGTTCTCTCCTCCATGAACATCGCCCTGCTGAACACCCCTCTTCCGCCTGGCCACGGTGGTGGTGCTCACCCCCTTCATCGGCCTGCTGGAGAGGATGGTCTGCCGCCTTCTCCCAACCGGGGGCCGGTGGGGCCGGAGGAGGAGGACTTCGCCCGGTTGGAGTCCCGGTTCATCCAGCACCCCTGCCCTGGCCATTGAGCAGAGCCGCCAGGCCGTGGAAAACATGGCCGGCGAGGCCCGGGCCAACCTGGAGGACGCCTACTACCTCATCCACGACTACCAGGAGAAGAAGTTCCAGTTCGTCCTCCACCGGGAGGACATCATCGACAAGTACGAGGACAAGCTGGGCAGCTACCTCATCCAGCTCACCGGCAAGGAGCTCACCCCCCAGCAGAACAAAACGGTGACCAAGTACCTCCACGCCATCGGGGATTTGGAGCGCATCGGCGACCACGCCATGAACATCGCCGAGTGTGCCAAGGAGATCGAGGAGAAGGGCATCGTCTTCTCCCACGAGGCCGACCGGGAGCTGAGCACCCTCTTTCCGCCGTCCAGGAGATCACCCACGACGCCATCACCGCCTTCACCACCGGGGACCTGGCCCTGGCCTACCGGGTGGAGCCTCTGGAGGAGGTCATCGATGCCCTGTGCGACGAGATGAAGCTCCACCACGTGGACCGGCCGGCAAAGAGGGCATCTGCACCCTGCACCAGGGGTTCGTGTTCAACGACCTGCTCACCAACTTCGAGCGGGTATCCGACCACTGCTCCAACCTGGCGGTGGCCACCATCGAGTTGGAGTCGGACTCCTTTGACCCCCACCAGTATATGATCAGCCTGAAGGCCGCCCGCTCCCACGGGTTTGACCAATACTATGAGGAGTACCGTAGGAAGTTCTCCCTGCCGGAGGGGTGAGGCCCCCTTGACGGCCATGGTATCCTGAAAGAAAAACCCAAGGAGGGCACCCCATGCGCTTTGACTCACTGCAAGAAACCCTCACCCGGGCGGGGTTTTCCGTCCACACCTTCCCCACCGGCCAGGCGGCCAAGGACTGGTTGGCCGCCCAGTGGTCCGGCAAAACCATCGGCCTGGGGGGCGGATGACCCTGGAGGACTTGGGCCTGTACGAGGCCCTGTCCCAGGGCAACACCGTCTACTGGCACTGGCGCACCCCAGGGGCGGCCACCCTGGCCCAGGCCGCCCAGGCCCAGGTCTACCTCTCCAGCGTCAACGCCGTGGCGGAGACGGGGAGCTGATCAACATCGACGGCACCGGCAACCGGATCTCCGCCGCCACCGGCGCCCATGAGGTGGTGTGCTACCTGGTGGGGCGGAACAAGGTGGCCCCCACCTTTGACCAGGCCCTGTGGCGGGCCCGGAACGTGGCCGCCCCCTTAAACGCCCGGCGGCTCCACCGCAAGACCCCCTGCGCCCAAGGGGAGGCCCTGCGCCGCTATGATTGCAAGAGCCCGGAGCGGATCTGCAACGGGCTGTCCGTCTCTGGCGGCCCCTGGGCGGGGCGGGGGAAACCATGGTCCTCCTGGTGGACGAGGACCTGGGCTATTGATGCCAGCACCGGAGCGGGGTTCTCCCCCGGCCCGGTGTTTTTCTCTTCGGGCCCCTCCCTTCCCCTGGGCCCCCGGTGTGGTATACTGGAGAAAACATCCAAGGAGGACGATACCCTATGGAAATCCGCACCGCCACCCCGGCCGACCTGGCGGCCGTCACCGCCCTGAGGCCGCCTGCTTCCCCGGCGGAGGCCGCAGGGGAGGCCAGCTTCCAGGCCCGCCTGGCCGCCTTCCCCGACTCCTTCTTGGCCGCTGGTGGAGGGGACCGGGTGCTGGCCATGGTCAACGGCATGGTCACCCAGCAGCCCGACCTCACCGACGCCATGTACGACGACGCCTCCCTCCACGACCCCGCCGGCCCCTGGCAGATGATCTTCGGGGTGGCCACCACCCGACTGCCGCCGCCGGGGGTATGCCGGCACCCTCCTCCGCCACGCCATCCAGGAGACCCGGGCCCGGGCAAGGCAGGGCTGGTGCTCACCTGCAAGGAACAGCTGGTCCCCTACTACGCCCGGTTCGGCTTTGTCAGCGAGGGGCCCTCGGCCTCCCAGCACGGCGGGGCGGCCTGGTACCAAATGCGCCTGCGGGTGTGACCCCGCCCCCTGCCTGCTCGCACTCTGTTGACGGGCCTGCCGGTTTCTGGTATAATACCTAATAACGTTAGCGATTTCAGGAGTGTCACATGGTTATGACGGCAGATTATGAAGGCTTAGCCACCGAATTACTCAAGTCAACGGAGCCCTCCTCCAGCTGCCGCCCTGCACCTGCAGGTCCGGCTGAACCAGGGGGAACCCTTCGTGCTGAACTATCTTCTCCTCCACCACCAGGCCCACCCGGTGGGAGCTCTCACGCAGGGCGGTGAGTCTGCCCGGATTGCCGCCCCTTAGGCCGGTTGGAGGACAAAGGCTACATCACCTGGGGGCCGGACCCCTGAACAACCGCCAGGTCATTGTCACCCTCTCCCAAGGGGGCTGGAGGTCATCCAGAGCTTTCAGGGCCCAGGTCCTCCGCTCCACCGCCCAGATGCTCTCCCTCTTAGGGCCGAGGACGCCAAGGAGTTTATCCGCCTGCGGCGGAAACTGTTGACAACCTCACCCAGCAATGACCCGCTAACGGTTACCCATCCTGTCAAAATCGAGGTGAACCACATGTCAGAACTGAACCGGGACAGCGGCGCCCGCACCCTACCTCTGCGCCGCCTGTTCCAAGAGAACGCCTCCGATGAGCTGGACTGCTCTCCAACACACCAAGGACCCGGCAAATGAGAAGACTTATCTCAAAGACATGGGTCATGAACCTCAACCTCCCTGCCGAAGGTCACCGCCATCGCCCGCTCCCCCCTCCAGGGCAAGGCCGGGTCCGCTGGACCCATCGTGACGGCAATGGGAGTGACGGCACCCTTATATCCTTCTCAATGACACCGCCTCCTCACTGTCCAAACTCATCTGGCAAGACCCTGTGGAAGTACCACCAGCGGGCGGTGTCCGCCTTTGGGGAGGAGCGTTCCTCCACCTGCTCAGCCCAGCTGAGGAAACCCTACGGCAGGAAGCCGAGAAAGTGGGGGACGAAACCATGAGCAGACGCAACGTAGAAACCCCTACGCCAACGACCAGCAGGCCCTCCATCGACACCAGCGTCAGCAATTCCCTCCGGCAGTGCATCCAGCTGATCGCCGAATTCCCGCTGCTGGCCGTTTACGGATACCATGCCTACAACTACTATGAAAATATGGACAGCATGGTCATTCACCGGCCTGACCCCGCCCTTTCCACGGCGGAAAATCTTCTGATGATGCTCCGCCCGAATAAAAAGATACACCGCCACGGAAGCAAAGGTGCTGGACACGGCGCTGATTCTCCACATGGAGCACGGCGGCGGCAACAATTCCACCTTCACCACCCGTGTCATCACCTCCTCCGGTTCCGACACCTATTC
>VOFC01002274.1_pt1 | contig 27631 bp, 50 predicted proteins | sample 5384161 | NCBI WGS metagenome assembly VOFC01 (sample SAMN12384722, study PRJNA508395) | human gut metagenome | isolation source: healthy gut B | host: Homo sapiens | reverse complement strand
AAATATTTGTGTAGAAGCGAGACCATTAAATGACGGTTATGGTCGTTGGGAATGCGTTAGATGGGAATACAAGGCTACAACTGTTTGTGGAGTTGATTGTCCAAGTTATTGTACAGGAACAAATTCCTGCTGGCATTAGATAAAAAGGAGGACACAAAATGAAAAAAAGTATTACTAGTTCTTTTATTGGTCTGTGGTGTTGCACTGATTATTTATGGAGTAGTATATAATTTTTCTTCGTCTGATTCTACAACGTCTTCAGTCCCGACTGTAGGTGATAATCAGCAAAAATAATGATGAACAAGATGAAAATGTGATAGAGGATATACCGATTGAAGTTGTAAATAATACAGGTTATACAATCATTGCGAATACAATTAATAATCAAAAAAGGATTAGCCGTGCTAATTCATTCGAATGAAGAAATGAATCAAGTATTAAAAATAACGACAACTTTGACAGATAGTAATAATGCAGTTATTCATAGCGATGAATCGTATTCAACAATTTTAGGAAATGATTATACGATTTATACAACACCACTAGTAGATAGTGAAGGTGCTGATTTAGCACAAACAAAAATAAATGTAGTAATCGATAAACAAGGTGAATATATGAACATGATACGCGCGGATATGTTTTCTTTTAAATGACGAGAGTAAGATAGAAGAAAATGCGATTATTACTACTTTAACAATGGCATATTCAGGAACTGAATTATTGGAACAAACATCTGGTTTCATAGTTGCATTAAAGAAAAATCGGATTATTGGAGTAAGTTCATTTTCAAAAGAACAAGTCGAACCAAATAGTGTTTCAACCATTGAAGTAGGACCAATGAATATTGTTTTGAGTTCAGAAGATGAAACGATTGATTATGATAACATTTTAGTTTTTGTAAATAATTTTGGTTTTTAATCATTAAAAATTTCTTGACACACTTTAGCTTTTAGGGTAATATTATAACTACGGAATGCCAAATGGATTCCCAAAACTTTGGTTTTGGAGCAGTACTCAAGAGGCTGAAGAGGCGCCCCTGCTAAGGGTGTGTAGATCGGGAATAAACTGGTGCGAGGGTTCAAATCCCTCCTGCTCCGCCATTATGTTTTATAAACTCTACGGAAGTAGGGTTTTTCTTTTGTAAAAATTTATGGTAAGATAAAAGAGGTGAATCATATGAAACGAACCATTCAAGACATCGCTTATTTTATTTTGCCACTATCCTTGCAGTTGCTAGTCTGGGCCTTTATCCATCTTAGTTGGATGGGAAGCACCGATTATGTGTTGTTATCTGCTTTATTATTGGTTTGTTTTTATTAATATTGAGTGACTTTTGCTTGTTTTGTAGTAATCATTTCTCACATCATAAAAAGATGGTTCTGCTCATAAATTGAAATTGCTGTTATTGACGATTTTTCTAAAACCTTTCTATGTACCATACTATTATGCGACAAAGATGAGAACTCCAAAACTAAAGGTAGTACCAATCGTAGAAATCTTTCTTATCATCATTTTTTTATTTTATTTATGATAGACTTTACGTTATGGATACAAACGCCAATGGAAAGAGGCGATTCCTTATCACAAACGATGACGTTTCATCATATGCAATATGGATTACCGGAAGATTTTACTTGTGAAACTGTGGATAATACGATGACTTGTAACGATCCATACGAAACGTTTGGTACTTCTTTAATCTATTACACCAAAGCGGAACTAAACGACAAAGAAGGAGAGTCGTACTTCGAAGCCATTTTGGCAACGTATGAGAAAGAAGAAGACTATCAAGTGATAGAACCGAAATCTTATCACGAAACAACTTTTATGACTTACTATACGACTAGTTTTTCGTGCTAAGGTAGAAGGAAGTCTTTACTTATTTCAGTTGTCCTTGTTTGAAAATGACAGTGATGAAATATACATATTGATTCAACTTTCTAACGAAGTGTTTCAAAACGATGCCTATTTGATGGATACGATTGAAGAGAATATGAAATATTACAATGTAGGAATTCTTGCCTAACGAATAAAAAAAAAAAACTCTATCCTAGCATCAAGATAAAGATGAAAGGAGAGAGTTTTTTTTATGTCACGCCATAAAGTAGAACTAACTGGCGTGAATACAGCGAATATTGAAGTGCTGAGTAGTGAAGAAATGACAAAGTTACTAAAAGAGTACAAAGCAGGAAACACAGCGGTGAAGGATCGTCTCGTAACCGGAAACTTAAAACTGGTATTGAGTATTTTAAAACGCTTTACCAAAAAGAAGAAAATATGGATGATCTATTTCAAGTCGGAGGCATCGGCCTTTTTAAAAGCGATTGAAAACTTTGATACTAGTTACGATGTGAAATTCAGTACCTATGCCGTTCCGATGATCGAAGGCGAAGTAAAAAGATATTTGCGCGATAATTCTAGCATTCGTGTCAGTCGTTCTCTAAAAGATTTGGCATATCGTGCCTTACGGTTTAAAGAATCTTATTTCGCCAACACCGGTCAAAGTCCTAGTACAGAAGAAATTGCCACGGCATTAGAAGTAACACCATACGACGTCATCCATGCGTTAGATTCCCTAAAAGAACCGATTAGTATGTTTGAACCAATCTATAACGATGGTGGTGATACCATCTACTTGTACGACCAAATCGAAGATAAAAAAGGAAGAGAAGATGTTGCAACTAATATGGCCTTGCAAGAAGCTTTAAAGAAATTGACACCTAGAGAGCACATGATTATTGAAAATCGTTTTGTACTTGGCAAAAACCCAAATGGAAATTGCAGAGTCGTTAGGAATTAGTCAAGCTCAAGTGTCAAGACTGGAAAAAGGTGCGATTGCCATGGTTAAAAAAATTAGTAAAATAGAGTATAATGAAGTTGGTGATAATATGAAACAAGAAAAAATCAGTTGGTGCAGTCATCTACCAAAAACAAAAAATGATACAATGTACGTCCTATTAGTAAAACATACCGCATCTCACTGGGGCTTTCCTAAAGGACATATGAAAGATGGCGAAACAGAAGTAGAAACAGCGATTCGTAAAATTAAAGAAGAAACGAACTTGGATGCCACAATTAATCAAACATTTCGTGAAACGACGCATTACGAGTCCGCTCCTGGCGTGCAAAAAGAAGTCGTTTATTTTGCTGCCACCCCAAACTCTGAAATTTTACTACCAGTTCATGAAGATGTCGCATTACTAGGATTCTATTCCTACTTAGATGCCAAAAATATGATCACGTATCCTAGTGATAGAGAAGTGTTAGAAAAATGGCATCAATGGATGATGACGAAGTAGCATCTGTTTTACAAATTGGCCAAAATATGATAAAATAGCCCGCTAGAGAAGGGATAGTATGAAATTAACAGAAATTGAACCAATTTGTGAAAGTTATGTAGAACTTCTAAGTCGTGACGATTTGAGTAAAATTATCGAACGTCCTCTTTTAGAAGCTTGTCGATGTCTATATGATAAAAAAGATTCGTACTCTGATGACCAGTGCGAATCGTTATAACGTCATCGGGTTAGAGAAAATGAATGCAAGTGTAAAAAATTGCTACTCGTACGGGGAAGGCTATGCTTGGATGTGGATTGACTATGGTTCTTTGAGTAAAGAAAACAGAAAACTCGTTCAGTCTTGGTATCGCCAAGATACTGAAATAGATCCTCAAAAAGAAGATTTTTATGTACGATTAGTAACAATCCCGAATCGTGGGACTTTGACTCATTCCTAATCGAAAATCAAGTGCAACTAAATACACCCAACTATAGCGACAGTGGTTTTATCATGCGCTATCCAGTAAAGAAAGAGACGACCGTAGAAGAAGTACATGATTACTTTACCAATCTGGCAAGTGCATTTTTATCCACAATATGAAATGCAACAAAGAGGCCCTAGACAATCTCTAAAAAGAACTATGTGAACATTTCAGACCGTATTTAGATGCGATGAATTGGAATGTAGAGGAACTGCCACTAGATCCCATTCCATTCCTATGACATTACAATCGATACCGCAGGAAAGTATCATATCACACACGACGCGACATTAGAAAGAATCGTTTTACTACTGAGTGTCTTAGAATCAATCGTATGTTAAAAATTGATGCACTACCAGAAAACATTCAATTGATAGAAGAAGAAAAAAAAAGCATCAAAGGATTAAACGAATTACATTTACACTAGAGGGTAGACCGTATCAATTTGCTTTATCGGAAAAAGAGACAGACATTCCAAATTTACAATTTGGTACGAGCGACAACCTAGAGGATTTAAAAATGACAAATATTTGTTAAAACGTCTATCCCACTTAGATTGGAATGAAGTCTTACGACCAGCAACTAGTCAAATTCAGTATCGATTATGGAAAGAGAATCACTCATAAAGGATTCTCTTTTTTCATACAATAAACTGGTGATAGAATGAAGTTGTCAGATTTAGAGAATAAAGATGTGGTCAATATGATGAATGGGAAAAACATCGGTCACATCGTCGATATTAAAATCAATCCTTCGACAGGAGGAATTTCATCGGTAATATTATCTCCCTGTAAACCCCAACGAGGACTCTTTAGTAAGACCGAATTTATAGAACTTTCTTGGTCAAACATCAAAAAAAATTGGCGATGATGTTGTTTTAATTCACTTGTCTTAATGATATAATACAGTTGGTGATATTATGAAACGAGTTGAGTTATTAGCACCAGCTGGGGATATGGATTCTCTCTAGCAGCAGTAAACAACGGAGCCGATGCCGTCTATATCGGTGGTAAAAATTTGGAGCAAGAAAGTTTGCCCACAACTTTGATGAGCAAGAATTAAAAAGAAGCGATTCAAGTATGCCACACCCATGGGGCAAGACTTTATGTGACGGTCAATACTTTAATTCATGATACAGAATTAGAAGAAGCATTGCAAAATTAAAATTTTTGTATGAGATCGGTGTCGATGCCGTCATCATTCAAGATATCGGCCTGATTCGCTTGGCAAGGAAGTATTTGAAAGATTTGGAACTACACGCATCTACACAAATGCATACGACGAATGAAGAGGCACTAGAAGAGTTAAAAGAATTAGGAATCAAACGTGCCGTTCTAGCAAGAGAGATGACGAAAGAAGAGATTGCTTCTCTTGACACAGATTTGGAATTAGAGGTATTCGTTCATGGCGCGTTGTGTGTTTCTTATTCCGGACAATGTCTATTTAGCAGTTTGGTATTAAATAGAAGTGGAAATCGTGGTGAATGTGCTGGAATGTGTCGTCTTCCGTATCGTTTGAAAGTAGATGGTACGGTTCAAAAAAGGAAGGTTCGTACTTGTTAAGTCCAAAGGAATTGATGACGTTACCAAAACTAAAAGAAATATTGGACTTAGATAAAATTAGCAGTTTCAAAATCGAAGGACGGATGAAAAATGCCACGTACGTTGGTTATGTAACAAAGTTGTATCGGACCGCAATCGATGCTTATTACAATCAGAAAGAGTACTTGCTGAGTACAAGGGAAGAGAACAATTTAAAAATCTCTTTTCAACCGCGAATTCACACTTGGACACTTTTTTAAAGATAGTAAAAAAGAAATTTGATGAATCCCAACTCTCCCAACCACTTAGGTAGTGAGTTAGGAAAAGTTACAAGGTGGCAAAAGATAAAATTCAAATTTTATTAACGGAAGATTTGTATCAAGAAGATGGCATTCGGTTTGCAAATGGCACGGGTATGGTGGCCAATAAAATTTATCAAAATGGTCTCTTAGTAAGAGAAGGAAAAAAAAACCGGATCATCGTAGAAGTCGATAACAAAATGTAAATCTAACCGAGACAGGCCAGGTACGAAAAACTTACAATGCTAAGTTAGAAAAAAAGAGATGAAAGAAGTTCCAGAAAGAAAACAAGCCATTCAAATTACCGTCGAAGCAATTATTGGGAAACCACTAAAAGTAACAGTGAGCGATGGCACGCATACTGCTATGGCAAGTTCTATATCGTAGAAAAAAGCAAAAACAGCTCCTGTCACGAAAGAACGAATCGCATATCAGATGGAGAAGTTAGGAGGTACTTCCTACGTTGCTACAGAAATTCACGTGAATTCTTCTCCCCAATGCATTTATTCCAATCGGGAACTTAAACGATGTACGAAGAAAAGCAATCGATGAACTAGAAAGACAAGACAAAAACGAAAACTGTGTCACTAAACTGGCATTTGCCAAAACGGACATCAAAATGGTTACGAATATTGAACCGACGATTAGTGTTTCAGTAAAAAGCAAAAGAACAATTAGAAGCAGTTTTATCGTTAGAACCAGACAGAGTGTATGTAACAGATGAAAAATTGTACCAGGAATACCGAGAAAGAGAAAATATGTACTACCGATATCCAAAAGTGCATCCAAATTATCAAGAAAAAGAACGAGTAGTGATAGGTGAACTAGGTGGATTTACGAATAACCAAAAGAGATGATTACTGATTACTCGTTAAATGCATACAATCATGAAACGGTCCATCAATATCTAAAAAAGGCGAATCTTGTGGGTTTATCTGTGGAACTAACGGATGGTGAAATAGAAACACTTCTAGAGACATATTACGATGTTTATGGCATCTTACCAGCAGTAGAGTTACTTGTCTACGGTAGAACCGAATTGATGATGATAAAAATGACTTTAGCGAAGTAGACCGTAAGAAAAAGTACGAATTAGAAGACCGTAATCATGCTTGTTATCCCTTAGAGTTTCACAAAGATGCCATGATTTTATATCACAGTAAAGTAAAAGATGAAATCGACCAAGTATCAAGTGGCTTGGTAAGATTCGATCATTTCGAATTGACTTACTAGAAGAAGACGGTGAAACGGCTAAGAAAATTGTGAATCGTTTGAAAAAGATTTTACTTCATCCCTAAATATGATAAAATAAATGTAAGGTGATGCGTCATGTTAAAGAAAAAAAGAAAAAGATAAAAAGCAGTTGCTAAAAAACTGGATTTTGTTAATTATCGTTTGCGTTTTGACGATTTTAGTAGCTGTATTTGTAAGAAATTGGTATCATTCTTACCGCGAACTAGTAGAGTCTGGTGTTGCTGTGATGGATTCTTCTTTAAAAAGAAGTAAACGACGTAGAGTTGTACAACTACCTGCTAGAGTCCCCACATGCATTCGTCTATGTTGGTACGAGTGAAAATAAAAACTGTCGTACATTCCAAAAAGAATTGGAGTCATCTCTAAAAGAAATGAGCAAATTAGATCACGTCATCTATTTGAACATCAGTACCGAAACAGATGCATTCTACGAAGAATTTAACACCAATTATATGACAACGGAAGCATTAGATTCCGTTCCTGCCTTTGTCGTTTTTTTTGAAAATGGGAAAGCCACTGAAATCTACAAAGGCGATAACCTTACGATTGACCAAGTCAAAGAAGTATTAGAAAGAAGTGACAACCGTGATTAACATCGTTCTCTATGAACCAGAAATTCCTCAAAATACAGGAAATATCATGCGTACTTGTGTAGCGACAAATTCACGTCTTCATCTAATCGAGCCCTTAGGGTTCAAATTAGATGATGCGCATTTAAAGAGAAGTGCCGTCAATTACATCGAACATTTAGATTATCATGTCTATCCGGATTTTGAAACGTTTAAACAAAAAGAACCCTGGCACTTATTACTATTTTACGAGATACGGACATAAACCTCATACGAGTTTTGATTACAGTAATAAAGACGAAAAAAATCTATTTGATTTTTGGCAAAGAATCCACCGGTATTCCAAGAGAAATTCTGAAAGAAGATTTGGAACATTGTATGAGAATACCAATGACGGATCACGTCCGAGCATTAAATCTTTCAAATTGTGTGGCAATTGTAACGTACGAAGTATTGAGGCAACAAGATTACCGTGATTTACTAAGAGAGGAGCCACATAAGGATAAAGATTATATTATGACAGGAAAAAGAAACTCACGATTAATACAAGGGAAAGTAACACGCACTGTTACTTTTTAATTTGGCAGAATACCTCTTTATTTTTTTTGAAAAGTTAGGATATACTTATTATATGACAAAATAGAGAATAGGGAGGGATACTTGTGATACTTAGAAAACCGTATGCGTTTTTAATTAAGCACTTTAAAATGATTCACATCATCCTCTTCTTATTGGGATGTTTTGTACTGTATCAAACAAATGGTTTGTATTCAATGATTGAAGAATACCAACAGTTGATGATATATAATGAAACCGTAAATTCTGTTTTATCGTACGTATCGACACCGACGATTTTGGCATTAGTTGCTATTATAATCATTTCAGGTGTCTTAATTTATCTATTGTATTATAAGAAAAAAACCTGTTATTTTCTACTTTTTAGTAATTGCTCAATACGGCTTTACATTAACGATAATGCTTCTTACTAAAAACTATTTTGATACAGCAAGTACCTTGGGAGACGTTGCCCAAATTAGAGCTCTGCATGATTTTACATTAATTACAATGGTCTTACAGTACATTTTTCTGTTTTTCTTACTAATCAGAAGTATTGGACTAGATTTAAAAAAAATTCGGATTCAATGAAGACCGTGAATTTATTGCTGAAGCAGGCGATGATGAAGAAGTTGAGTTGGATGTTGAATTTGACTATCATGCAACATTACGATTTATCAAAGGAAAGCTAAGAGAACTAAAATATTTTTATGGTGAGCATCGAAAGTTAATCAATGTGCTTTTGATTGCTTTTTATTGCGTTTGGATTGTGGCAAGGCTATACATACGTATTTGTTACAAATCGCGTCTATGCTCAAAATGAATATTTCAAAGCGAACTCATATCGTTTTAAAGTAAATAATGTATATTTTACGGATAAGGATTATGCCGGTAACTTAATTAGTACAACAAACAAATATATTATCGTAAGTTTAGATATTGAAAATGTGACAAGCAAATCACCGATTACATTCGATTATGAGATGGTCTTTGGTAACCGATCGAAATCGTTATGTTCCATCCACTTCCAAAAGTGATGAATTTAGAGATTTAGGTACGACTTATAAAAATGATTTGTTAGAGTACCAAAAAGTATATACATTTCTTTTTAATCTATGAAATTAAAAATGAAGATTTGGGAAGCAATTATACATTGTATTATGAAGAAGTTCAAAATGCCAATTCTGTCTATGACCGGAAAGTCAAAATCAACCCGATTGATTTAACAAACTATCAAGAGACAGATACGAAATATATTGGTGAAGAAATGACAATTCCGTTCTATGATGACACACAAGCGATATTTAACTTGACAGCATATCAATTAGTTGATCAAAGTGGTTATTACTATGAAGGCTGTGCTTCTGCTAAAGAATGTGGTGTATATTATCGTGAATTATTAGCATCGTCATTTGCTGGAAGCAACAAAATCATGTATATTCCATACACATCGAACTACAGTACAGGATTATTATTTAGTAACTTTATCGCCCGGCAAGGAAAACTAGTCTATAAAGTAGGAGATACGACGAAGACGACAACTATAAAATCTGCTGTAACTAGAAACTATCGTGGTAACTTCTTATATTTAGTAGTACCTGCAGAACTGGAGAAATGCAACCGAAATTGAATTCCAATTCGTAGTAAGAGATAAACTATATCACTATGTACTAAAGAGTGAAGGAAAGGAAAGTGAGACAGATGAAAGTACGACTTAGAGATTTGATAGAAAAATACAAACGTCAAATTATCATTGCTGGTATTATCTTGGCAGCCATACTAGTACTTGTACTTCTTTACATCTTTGTAATTGGACCTTGGATTGAATTTAAAGGAAATGAGAAAAAGTTTACCAATGCCATCCAAGAATACTATGACCGAAATCCAGGTTACTTACCAAAGAACGATGGTGATTATCGGACGATGACATTGCAAGATGCATACGACAATGGAATGCTATCAGAAACGTTATTTATTCCGAATACGAAAAGAATTTGTTCGTTTGATAATTCTTGGGTAAGAGTATTTAAAGAAGGCGACGACTACAAGTATTATACGTATTTGGAATGCGGATTCTATAAATCTAGTACCGATCACGAAGGGCCAGAAATCACCCTAGAAGGAGAAAGTCCTGTACTGGTATATTTCAATGGCACTTACGAAGATCCTGGAGTTAAGAGTGTAATCGATAACAAAGATGGAGAACTAGATATTTCATCAGTTACAATTGACACTAGTAAAGTAGATACCAAAGCAATCGGCACTTACAAAGTCACTTATGTCGCATATGATAAGATGCGAAATAGGAGTGAGGTAACGAGAGATGTAACGGTCGTAAGTAATTTAACGGATTTGGTAAAAGCCAATACTGATGATACCAATACGTACAAAGGATTCGACGTAAATAACTATTTACAGTTTTCTGGAATGTTATGGCGAATCGTAGGAATCAATGATGACGGAACGATTAAAATTGTCTTAGAAGACAGTGTGGCGAATTTAATATATGGTGCTTCTTCTTATGATGATTCCAATGTCAAACGTTGGTTGAATAATGTCTTTTATAATGCGATTCATAATAAAGACTATGTAAAAACAAGATAGTACATTCTGTATTGATACCGTAACAGATGTAAATAATCCGACATGTAATGAGTTGAGTGTTCCTGCACCGGTTGGAATGCTATCTGCAACGGATTATAAAAATAGTTTGGATGCCAATGGCGAATCATACTTACTCAATATGGTTGGATTTTGGTTTACGAACCATACGGGAACAGATACAAACGTCTGGGCTTCGTTTAGAGGAAATCCGATGGATTATGAACAAGATAATCTGGGTGCTGTAAGACCAGTAGTAAATCTAAATACTGATGAATTATATGTACAAAGTGGAATCGGTTCTTATACAGAACCATATAAATTGTATGACTATGAATATGGCAAAGAAAAATGATGCGTTGAATACAAGATTAATTGGTGAATATGTAATGTATTCCAACAACTCATGGCGAATTACTAGTATTATTGATCAAGATGGTAATATTGAATTAACGAGCGCTGGAATTATCCGAGATAGTGAAAATCACGATATCTATGCTTCTTATGGCGAAACATTAGAATATCCAAAATTAGATCCAACAATGCAATACAACTTAGGTTATGTTTTTAGATCGACAAGTAGCATTACAAATTAGTAGTCAATATTTAATTCGTCATGATTGGACGATTAAAGAACTATCGGATGCATATTATGACGAGGTGGAAACCACAACCATTACATCTTATGTGAGTATTCCAAATAGTTCGGATTTGTTCTCCGGAACAAATAGTGATCCGCTTTTAAAATCACTCAATATTGGTTGGCAGATTACATTACGATGTACTCTGGAGTTGTTCCAGTTGTAAATGCAGTCAATGGTTATGGATTCGTGGTATCATTTGACGAATATCGAAGTAACGGTGTAAAAGCTAAAATTTATTTATCAAAAGACGCCGTAATCAGCAGCGGTAATGGTACTGTAAACAGTCCATACTATTTAAAATAAGAGAGGTGTAAATATGAAGAAGAAAAGAGAGAAAAAGAACAATAATAAAGTCAATATCATTGTGATGGCAGTCTTCTTGCTAGCAGTTGTAATTCTACTTGCGGTGGAAGGAACAAAACTATATCAAGAATACTCGAATACCACACCATACTATGAAGTGGAAGATCGCTTAACACAAGTTGATGAGACCACATTAGGAACACAATATCCAATCGGATGGATTCGTGTTCAAGGAACAGATATCGATTATCCACTTGTATATGAAAGCATCAGTATCTATGAGAGCGGAACCGATTATATATGGACAACTTATGTACCAGAAGGCGAAGAAAATCGTATGGTTGTTTACGGTCACAACTTGCGAAATGTTTCATCTAATCCTTTAATAGCAGATCCGGAACATACCAGATTTGAGCAATTGATGAGTTTTACAGATTACGATTTTGCTAAGGAAAATCAATATGTACAATTGACATTAAATGGAGAAAACGTTTTATATAAAATTTACGCAGTCAGTTTTGTAACAGAAGAAGGAGATACTGGGTATTATACAGAAAATAAAGAGGAAACAGAAACCTACATCAAACAAGCTAAAGAAAACAGCTTATACGACTATGATGTTGATGTAAATGGAAATGATAAAATTATTTCTCTAGTAACATGTACAAGATACTTTGGAATTGATGGGCCAACCCAATTTAGAGTCGATTTGCGAAAAGTACGTGACGATGAAAAAATTACAAAAAGCAAGGTTACAACTACAGATAATTATGATATAATCAAATAAGATAGGAGGAACTTAAAATGAATCAAAGTAAAATAGACAAGTCATCGCATTACTTATTTGGTTTTGTATTTGTAACATTAACAATTTTTTCTTTCTTTTTAACCAAAGAAGTAAGTGCACTTAGAAATACTGCTCCGCAGGTTGGCAATAATGACCAAATTTGTGTAGGCGGTTATCTTTATACGATTACAGCGACGAATTGGCGTTATCAAAAACAACTTCAAAAATATGCGACATATATCGATTCGAGTGATATTGCTAGAGGATGTTTACAAGAATATGTTTTAAACAAGAAAACAGGAAGATATACATTACAATGTAGACATTACGATGGTACGAACACAGATATGACATTTAGAGTTGATAATACTCAAAATCGTTTGAGTTGTAAATCGAGTATCGATATTGACTCTAGTAAATTTACGAATTATGAGTTTACACCGAATTTGAGTTATCAATATCAATCTTGTCCGATTTCCACTTCTAATGTAGAAGGAATTGAACCAGACGATTGGGGACCATTAGATATTTCAGATAAGATTACACAAGATTTTGATGCTAGTACACAATTATGGCGAGTTACTGTAACAGGACTTAAAAAATGTTTCTGTACGACTAATTAATGGTACGAGAGCCAATGCAAACGATAACATCAGATTTGTGAACGATTTAGGAATTGCCAATACAAGTTATGTGGCTGTAAACGGAACAGCTCAAAATACATCGTTAACTAACGCTCAGATTTCAGCTGGCTATGTTTCTAACTTATATAGAAGTGCAAGAGTAACAGACAATGGCGACGGTACCCAGACACTAGTATTTTATATGACACCGGGTAGTGAATACTACATTCAATTTGTGTTAAATAATGGTAACAGTGACTGTAATGGCCTTGAAGTTGCTCATGTAACTGGTGGTGTATCGACAATGGTGCCATCTTCCATTTTTACAAATGGTACAAAGTGTCAAACGTATACAAATTGGGCCTTGACACAAAACAACAGTGTCATTTCTAGCCTTTATAAAAAGCTTAGTTCCAGAGTGCTATAGTTCAGCAGATATCGATTATACTCGGATTGATGAATATGAAAGAAAAGTTGAACGTGCAACATCAGTGCTACAATCTGTAGCATCTTCGGCACAAAATGCTACGACTGGAACAACGACGATTGCCTCACAATGTGATTTTGATCCAGAAAAAATGTTCAAACTTATACTTATGCATCAAAGCTGAGTTCTGCTGGTTATGAAGGAGAATTCGGAACTTATTGGGATGCGTTATGCACGGAAACGGTTACAGTAACATTTGATACCCCAAAAGCATTATCTGCAGCGGGAGCAGCATTTACGTATCCATCGACAATTACCGTCAGTAGACAATGTACTCCGTATCAAGTCATTGCTCCACAATTCAAAACCCAATGTAAATACACAGTAGAATGTTGGGGTGGCCCGGCAAACCATACTGGTGAAGCTGGAGCAGGACCAAACGATGAATTTGATTCTTGCATTATGCAATGTGATGGCGGTTCTTATACTCAAAACTGTATCGATTCATGCTATAGCAGCGTATATGAAAATCAAGCAACAGATTCTTTAATCACATCATTTAACTTCTTTGCGGAAAATTATACATCAACAGAAAAGACCGCTTCTATCAGTGGTTGTGGTTCAAGCAACATCGGAAAGGTATGGCCAGGTAAGACAAGATTACCACTTTCAAGTTGTAGTTATGATACCGGAAACGTCCACTCTGGTGGCGGAAACTGTACAGATACAACATGTACTTCTACACATGGTATCTCATATACATACTTTAGATACTTGTAACGCAACTGGAAATATTTCTGGAACCGCATGTTACGAAGTATTTACGAGCTCACCATTGCCAAATTGTATTGAAGTATTTAATCGTGGTGGTACTTGGTATGTTGGTAATACAAACACACCTTATACTGATGCATATGCAATTCAGGAATATGAAAAATTGATTGCACAATCTAATTTAGAATATAGTAAGTTACAAGCTGCTATGCAGCAATTTAAAAGATAACGAAAATAGTATTGACGTTGCAATTAAAGATTCTTACACAGGTGAAACTCATGGACCGGAAAGCGGTTATGAGGCGGTTATTAAATACAGTTATGTAGACAAGGCAACAGGCGAACAAAGCTATTTAACGGCTGAAGAATACAAACAGAAAACGGGAACTGATCCAACATTAGGTACTGCAGTAACATACGGCTCTCCTCAAACGATTCAATATGCAAATCACGGTCAGGGAGCTGATTATCAATCTATTACAATTCAAGGATATGAAGTTAATAAATCTTACGAAATCATTTTACCTGAAATGTATGTATCAAATGTCAACATTGGTGATTATAAATATGGATTGACAACGAATGATGAAAAAAGCAGGGTATACAAATGGTGGAAATAAGTATTATACACATCTTATCTCCTGGAATTAACGATGTATTAGTTTGGGACAATTATACAACAGTAAGCGATTTACAACGCGAACATACGATTACAAACAACATTAAAGTTACTTATTCTTTTAGGTACCTGGAACCAAATTCAAAATTCGACGATCGATTGTTTCTATGGAATTCCAGACAATTCGACATTTACTCCTGAACCAGAGTGTACTGGTGAAAATTGTTATAATCAACCGTGCGGACCAAATGATATATGTGATAATAATGGATTAATCTACATTTGGAGAACAATTGACTTGTATGATATGTTCCCTGCTAATGAGACACTAAGTGGCGGTGAAAGACAGCCACGTTGGAATTGGTCTTCAGCTGCAATCGATGTAACGAATCAGCGTTACCCTGTTAATCCAACAAAAGTAATAGAAGATGTTGAATCAAAAGGTGACACCATTTATGGAAACGATGAAGAATTGGATTATAAGATTATACTAACGAGACAAAATCTTCGTAATCTTCGTTCTTACAACGCAACTCATGGAAGCTATACAGATTTTGAAGATATGACTTGTACGTATGACGAAATCAAAGGCGTATCTGTTTGTACAAGTAGTTTATTACCAGCACAAGGTGGTTCAAGCGAATACATGACGATGGTTGATAAAGGAATCGTTGGATGTAATAATGAACAGGGTGAAGATTGTATCGATGCCTCATATACAATCACGAATGGAGGTTAATGTAAATGAGTAAAGGTGTAATGGCCGCAGGAATTATCATGTTAGGAGTTCTTACCTTCGGCTTAATCAACATTATTTCAAATTATACAACCGGAAACGAATTGGACTTTCAATTGTTAAGAGATACAACGGAGTCAGCGATGCTTGACGCCGTTGATCTTGGTTTTTTCCAAACATCTGGTGGACAAATCAGAATGGACAAAGAAAAATTTGTTGAAGGATTTGTTAGACGCTTCGCTCAAAGCGTTAACAACGATAGAAATTATCAAATCGAAATCTACGATATCAATGAAACGCCTCCGAAAGCAAGTGTTCGTGTTGGATCTAGCACAATGGCAACTTTTGCAGATGTATCATTCAATATTGAAAACAGAGTAGATGCTATCATTGAAACAAAGTATACGGATCCAAGAACATTGGACGAAGTAACAAATTATGATTAGGAAGGGATGATAAAATGGGAAACATAATGATTGGATTAAAAAAATTCTTATCCAACAAAAATACGGTAACCATCATTGGTGTGTTAGTAGCAATCGTCGTACTATACGTTGGTTATAACATGCGTGTTCAAGCCGCAGTTAATCCACAAGATATTCCATGTGCGACACAGACAATTAGTCCTGGTACAAGAATTACCGAGGATATGATTGAAATTATTCAAGTTCCACCTTCAATGTTAAAAGGTAGCCCAATTACAGAGGTTGCTAACATTGTTGGTAAATACGTAGCAAACGACACGGTAATTCCGATTGGAAGTTTGTTCTATTCAAGAAGTGTTGTAGAAAAATCACAACTTGCTGATGCAATTATCCAAGATATTCCAGATGGATACGTATTGGTAAATATGTCAGTAGATACACAAAAGTACGTATGGTAACTCAGTATATCCAGAAAATTATATCGATATTTACTTAAGAGCAACGAATCGTCTAGAAGAAGGAACTTCTAACGAAGAAGACCGAATCATGGTTGGCAAATTGATTGAAAACGTAAAAAAGTTATTGCAGTATTAGATAGTGCAGGTAACAACGTATTTGCTAACCTTGAAGATAAACAGACACCGGCAATGATCATATTCGCAGTTCCAGAAGAATACCATATCTTACTTCGTAAAGCAATGTACTTGAGAAGTTACGATGCTTCACTATTCATCGTACCAACAGATGAATCTTTGAAAGAGGAAAAAGGGGAAGTTAGAATTGCTAGCGAAGAACTAAGAGATTGGATTAATAGTGTAACTTACTGGACGGAAGATATGTCTGGTGGAAACATCAGTGCAACAACTGATAATAATCAAAATCAAGCTCAGACACAATAAAAAGAATAAAATTTGAAAGGATGTGATTTATGAAAGAAAATATCTTTGACCAGATGGACTTTGGTCCGTTTAAAGAATACATTGATAACGACGATATTACCGATATTTCTTATAGTAATAATGGTCAAATCTGGATCGGATCCCTTACTCAAGGTTCTGTTCGTGTAGAAAATCCAAAAATCAACAATGCTTTCGTTGAAAAATTGGCATTTCAATGTTCTAACGTAATGGGAACAACATTCAACATGGCTAAGCCATTTTTGGATGCTGAATCTAGTGAATTACGTATGAACTTCGTTCATGAGTCCATTGCGACGAACGGCATTGCTTTGGTTATTCGTAAAACACCCGCCAAAATCAGATTGAAAGAAGACACCCTTTTACAAGAAGATTATGTTACCAAAGATGTACATGATTTTCTAATTAAATGTGTCGAAGGTCACTGCAACATTATCGTATGTGGTGAAACTGGTTCTGGTAAAACAGAATTTGTAAAATACTTAGCGAGTCATACAAAAGCAAACGAAAAGTTGATTACGATAGAGGATACACTAGAACTTCACTTGGATAAGATTTATCCAACTAGAGATATCGTTGCTATGAAAACAAACAACATTGCAAGTTATACTGATGTACTAGTAACCTGTATGAGACAGAACCCCAAATGGATTCTACTAGCCGAGGTTCGTAGCGCCGAAGCTGTATCCGCAGTTCGTAACTCAATTTCATCTGGACACAATATCTTATCGACCATCCACTCTGATAAAGCAAGTGCCATTCCATATCGTCTTTACAGTTTGATGGAAACGGATGTAGATGTTGACCAATTTTTAAATACGATTTATCGTTACATTCAATTGGGTGTCCATATTAAAGCATATTATAGTCAAAAGTATAAAAAGTTCCATCGTGAAATCGACGAAGTAACAGAGTTTTATGTAGATGATGATAACAAATGTGTCACCAATACAATTTATCAAAAAATGGGTGATAAAATCATCAGAAAAGCACCAAGTAATCACCTTAAGGAGTACTTGATGGGACAAAATGTCAGTCTGGATACAGATATCAATGCTGGTGAATCCACTGTCGATGAAGCAATGAAAGAATCCAAAAAAAAAGCAGAAGAGGGAACCGAACTTACAATGGTAACCCCAGAGAATGCTCCGGCAATGAAAACGGATGGTCCGATGATGTATGATCCAAATCGAGTAGAGACGTTGAATACACCATCTTCTGTTCCAACTCAACCGACTTCAACACAACCAAGTAATTTGATAACACCTGCTACGATGGTAGCAACAAGTAGTATGGGAACACCTTCTGTATCTGTACCACAACCCGCATCGCAGCCTGTATCGCAACCTGTTGTAAGTAATCCGAATCCAACATATGTCGCACCAACGCCGGCTCCTGTAGTGACACCACCGCCGGTGGCACCAGCGAATCCAACAGTTAGCGATTTATTCTAATAAGGAGTTGATATTATGGAATTAATTATATTACTGGTCATTGCATTGTTTGTTATGTTATACCGTAGTTATCGTGGTAATAACGTCTATAAGTACATTGTCGATCAAGTAAGTGTTGTATATGATAAGTTTGCTCCTTATTCATTTAAAGTGGTAAGAGAGAAAACGAAACAATTGGGACAAGAATATACACCGCGACAATACGCAACCCAAGTTGCCATGTTTGCGATATTCGCCGGTGTTATTTCTTATATGTATTTTTACAACATCATCGTATCCATTATCTACATCGTCGTTGCTGTATCATTTATTCCATACTTAGCATTCTTGAGATGTAAAAGAGTATATAGTGAATTTATCTTTGAACAAGTTCAAGTTTATACGACCAACACGATTATGGAATTTGCAACGACCCAAAAGTTTCGTTAAAAGTTTGGAAGGTGTTGTAAACAGTGGTGTACTAGAAGATCCTGTTTTAACAGATGTTCAACACATGATTGATCTAGCATACGAAAATGGATCTTCGATCGATGAATCATTAAAATATATGGATAATTTATACCATTATTATATTGTAAAAAACATGCATCAATTGTTCTTACAAATCACCAAAGAAGGTGCCAGAGATACTGGTGAATCGCTAGATAACATGCAAATGGATATCGATAACCTTGTTGAAAGCGTTTATCGTGACCGAATCGAACGTGCAACATTCCACAAATCGTTCTTAAAATATGGTATGATGCTATATTTAATGGTAATGTTAGTACAATACCTTTTAGGAAATGAGACGTACATTAAGATTCTAGATTTATGGTACATGAAACTGTTATTACATGGAATTTTAATTGTTAATTCTTACTTCTTAATTAAAGGTGAAAAATACTATAACGAGAATGTAGGTGCTGAATAATGGAAATAATAATCATTGGTGCAATTTTATTGTTTGTCTTGTTATATAATCAAACAATCGATGGGCAAAAATTCATTCGTGACAACGAGAAATATTTCCAAATGTTAAAAGAAGACGATTATGAATTCTTGGTCTATGCGAAATATGGTGAAAGTGTAGATGTTAATACATTATTCAACAAACGAATCACTTATGGATTCGTGACGATTGTAATTTTTCTTATTTATTTTCTTAACAGATTTGAATTTAATTAACATTATTTTATCAATTGTTGTAGGGTTCGTAGTTTTTAAAATGCCATATAATAGCTTGCGTAGCTTTATAAGCAACATTTACATGATATCGATGTTATGCTGCCATACTATTTAAAAGGGTTGGAAATTTTAGTACAACATTATACTGTACCAGTAGCGCTTGGTAAATCGATTGAAGATGCACCTGATATTTTTAAACCAGGCCTTCGAACTTTGATTTCTAGAATCGATGCTGGTGACTCTAGTATCGATCCGTATATGGAATTTGCTAATACATATCCTGTAAGAGATTCCATGCGTATGATGCGTTTGTTATATCGTCTTGGAATCGGTTCTCAAGAGAAGAAACAAGAACGACTATTGATGTTTTCTAGAACGGTTTCAAACTTACAAAACAAAGCCCGTGAAACAAAATATAAAGAAAGATTAAATCACATGGAAGGACAGACCATGTACATGTTAGTTGCTACTGGCGGTGGCGTCATGGTTTTAATCTTAGTTTCTATGATGTTTATGATGTAAATTGTCTAGTAAAATGTAAATAATATTGTTTCAAAAAGAAAATTATGGTATAACTAATAATAGAAAGGAGAGTAGTTAAGGGTGAAGGAAGCGACAGGTGAATTAAATATGACAGTTGTAACTATCATTGCAATTGGTGCTATCATTGCATTTTTCTGGATTATGTGGCCAAATATTCAAACACAATCAATGACCAATGGGGCGCAATTAGTAACGATGATGATTACAACATCGTAAATGATTAAAATAAAGTAGGTGTTGAAATATGAGAGAAGCGATTGGCGGCGCTATGACAATTCAAATTATCGTTATCTTTATGCTTTTGATTAATGCATATCTTGCTTTTCGGTAAGTTATACGAGAGCATTTAAGATGAAAAAAAATCAAGTAATTAACATTATCGAAAACAACGAAGGATATCCGAATAACGAAGATGTTGGTGGATGTACAGTCGACAATCCCCAAGGTGCGATTTGTCAAATTGTAAGTTATATCAACGAAATTGGATATAATGGTGCAGATTATCCTCAAAACGATGATGGGTGTCCATACCTAAAAAGGGGCAACAATTTGGCATTTGCATTATTCCACATAAAAAGGATATTGCTGGGAATTCAAATGCCAGCCAATCGTACAGCGGTATTTATTATACTGTTTATACATATATCAACATCAATATCCCAGTAATCAACAACTTGTTTAAAGGAATTCCAAATTTATTTAGAATTCAGGGTGAAACGAATACGATTTATTCGTCTGGGTTAACGAACATATTTACAGAGTTGTAAAACAAAACATAAAAAGGAGAGGAACAAAATGAACGTAATTATAGCGAATCAACAAAAAAAGAAATCATTGCTGGCTTAGATATTGACATTATAAAATCTTTAGATGGTGAATTTGATGCTGATGAACTAGTCAGTATGTTCCAAAACTTTTTATTTCGGTAAGATGATTTTAGATTTGACAGCGGTAAGGGATTATAAGAATTTACAAAATATTCAAAAAGTTATCGATGGCATTAGATGTAGAAAAAATTATAATTCTATTACCAGCTAGTGATCCAGAATGTACATCCAATGCCTTTTTATCCCAATTGATTTCAATGGGAATATATAACTTACAACTAATTTAGAAGGGTTAAAGTACTTATTTGAGCATCCAAATACGTATCGAGATGTTGCCCATATTCAACAACTTGGGCAATTATCTGCCGGTGAAACAGGAGATGGTGGCACTGGTACAGTAGTTAATGTTACAGTTCAAGGAGATGTCAATCAAACTGCAACTGTTCTTGGATTCAAGAATTTAACAGACCATGCCGGTGCTACTTCTTTAATCTATATGATTAAGAAGCAGTTGGAGCGTCATGGTGTTCCAGTGATTGCGATCGAACTGAACAAACGTGACTTTATGTACTTCAATGATAAATCGATGCTATCTCTTTCAGTAGAACAATTGCCAGCAGAACTTCTAAAGCATAAGGATGTAAAAAGTTATTCTTTTTAGACATTAATGATACAAATAGCGAGGAATCTTGTGGTGACGTTTTCTATTTATTAGAACCTTCTACCATAAAATTAAATAAATTACTACGAAGAGACCGTAATGTATTCCAAAAATGAAAGCAAAAAAGATTGTTTTAAATCGTAGTCTTTTATCATCTTCTGATGTAGCTGATTTGGAATATGAGGCAAAGGCAAAAGATTTTTTATTCCTTGCCTCCTTTAAACGATCGAATCAACAATAATGTACTAGATGATTTTCTAAGTACAATTGGAGTATTGAAAGTAGGAAGTGGATCTAGCGGCAAGTCCGGTGGCATGTTCTCCTTCTTTAAATAAAATTTATTGACAATAAAATAACGAATCAAGTATAATAGATTTATACATAGGAGGTTATTATATGGATTTGAGTTTATTCCAAGTACTAGCAACAGATGCTTGCGGTGGAATTTTTACCAATTGTTAAATTTATTAGACAAGGTATTTTCCCAATTATCCAAATTGGTATCCCAATTATCTTGATTATTATGGGCTCTATCGATTTAGGTAAAGCAGTTTTATCAAGTGATGATAAAGAAATTAAAGGTGCTACTGGTCGTTTAATCAAACGTGCTATTGCAGCCGTTGCAGTATTCTTTGTTACGACAATTGTAACAATCTTAATGGATATGTTAGCAAACACAGGTGCTGTCGATGGTGACGATGGTGATACAACTGGATGGGCAGCATGTTGGTCAGCAGCTAGAAATTAAAAATTTGAAATATTTAAGAAAAAATAAATTATACAACAATTGTATAATTTATTTTATTTGTTATAATGGATATGAGATGAGTATAGGAGGTTTATTATGGACCGTAATAAATTATATAAAAATAATTATTATAACAGTTGTTGTAATTTTTATTGGTTATAGGTCTTTTGTGTTATGTATTATTTTATTTTTGGAAACAAAAGAGTTATTCAGCTATTGAAACGATTATGGAAAAATGCCGCTGAAAGTTATTAGTGATGATCATGCAGAAGAATTGCCAACTGAGGCAGGTGCAACTGTAATTATTTCTGTAGACACTTTGGTAAGTGGTGAATATATGGATAGCATTGCAACACTTAGTAAAGACGAAAAACAAGTTGTACAGGCGAAGTTCGTGTTATGAATAACAGTGGAAAATATCAATATGTTGCCAATATTGATTGTGGTGATACTTACCAAACAAAAAACTTTAAAGATTATATTTTAGAAAATTCAAAACAGGTATATGATGGCAGCGGAATCTATGAAATGGATGATCCATCTGCTCCAGCAAATGCGGATGGAACTTTAGCAAAAAAATGGGTATTTAAGGGTGAAAATCCAATGAATTATATGGAGTTTTCTGGAGCTACTTGGAGAATTGTAAGCTTCAATGAAGATTCTGTTGAACTAATTTATACCTCAGCAATCTATAATAATGAATTTGATGACAGATTCAATACAGATACGAATGCCAATGATGGTATCAATAATTATGCAGTTAGTCGTATGAGAGAATATTTAAACCAAAATTATAGTAAGATTGTTGATAAAGATTATCAAGACTATGTCGTACCTCACACAGTCTGTGCAGGTATTCGTCCATTTAATGACTTGTCTGTCGATGGTTCTAGCGAATGTGCGACAAAAATTACGGGTGAACTAATTTCTTCTGTTCCACTATATGAATATATGAGAGCGAGCTTGGATTCCAACTGTACTTCTTTAAATAGTACATGTGCAAACTATAATTATTTATCAACATTAAGAAACTTCTGGACAATCACAGCGAGTGATATCAATTCTCATACTGGTTTCATCGTAGAACGTGGAGCTATCGAATACTATGAATTGAGCTACGCATATGGAATTTACCCGATTGTATATATTACGACAAACATTTCAAATGTATCTGGAACAGGTGCTTCTGACGATCCATTTGTAATTAATAACGCCATAGGTGGGATAAAATGAAGAAAATAAATTATTTGATTCTCTATTGTTTAGCTTTAATACTATTGATGATACCAAATACAGTTTTTGCAGCTAGATGCAGCACCTCAGGAATTGATGCAGGAAAATGGCAGTTTTCTGAGACTATAAACAGTACTGAGGATGATGTGACCGGCGTATTTAATGATATGGGAAGTTCTGGAAGAATGTGTTGTAGTATCGGCTCTGTTAGTACTGGAACACAAACAGTTTTTATGTGATATTTATACGTTAATTGATAACCAAGAAGGTAACGAGGTAAATACTGATCGAATTTAGATCCAGATAATGCAATTACATGCGATTATAGTTTAGATGGGTATACGTATGATTATACACAGTCTGGTTTCACCGACAATACGTCTCAAAATGCCAATACAACCATTTGTTGTACAGAACAGGGATATAATTCTGGAAATTATACATGCTCCTATTATGTTTCCCAAGAAGTAGTAGACGATGGATATGAAGCCGGTGGTAGCGCCGGAACGGATGCAACTGGTGAAAACAATTCAAACAGTGAAAGAGAAGACTTAGAAGATTTAAGAGGGACATGAATGCAAATTGTGATGCCATCTTTGATTCAGAAGCACAAGCGTTGATTCAAAGAATATTTAGTATCATTTGCATTGCCGTACCTATCATATTAATTGTACTTGGAAGTGTAGATTTTGCAAATGCAGTTTTATCAAGCGATCGAAGCAATGCAAAAGGCTGTTAAGAGATTTACAACGCGTTGTATTGTGGCGGTGGCAATATTCTTCTTGCCAATGCTTGTTAATTTAATATTTAGCTTCCCAGGAATGGATGCTGTAAGAGGTGTAATTTTTTTGCGATGTATAAAAAGAAAACATAAAAGTTTTTCTTTTTTGTTAGATTTTAAAAGGTATGATATAATAGTAGTGTGAAACTTGTTCGGCTTTGACTTGATGAGGAGGTAAAAATATGAATGACGGTGCCTATAATTATTTTTCCAGTCTAGTATTACAATTTTTAGGTTGGGTTAGTTCATTAATTTATGGAATGGTATCCCTAGTAACACAAGGTTTTTTTTTAACTTGTCTTATATTCAAATATTTAAATCTGATGTCGTGGAACAAATTACAGCTAGACTATATGTTGTGCTAGCGGTATTTATGATTTTTAAACTTGCATTTTCCTTGATTCAATATTTAGTCAATCCTGATCAAGTAAATGATAAACAAGCTGGTATGGGAAAAATGGTAAGTCGGACTGCCACGGCGTTTATTATGTTAATTGGAGTTCCAATTATATTTACCAATTTGTGTTCGGCCCAGAAGGCGCTTCCCCAGATCATACTTATCAAGCAATCATAGCAAGGTCAATTCCTCGAATTATTTTAGGAAGTAATGTTGACACTAGCAACTCAGATGTTGGACGTTCGATGGGAGAAACAATGGCTGCAACCGCCTTTTCTGCATTTGTTCAACCCAGAGAAGGATGCAATGCCCTTCACTGACAACTGCAACGATTAGCGATATCGCGGATGCAACTTATGCAAGATGCTCAGATGTTGTCGATGGGGGAGAGAGTAGTATTTTTGCATATGACTATAACTGGTTGTTCGGATTAGCTGTAGGTCTTCTGATGCTAGTTATAATGCTTTTCTTTACAGTTGATATTGCAATTCGTGCAATTAAATTAGGGATTTTACGAATTATTGCCCCGATTCCAATTATATCTTATGTAGATCCAAAAAGTGCCAAAGATGGAGCATTTAATAATTGGTTAAAATCTTTGATATCTACTTTTTAGAGTTATTTATTAAAGTAGCTGTTATTTATATAATTATCTTTATCATCAATGAATTAACTTCAGATGGAGGTGGATTCTTTGATAATGCTGGTTTAGATGCTGGTGAACAGATGTATGCAACAGTATTTATCATTATTGGTATGCTATTATTTGCAATGCAAGCCTCCGCGTTTATTAAAAATATTTTTGGTATCAAAGACCAAGGCTTGGGAACTGGACTTGGAATGTTAATGGGAGGTGCAGGTGCATTACTTGCCGGTGGCGGTATAGCTGGAATGGCTAAAGGTATGATGCAAGGTGCTTCTGATGGCGCTCAAGGAAAAGCTAGCTTTGGTAACTTTAACAAAGGAAAAGAATTGGCTGCTAAAACTGCCAAAGGTCAAGCCCATGCTCAAAGAAAAGCAGAACGACAAGCTGCTAAGTTGGGATATGATGATGCTCGTATGAGTGATTTAAAACAGGAAGCCTCTGCGGCAGAAGAAGATTTGGCAATTGCTCAAGCAGAAATGCAAGCAGATCCAACAAATGTAGAAAAGCAACAAGCATACAGAGCTGCTTTGGCTAGAAGTAAGAAGAGCTAATAAGGCTGTAGAAGATGCAAAAAAATCGTAAGAATCAGCACTTGCCAAAGCACGTGGCGATGCTTATTCTAGATCAGGCTATGCAATAGCTCTTGCTAAACACAATATACAACATTCGAAACCAGTTACTGGAGCAGCTGCCGCGATAGCATCTACTGGAGTTTATCGAGGAGTTCAAAATATGAAAGAGAATGCTCGTAATAATCCATACGAACAAGATCGTGTAAATGGTGGAGGATTTATCAATCAACATGATTACGCAACAATTGATGAATATAACAATCGTAACTCCTGCACCATCTTCTACAACTTCTACCCTGTAACTCCTTCATCAACTTCGTCTACGCCTTTAGGTGATGATAATGTTGGAAATTACGATATCCCGACTTCTCAACAAGCTTATAGCGATGATGATTGGATGGATATGATGAACGAAAGGGTACAAAATTCAATAAACAATCAACCAAATAATGGTAATAATAACAATAATGGTCAAGGAGGTCCTGGCACTGGTGGCATAGGTGGAACTCCATAATTGCGAAAAGTGAGATGATATAAATGGGAAGATATTTGATACCAGCAAATACCAAAAAAGGTACTTTAATATTTGGTCTATTTCGTGAAGGCGACTTAATTATATTTGGTATTGGAATCGGAATAACGTTTATAATGCTATTGGCATTTCAACAGCAACTAGCAGATACCATGACAGCAGTCATGTGTATCTGTCCTGCTATGATTGCAACTTTGTTAGTTGCTCCTGTTCCTATTATCACAATGTAATAACGGTTATTCAGGAAGCATACGAATTTATTTCTACAAACCAACGATTAATTTGGAAAGGATGGTGTTTTAAAGATGGCACAGATGCGAAAAAGTAATTATACAGAAGACTGGTTGCCAATTCAGGGGATTAACAATGGTATGATTTTGTTACCTGGTCAAATGCGTGTCACAGGTGTAAAAATCACTCCAAGAAATATCTTTATCTTAGATGAAGATTCACAAACAAATATATTGATAGCGTTAAAAAACTTCTACAATACGTTAGAGTTTGAGTTCTGGTTGGTGGTAGCAGATAGACCCAGTTGATATTTCTGTTTACTTATCGCAACTGCAACTTCTTTTTTTATAACAACACGGCAGATCCTGCTAGAAGAAAAATTGATTAATGAAGATATTCAAAAAGGAAATAGCTTTATGAATAACAACGTTGTAGATACAGAATATTTTATTCTTTTCAAAGAAAAAATATGGAGATTCTACAAAAGAAAGTTCGTTTACTAATCAACGGCCTTTCAAGTTGTGGCTTGGTTGCTGCACAAATTAGTAATGAAGATGCTAGAATTATTTTAGATAACTTCCTAAATGGTGGAAGAACGACTGAGTTTGGAACGGTGATGCCAATATGATAGATATCAAATCGCAAATTGCTCCGAAAGGATTACATTTTAATCCGAGTGATTTCTTTATCAGTGATAAATATGCGACAATTTTAACAATTGTTTCTTATCCAAAAATACATCTCACCTGGTTACTTATCACAACTAACCAGTATGTCTGGAATTAAAATCGTTGTAAAACACATTCCAGTTCCTTTTTTTCTTCTATGTCTAAAATGTTAAATAAACAGATTGCAGATTTAAAGTTCGTTATCAAGACGAAAAGATAATACAACGAGAGAGCGAATCCGTCAAGATTATGAATCTTTGGAATCGTTCGTATCGATGTTAGCTGGAAAGTCAATCAAAAAATTTTCGACTTCCAAATGCACATCATGATTACAGCA
>VOFC01004728.1_pt1 | contig 27643 bp, 36 predicted proteins | sample 5384161 | NCBI WGS metagenome assembly VOFC01 (sample SAMN12384722, study PRJNA508395) | human gut metagenome | isolation source: healthy gut B | host: Homo sapiens | reverse complement strand
ATTCAAGAGCAAATCATTGAATTTGTTTATGAATTGGTAACTCTTGCATCAACTTCAACCGGTACACACAGGTTCTTCAAGGCTTTGCACTCGTTTGCTGCGGATAAGGGGATTAGCTTCTCTACTCCATCAGGTATTTACGTGTTGTTGTTGATCAAGCCGGTAGACTCTATCTCGTTCCTTATCCGATCTCTCTTGGTAGATGAGGAGATTGTAGTTCTTGGTGAATTTGGAAATGTATTGCAGCAGGGAAAGCGTTCCGTAAGATTAATGAGATCGGTGAACTTGTTCGTTTGTCTCGGGCTCGTCATTATCCGTCCAGGACTGGTACCTTATCTGCAGAGCAGTGACCATTTCTATTATATGGTACAAAGCATATGGGACAAGGTGGCTTTAGCCCTTACGATAATCCGTATGATGCATTTAATAACTATATGAATGTTCTTTCCGATTTCATTGTTCGTGTAAATGCAGGAATTCCCGGAGATATAGAGAATGAGAAATTAGATTAAATTTGCTTACGATTAAGGAATCAAGGAGAGGAAATCGAGAGTCTACAGAAAGAAATTAGATAAATTAAAAAGGCGGCGAAAAATAAGTCGTTAATTGATTTGACTAGACTATTTTTTTGGAGAGTGACGGGTCCCTTTTTGGGACCGTTATTTTTACCTTAGAGATACAGATATAAAAAAGCTGAGATGAAAAATCTCGCTTTTTTTTATATAGAATTCTTTGCTATCTGACATATTTACATGATGTAATACCAATTTTCATCACCTCTTCATCCTTCGTATCTTTACACCTGAGGGAGCTAGATAATTCGTGATGGCTGTTGTAACAACTGTACTTTGACCATGTGGCTTTATTGTTACCTGTGGTCGTTGTCCGTTGAACAGGGATAAGAAGTAAACTCAAATCTTTGACGGATTATTCTCCATCTGATATTTTAATAAATTGGCAGATTCAGGGGAATGAGTACGTACAGTAGTCACATCGTAAGCCTTGGATAGAAACGAGGTTACATTATTGTCAATTTGACTGCCCTCAAAAGAAACTCTTTACAGGAGATCTCCGGCAAAGATCAGCCAATAAATAAGGAGGGAGCCAGCTTATGTGCCAATCTTCTTGCAGCATCGCTTTTAACTCTGATGGTAAATTATTTCACGATACGTTTTTCCATGATCAGGTAATTTCCTGTGTCGGAAGAACGATGCGTGTACACAAACGCCGGCAGGTCTTAAAATGCACAGCTGTCGTTCAGTTGTAGCAATTGACTCATATCCGTATTTTGAAACGACAGCTGAATGACCTCTTTTGGTGACGGAAAAGCTTCCCACGTGGTTATTAAAAGTCTTTTTCCTGCTGTGCTTTTAACCGCATAATTATAATATATCTTAAGGACAGAGCTAGCTACCACGGACAATATATTGCCACTACCGAGTGAAGTTGTTACACATAAAGCCCAGGAAAAACTCATTGAAAGTTTCAGCAGATTCTTGGAGATGTACCCGGATTATTAATCGTTTCATCGCCAAAATTTTGTCCCTAGAACTCAGGTAAGGCATTTAATGTACTTGCAAGCCTGTAACCATCAAGAGTTTCTAAGAGGAGTCGGATATACTTGACGAACATAAAGACTGTATAAGCTAGAGCACCCATTGACTCTTGCATTACTGCAATATTGCTTAGGGTCACATTTGTGTAGCATTCTCTTTAAGCAGGGCATGATGCACAGATCTCCCGCATGAGGCGCCAAAGGAGTCTCCTACCCACATACACGTTTTATAGGCCGGAACCATTATAATATATATTTGAATTCCACCGAATCAGTTTTCCCTCATAAGGTTGTATGCTTAAATTGAAATCCACTCGGACAATAGAATTGGCACATATAAATCCGACACAAGGATCATACAGCGGATACAGAGGGTTCACCCAACTGGGCTTATTAGACCTTGCGTACATGAGAATCTAATTTACCATGGTAAGCATGGTATCTGGAACGTGTCCATATATGCGTCACTTCTATCGTCATATAGCTGAATACTGATCCTATCGAGACTAAAATCCACATCAGTACACCGGCCGACATGCTAGCGCGAGGCCAAGTCCAAGTATCAGCTTGATTTCATTACTACATTTATTATGTCAGTTAGAATCCAATACCACGTCGTAGAACTTATTGAACTCTCGTCATTATAAGTTTCCGGTGACGATAGGGAAGGAAGGGTATCTTTCTTGGCAGGAGATATAATCAGGACTTTCTTGATTAATCGTCTCGCTACCTTGGATTACACCATCAGCGAAATCAATCGCTAATTTGGTTAGGCCCACCACCAAAACTGTATCTGCCTTGATTAGCTTCAAAGTCAGCTTCTTTGGCTCCGTCACCTTCGTTTGTCGCGAAATCTTTGTTTAGCGGGTTCTTGAAGTCATCGTTGTGAATCGAATAAACGATTTTCGCATTACGCAGGCACGGGTCATCGGCATACATTCTCTTGATGTAAAGAGCTGTTAACGCTGACATCCATGGCAATGGATTACATCGGAATCCAACGCAATTTTTTTTACGGTTTCCAATACTCCGCCATGCGTACATGAAGATTCGAACGATCGTCATTATCTTCATACTCATTTCCATTCTCATCGCTGACCGTATGTTTTCTTTGGAAGAAATCTTCATTATCAATGAAGTAAACCCGCATCGGGCTGCCTGAATGGATGCTACCTTTTGATCAGCGGGTGATCGGTATCATGTCAATGATGAGATTCATACCCGAAAGCCGGATTACCTCGTGCAACTGATTTGCGGCGCTCGTTGATATTTCCGAATTTTGGCATGAAAGTCCTGATTTCGCGACCACGCTCCTGAATTCCTTGCGGCAAATTTCTACATATTGTCGCAATCTCGGATTCGGGAAGGTAGGGAGTGATTTCTTGGGCTATAAACAAGATTTTTTGCATCCATTCTGTAAACTAGTTTTATAAAGACGCTACAAAGATACGAAAAATTCTTTTCATTTACGGTCCAATTATTTAGTTGCTTTGCACCGTCAATTAAGCATCTATCTGGATGAAAATAGTAAATAGTATTAAAGAATTGAAGGCTTATCTTTGCTGAGGCAAAAAGCAGGATAATAAGAAAAATTGGCTTTGTTCCTACCATGGGGAGCACTGCATAATGGACATCTTAAGCTTAGTACAACATTGCGTGAAAAACAATGATGTATGTGTAGTCAGTGTTTTTTTGTAAATCAACCCAATTTAATGACAAACACGACTTGGAAATATCCCGTACGTTGGAGGCTGATTGTGTGTTATTAGAATCTGCCGGCTGTGACTATGTATTCGCTCCCTCTGTAGAAGAGATGTATCCGGAGCCAGAATACCCGTACATTTGATTTGGGAACGGTATCTGAGGTAATGGAAGGCGCTAAGCGTCCGGGGCATTTAACGGTGTAGCGCAGGTAGTAAAGTAAAAGTTGTTCTATATCGTAGAGCCGGATAACGCCTATTTTGGTGAAAAAGATTTCCAGCAGATCGCTGTGATCCGTGCTATGGTGAAACAATTGAATATCCCTGTAACGATCAATGCTTGTCCGATCGTTCGTGAGGGCGATGGCTTGGCCTTGAGTAAAGCCGGAATACCCGTTTGACACCGGAACAACGTCAAAAAGCTCCGTTAATTGCTCGTACGTTAAAAAGAAAGTACTACCTTTTGTGCCCGGAAAAAGCGTACAGAAGTGATTGACTATGTTGTCAATACGATTAATAGCGATCCAGTCATGGAAGTTGAGTACTACGAGATCGTAGATGGCAATACGTTAGAGTCTATCAAGAACTGGTCGGATACCGATTATCCGGTAGGTTGCATCACGGGCATATTGCGGAGAGGTACGTTTGATCGACAATATCAAATACTAATTATAAGTCATACATGTTTATAGAGGTAGTAAAGTCAAAATTCACCGGGTAACGGTAACGGAAGCTAACTTAAACTATATCGGTAGCATCACTATCGACGAGGATTTGTTGGACGCCGCTAATTTGATCGCAACGAGAAGGTCTCGATCGTGAATAATAATAACGGAGAACGTTTTGAGACGTATATTATCAAGGGCGAACGTGGCTCGGGAGTGGTTTGCTTGAACGGAGCGGCTGCCCGTAAGGCTCAACCCGGAGATATTATTATCGTTATGTCGTATGCCATGATGGATTTCGAGGAGGCGAAAACATTCAAGCCTTCCGTGGTATTTCCCGATACGGCGACAAATAAGTTGATATAGTAGACACTAGACTTTGTAGAGATCTCTAATCATAAGAAAAGCTCGTCGGGATGCGGCGGGTTTTTTTTTGTCTTCTCATAAATTTAAGTAATAAGCGAGTTATGTACACGAACAGGAATATATGGAATGTTAGCTACCCGATCTTTTTGAGAGCTTGTTGGCGCAAAACGTGATAAACGACCGATACGGCTTTTCTAGGTAGGGTTGGTGAAGTCGAGTTGGGGGCTTCCGCTATGGAGGACTTTATTATATCTGCGCTTTACGATCGCCTTCGGTTTTAGTACGGGATCTCAAATCGTGATTGGCCGTAGAAACGGAGAGGGACGTTATGACCAGATAGGGCCTGTCATGATACAAGGCGTTTCTTCCTATTGTCGCTGGCTGCTATATTGTTCTTGTTTTCTCGTTTTTCGCGGAGACGTGATGCGTGTATTGATTTCTTCGACGCTATCTTGAATGCCACGGAGGAATTTTTGGATTGGCGTGTGTTTGGCTTCTTCTTCTTTTCGTGAACGTGATGTTCCGGGCTCTTTATTGGTATTACCCGTACAAAGGTGTTGACATTGAACGCTGTCTTGATGGCAATGACGAATGTCTTACTGGATTATCTTTTGATTTTCGGACATGCCGGATTCCCAAAAGATGGGTATTCAAGGGGCGGCTATCGCTTCCGTCATAGCCGAGGCGGTATCGATTCTCTTTTTCGTGGTTTACACGAGACTTACCGTAGATATACGTAAATATGCGCTTAACCAGATTCGTTCTTTCGATTTTGGCTTGTTGAAACGGGTGCTGGATATTTCCGTGTTCACGATGCTGCAATATTTTTGTCTATCGCTACTTGGTTTATATTCTTTATCGCTGTGGAGCATTTGGGGCAACGGGAGTTGGCGGTGGCGAATATCGTACGTAGTATTTACGTCGTGATGTTGATTCCCGTTAATTCCTTGGCGACCACGACAAACACGTTCGTGAGTAATAGTATCGGGGCGGGGAGCGATCAATCAAGTTATACCGACTATCTGGAAGATCTGTAAGTTATCGTTGGGCATTATGGTCGTGTTTGCCGCTATTGTCAGTTTGATGCCGGGATGGGTCGTGTCTGTTTATACGAATGACGCTTCATTAGTGGCGGCCTCGGTTCCATCCGTCTACGTGATTGTCGGTTCTTTATTGATCGGATCGGTAGCTAATGTGGCGTTCAACGGGGTGTCGGGTACGGGAAATACACGTTCTGCGCTTTTTATGGAAGTGGCGGTATTGATTCTGTATGTGCTTTTTGTATATGTCGCGGGGATACGTTTGCGTTTGTCGGTAGCCGTATGCTTCTTGACAGAGGCTATTTACTATAGTGGATTGCTCGTCGCTAGCGTAATCTATTTAAAGAAAGCCTCTTGGCAAAATAAAGAGAATATAAGATATGAGGGGAAAAACACGTACGTCTTTTTCGAAAACACGTACGTGAATTCTGAAAAACACGTACGTCTTTTTTGAACTGTGAATATTGGGAAATTGTTCGTATTTTTGTATTGTAATCAAATAAGAAAGGTAACTCATGTCCACGAAGCAATGTGAAGATATGTTGGTAGGAAAAGGAGTACGGCCTACTGCCGCACGGATCCTTGTCTTGCAAAAATTATCAGAACGAACCAGCCCGGCTTCCCTGTTCGAATTGGAGGCGGAGTTGGAGACGTTGGATAAATCGACCATTTCCCGTTCATTGGCCTTGTTATTGGAACATCATGCGATCCATTCTTTCGAAGATGGTAGTGGCTCTATAAAATATGAGATATGCCAGAGCCGTTCGGAGACATGCCCAGTGGGTGATAGGCATATTCATTTTTTTTCTGCGAGGTATGCCGTAAAACCTCTTGTTTGAATAATATCAAGATCCCGGTCGCTCAATTGCCGGAAGGATATATAATGGATACCATTAATTATACGGTAAAGGGTGTTTGCCCATTGTGTAATAAGCGACGTTCCTAGAAACCTCCTGATAATTTTGCAATCAAAAGTTGCAACTCCTTCTCTTACCTTTTGTACCGTAATCAAGAAGTAAATAATTAAAATAGATAAGATTATGAGTACAACATGTGGATGCGAACATTGCCATTCGCACGGAAGTTCCGGTTTATGGATGCCGACGGTTTCTTTCGTTTTGTTGGTGATAGGACTTATCGGGAAGTACTCGGGGGATAAGTTGGTTTGCTGAGTCTTGGATAGAGGCCATTTGGTTTCTGGTCGCTTTTTTTTTGCCGGTAGGACTTCCTGTTATGCGAGAAGCTTGGGAAGCGGCTTTGCGGAAAGACTTTTTTAGTGAGTTCTCGTTAATGGCGATCGCCTCGATTGGGGCGTTTTGTATTGGGGAGTATCCGAGGCCGTAGCCGTGATGCTTTTCTATACGGTAGGAGAGGGTTGCAACTTCTAGCCGTGAATAAAGCCTCGAAGAATATCAGTGACTTATTAGATGTCCGGCCGGAACGAACGGATGTATGGCGGACAGGTACATATATGAATGTATCTCGAAGGATGTAAAAGTAGGCGAGCGGATCGAGGGTGAAACCCGGCGGACGTGTGCCTTTGGATGGCGTTTTTATTGGAAGCCGAGGCACAGTTCGATACCTCGGCATTAACCGGGGAAAGTATGCCTCGTTCTATCCGTGAGGGTGAGGAGGTGCTTGCCGGAATGATCGTGCAGGGGCAGGCGGTACGTATACAAGTGAATCGGCCGTACGAGCAAAGTGCCTTGGCCCGTATTTTGGCTTTGGTGAAAGATGCCTCGGGCGGAAAGCGCCGGCGGAATTGTTTATTCGGCGTTTCGCACGGATTTATACCCCAATCGTGATTCTTCTGTCGTTTCTAATCGTGTCGGTTTCAGCCTTGGTAGGGATGGTGACGCCTTATTTCCATATGTTTTCTCGGATTGGTTATATAGGGGATTGGTTTTCTTGGTTATTTCTTGTCCTTGTGCCTTGGTTATAAGTGTTCCGCTCGGGTATTTCGGTGGTATAGGCGCCGCTTCTCGTGCCGGGATATTATTTAAGGGCGGTAATTATTTAGATGCGATCACACGGGTAAATACGGTAGCGTTCGATAAGACCGGTACATTGACTACCGGGCGTTTTGAGGTCACAACGGTGGAAAGCACGGAATCCCGGTTTCTGATCTTTTGAGTATTTTGTTATCAGTAGAGCGGAAAAAGTACCCATCCGGTAGCGCAGGCTGTAGTTCGCTATGCGGAAAAACAAGATAGCGTGCCGATGGAAATCACTGACATGCGGGAATTGGCAGGGCATGGTGTCGAGGCTATCGTGAACGGTCGGCAGGTGCTTGTCGGTAACATTCGTTTATTGGCCGAACGTGATATTCCTGTCCCGAAGGAATTATCCGATAGTGTTTCTACCGTGGTGGTTTGTGCGATCGATGGGAAATATGCGGGGCATCTTCTCCTTTCGGATACCTTGAAGAAGGATGCCGTGGATGCGATTCGTCGGTTAAAGGATCTGGATGTTAAAGATATTCGCTTGTTGTCCGGGGATAAGCAAGAGATCGTGAATCAATTCGCTGAGCGTTTGGGTGTCGATAAAGCGTATGGTAATCTGCTGCCGGAGGATAAAGCGGCTTATATAGAGCGATTAACGGCGGAGACGGATAAGTCGGTTGCCTTTGTGGGCGATGGGATGAACGATGCGCCGGTACTGGCTTTAAGTGATGTCGGTATTGCGATGGGTGGATTGGGATCGGATGCGGCCATCGAGGCGCGGACGTGGTTATCCAAACGGACCAGCCCTCTAAAGTAGCGGAAGCTATTTCTATCGGACGTGCTACCCGGAATATCGTCCGTCAGAATATCGTGGGATCTATTGGCGTGAAGGTGATAGTCCTTGTGGCGGGAGCCTTCGGTTTTTGCCACGCTTTGGGAAGCTGTTTTTCGCGGATGTAGGCGTGTCTCTGCTGGCGGTTCTTAATTCGGTCCGTATACTAAAACGTTGAGAAGTGAAGAATTTCGAGATCGCTTTCATCGCATACTCATCTCTTTTTTTTTCGTACCTTTGCCCCTTAATCCAGTAGAAAATAATATAAATACACATACGAATTATGTTTGAGAACTTAAGCGAAAGGTTAGACAGCGAGCCAGAGAACAAGGATGTGCTCAGTATCGCCGACCATGCTATCCAGCAGGCTAAGACCAACGGCAACGATGTGGTAATCGTCGATACAGCCGGACGTCTTGCCATTGATGAGCAGATGATGAACGAGATCAGCAATCTCAAGAATCATCTCCGTCCAGACGAAACCCTTTTCGTGGTTGACTCCATGACCGGTCAGGATGCCGTAAACACAGCCAAGGAATTCAACGACCGCCTTGACTTTAACGGCGTTGTTCTCACCAAGCTCGATGGTGATACCCGCGGTGGTGCAGCCCTCAGTATCCGTACCGTGGTAACCAAGCCAATCAAGTTTATTGGTACCGGGCGAGAAGATGGAAGCCATCGACCTGTTCCACCCAGCCCGTATGGCAGACCGAATCCTCGGCATGGGTGATGTGGTATCCCTCGTAGAGCGCGCACAGGAGCAGTTCGACCTGGAAGAGGCCAAGAAACTGGAGAAGAAGATCAGAAAGAACCAGTTCGACTTCAACGATTTCTACAACCAGATCCAGCAGATTAAGAAGATGGGTAACATCAAGGATCTGGCAGCGATGATTCCGGGTGTTGGCAAGGCCATCCGCGACGTAGATATCCCAGAGGATGCATTCAAGGGCGTAGAGGCCATTATCCAGAGTATGACTCCTAAGGAGCGCACCAACCCAGCCATCCTCAATACATCACGCCGCCAGCGCATCGCCAACATCCAGGAGGTGAACGGTTTACCTTGTTTCGTATCGGCTACGCCTGCCGGTATCTTGGAATTATTGAAGCGTTATCATATCGAGACGCAAAGGAAAAGCATTGCGTGGTTTTGGGACGCAGCAATATTGTCGGCAAACCGATGGCTACTTTGATGATGCAGAAAGCCTATCCGGGCGATTGTACGGTTACTGTTTGCCACAGTCGTTCCGAGAACCTGAAGGAAATGTGCTTGTCTGCTGATATTATTATCGTGGCTTTAGGTGTTCCTGAATTCTTGAAAGGGGGATATGGTGAAGGAAGGCGCCGTGATCGTTGACATTAGGAACAACCGTATGCCAAGCAGCATAACCAAGAGCGGATTTAAGTTAACGGGAGATGTCTTGTTTAATGAGGTCGCTCCTAAATGTTCCCTATATCACTCCGGTTCCGGGTGGCGTAGGGCCTATGACAATCATTTCTTTGATGCGTAACACATTGTTAGCGGGAAAGAAAGCGATCTATAAGTAAGTGGATGGATAAAAAAAGTTCGCAAAAGGTTTGTGTAATCAGAATTTATACCTATCTTTGCGCCGTCTTAAAGGGGAATCCTTTGAAAGGCGGATATGGTGAGAGTAGCTCAGTTGGTTAGAGCATCGGATTGTGGTTCCGAGGGTCGTGGGTTCGAGCCCCATCTTTCACCCATTGTGGTTTTTTTAGATAAAAATCTTGTTATGAATAAAACAAGGTTTTATAAACCAAGGCGTCTATGAAGAATGAAAGTTTTTTTTATATGGTGAGAGTAGCTCAGTTGGTTAGAGCATCGGATTGTGGTTCCGAGGGTCGTGGGTTCCGGAGCCCCATCTTTCACCCTAGAATGAGAAAAGGATATGCCTATTAGGGCATATCCTTTTTCTATTTCTTATAATGGGCATTGTAGGGAGTCTTTTATGATGCCCATCATAAGGAGTTACAATAGGCATTGTAAACTCCTTATAATAGCGATCGTGCTGACCTACTCTTCGGTATATAAACCTTCTCTTGATAATTGCTTATCCAGATTCGCTACACCGAGGGCTATGATAGCGGTAACAGTAGCCGTATGTTCTTGGTATTCGGGGGATGTTCTTTGTGTATAAATCCCGTTCCGTATGCCAGATTTCGCCGTAATCAAAAATCATATCCTTTTGAAATCCTCTGTGGTGAAACCTAATGTAGGGACACCTTCGATGGCGAAAACTGATGCGTCTGTTCCCCCATGCGTGTCGGGCGTTTACGGGGTTCACGAACTTTTTACCTCGAAAGGATAGTCCGACGGATTTTTGGATGGGTTCGCTGATCTTCACGAAATCATCATACATGGCTTGGAGGGACGGAGATACCGACAGGAGGTTCGGGCCTCCGTCACGATTGAACAAATTAGCGATTTTGGGTAATTTATCCTTATGCGCTTTCACCCAAAGCAGTGCTCCTAATAAATGAAATTCCTCACCGGCGAATCCGATAAAAGATCGTGCGCTAGGTTTGGCTCCGATTTGGCGATCATGCGAGCGGCTTCCATCATCGGTCCGATTCCAGTACCGCAATCGATGCCTCCGGTAGCCACGTCGAAAGCATCTAGGTGACCGCTGATAATTACATATTCGTCCGGGTATTTGCTGCCTTTGATAGACGCTACGACATTATGGTATTTAACCGGGCTAATTTAAAATGATTACGAATATCGAACTCCTAGTTCGAATGTACGTCTTTCACCATTTGTTCGATGATCGCGAATTGATGCTCGTCTAATTTGATATCCGGAAAGTTCCGGCAGATTGTCGAAGTTCGTATTCGGGTCGTTCATCATTTTTCCGGTCGTATAACGCACGGATAGGTACGGTGGAGGATTGGATAAAACCTAAAAGCTCCGGCCTCGCACATTTTCCTTATAATATAATCCGGGGAATTCTTTTTAAGGCAACATCTCGTTTTTCTCCCCCGTTTTCCCCAGTTGCGGCGTCTTGAGATCATTGTTTTTCTTCATGATCTCGTTGTTCTCTTTCTTGATCTCCGCACGGATGGAATCTCCCCGAGGCGGAGCGGTCGATAGGCCAACCTACATTTTTCCCTGAGATAAGAACAAGCACCATTCATTCTTCCTTTGATTTTGGAAACTCCTCGTCGTTACGAGGCTCCATCGCATGCCCATGTTGCACGCCTTTCGTTCCGGAAGTGTAGGGAAGGGGTGGCGAAATGCAGGATCATTCCGTTGTCGCTCAACAAGCGTCCGAACCAAGGTCCTCGATTAAAGCCGACAGGGGACGGTACCGCTTCTCGGTAATTGGACATCGAGTCCCAACTCTTAAACTCACGCACCATCCACTCGGCGGCGTTCCTCATAGCGTCGGAACCGATTAAACGTCCGCCAAAGCGGTTCGTAGATATCCAGCTGATGCATCACTTTGATTATCGTTCTGACCCATCTCGATGATTTTTTTACGGCAGCGTCCTGAGCTGGTACAGGGAGACTGTCATGCAGGCTAATGCCGCACAAACAAGTAAGATTTTTCTCATAAAGTAGTGTTTATTTCATTGATATGACTGTTTATTATTCAGTGTATGCAAATAAAGGAATAAATTTTGACTTATTGCAAATGAAATGGCAGTTTCTTTTATAACTTTGCGAAAGTAAACAGATGGCGAATGAAAACAATGCGTAGCTTGAAGTGGTTAAGACCCCTGGTAGTACTCTTTATGAGTTACTACGTGGGTGGCACGGCCTTTACCCATACGCATCATTTCTAAACTCTAGTATCACTCACTCTCATCCCTATCTGCCCGGGAGCCGACGGCTTGCCTCATCATGAGCATAGTACGGTAGCGTTTAATACGATTGAAGAGCTGACCGAATTGTGTCTGGAGTTAATTCCGTACTTACCTTTGGTTATGGCTTGGGCGCTTTTGATGGTAGTGCTCGTCTTTCTAAAGAAAGAGGTTGTCTTGCGTCTTGTGCGGCGTGGCGAATCCCGTGCGCCTCCCTCGTTTGGTATAGTAGTTTGAATCAAGCATTAGAATCACTTTTTTATACTAAACATTTTACGCATCTTATATGAAATCTATATTTTTACTATTGCTTCCAGCAATAGTATTATGCTCTTGCCATACCCAAAAGCAAGAGGATGAGTCTGCGCATGCCGTTTATTTATACATATCGGTTCCGACAAAGTTTTATCAAGTTGACAAAGGAAACGGTTAAACAGGAACTTACCGTATGGAGTTTACCACCTCGGGGGTCGTACAGGCGATTCCTTCTAATTATGCGGAGGTGGCTTCACCTGTAAGCGGGCGAATTACGAAATCGTTCGTTCGCTTAGGGCAAAAAGTGGCCCCGGTAGTCCGATCTTCGAGATTAGCGCTCCCGCTGTTTATGAGGCGGGGAAATCTTATTACCAAGCTTACCAAGAGATGGAACTGGCCTTGAAAAAGCTTGAATCGGGAGAAAGACTTGATGAAAAACAAGGTTGGTGTCCAAAAGGAATTGGAAGAGGCCGAGGTGAATTACGAGTTAAAGAAAAAAAGACTATGAGAATATGGTAGCGGCATTGAAAGTCTTTCAGATTAATCCGGATGAAATGGCTTTGGGGCAACCATTGATCGTTCGCTCGCCTATAGCCGGTGAGGTCGTGAAAGATCGGATCGTAATCGGGCAATATATGAAAGAGGACGCCGAGCCTGTAGCTGTCATCGCCGATTTGAGCAAGGTATGGGTGGTCGCCCATGTAAAAGAGAAGGATTTGAGTTTAATACAGGCTTTGGATGAGGTGGAAATCCGGTTGGTAGCCATGCCGGATAAAACCGATATCGGGAAAGATTTATCACATCAGCGAGATGCTGGACCCCCGATACCCGTTCGGTGGAGGTCTTGATCGAGTGCGATAACAGTACCCGTTTGATGAAGCCGGAGATGTACGGCACGGTCAAGCTGAGCGACCGTGAGGCGGAGGTGATCCGTATACCTACTTCCGCTATCTTGCAGGAAGAGGAGAACATGTACGTATTGGTGGAATTGGGGAATAACGATTACCGGAAACAAAAGATCGAGACCGGCCATACTGAAGATGGCAAGACGGTGGTTTTATCCGGCTTGAATGTAGGTGACGAGATCGTAGTTACAGGGAGCGTTTTATTTTACTTGACGCACGCTAACGGATTATGAAAAGGATTATTTACTTGGCGATACATCGGCGAGGACTGATGTTCGTGTTATTTCTGTTCTTAGCGATCGTTGGTTATTATTCTTGGATGCGGTTGGCGATAGATGCTTATCCGGATATCGCCGATACCACCGTGCAAGTCGTGACGCAGGTTCCCGGATTGGCCGCCGAGGAGATCGAGCAACAAATCAGTATTCCGATCGAGCGGGCTATGAATGGTCTGCCGGGACTAAACGTAATGCGTAGCAAGAATACGTTTGGTTTATCTACGGTCGTATTGGTTTTTGATGATGGTATTGAGGATTATTGGGCCCGGCAACGTGTACAAGAGCGGTTGGTAGACGTGGAGCTTCCTTATAATGCGGTTCCCGGCTTAAATCCTTTGACTTCGCCGACGGGAGGAGATCTTTCGTTATGTGGTGGAAAGTGACCGTTTAGACTTGAGGGAGTTGACCGATTTGCATAAATGGGTAATTATTCCGAGACTGAAACAGGTTACGGGTGTAGCGGATGTAAGTAATTACGGCGGTATCACTGCCCAATATCAGATCGAGGTGAACCCTTATAAGATGGAGCAATACGACATTACCTTAGGGGATATTACGGAAAAGATAGAGAAGAATAACGTGAACGCCGGTGGTAGTATGTTAAGCCGGGGGGATTTGAGTTATGTGATCCGTGGAATCGGTCTGGTTAAGGACTTGGAAGACTTGGGGCATATCGTGATCAAGACAGTGAATGGTGTCCCGGTCTACTTGAATGATATCGGTAAACTGAAATACGGAAACTTGGAGCGTAAGGGCGTTTTAGGTTTTACGGACGATACCCGTGATTACCCCGATGGCGTGGAAGGTATCGTACAAATGCTCAGGGGGAGAATCCGTCCCGGGTGTTGGATGATGTGCATAAGGCGGTAGACGAACTAAATAACGAGACACTTCCCGAGGGAACCCGTATCCATCCGTTTATGGATCGTACGGATTTGGTTAATACGACCTTGCATACCGTATCGCATACGTTGTTCGAGGGTATGGTATTGGTTGTCTTAGTACTGATCTTATTCTTGGGGAGTTGGCGTGGCGCTTTGTTGGTGGCCTTAACCATTCCCTTGTCTCTATTGATTGCCTTTATCTTGATGCATGTTACGAATATTCCTGCGAACCTACTTTCCTTAGGCGCTATAGACTTCGGTATTTTTTGGTAGACGGAGCGATCGTGATGATGGAGACGGTCTTGAAGAAAAGGGAACGGCATCCGGATGAGGTATTGACGGAAGATTCGATCTTGCGCCGTACGACTGACTGGTGGCTCGCCCGATCTTTTCTCTACATTAATTATTATAACAGCCTATCTTCCTTTGTTCGCTTTTTGAGCATATTGAGAAGAAATTGTTTACGCCGATGGCTTATACCGTAGGGGTATGCTTTGCTGGGCGCTTTGTGTGTGGCCTTGTTCTTGATTCCGGGATTGGCCTTTTATGCGTATCGTAAGCCGGGAAAGATTTACCATAATCGTTGGTTGGAGAAACTTTCCACGGCTTATCATTCACAAATTGTCCGATTGATGGAGAGCCAAGACGGGTTATTGTACCGTTACTGGCGATATTGCTGGGAGCGGGGATTTTAAGTTATACCGTAGGAAAAGACTTCTTGCCTCCGTTGGATGAGGGGCGATCTGGATACAGGTACAGCTTCCTCCGGGTATTTCCATTGAGAAATCGAAGGAGATGGGGGCGGAGCTTCGGAAGACTTTGAAAGAGTTTAAGGAAGTCTCATATGTAATGACTCAAGTCGGTCGCGATGATGAGGGGGCGGAAGCGTTCTCACTCTCTCATGTGGAGTGTGGCGTGGGATTGAAACCCTATAGTACATGGAAATTCGGTAAGACGAAAGCGGATCTGATCGAGGAAATGGCGGCTAAGTTGGAGACCATGCCCGGCTACTCGGTCGGTTTCTCCCAGCCGATCATCGATATGGTGATGGATCAGATCGCTGGGGCTCATAGTGATTTGGCGCTGAAGATTTATAGCGATGATATTACGGAAAGTCGCCATATTGCGGATCAAGTCGCTAATGTGTTGAAGGAAATACCGGGTGCTGCCGACGTAGCGGTAGATCAAGAGCCTCCGTTGCCGCAATTGCAGATTATTGCGGATCGTGCCCGTATCGCCCAGTATGGCTTGAACGTGTCGGATGTGGCTGATTTGATTGAGTTAGCGATCGGTGGAGCTTCTATTTCCCAGATATTTGTCGGAAGTAAAAGTTATGACGTGATTTGTCGTTTCGATGACGCTAGCCGCAATTCTCCCGAACGTATCGGAAATCTATTGCTGACTACCGGTTCCGGAACAAAGATTCCTCTTTCGCAAGTAGCGGAGATTAAGATGACAACTGGTGCCAGTACGATTACCCGTGAGATGAATAAGCGGCACTTGACGGTACGGGTTAATTTACGTGGCGTGGACTTGACGGCGTTCTTGAATAAGGCGAATGCGTTGATCGATAAAGGAGGTGAAATACGATCATGATTCCGTGCATTTGAAATGGGCCGGACAGTTCGAGAACCAGCATCGTGCGTATGCCCGTTTGGGGGGCTGTGGTTCCTTTGGCGTTGGGGCTGATGCTGCTTTTGTTGTTTGCGGCTTGCGGTAAATTCCGGCAGGCGGCTTTGATGATGAGTGTCGTTCCCTTGGCTTTGTTTGGTGGTATGTTGGCGTTGAATGTGCGGGGAATGACATTGAATGTCTCCTCGGCGGTTGGTTTTTATCGCCTTGGTCGGTGTCGCTATCCAAAATGGCGTGATCATGATTTCCCATATCAATACCTTACGTACGAGGGAGCGGGATTTGAAAGATGCGGTGATAACGGGGAACCAAGCACCGTTTCCGTCCGATCTTGATGACGGCTACGGTTGCGGTCTTGGGATTGCTTCCTGCCTCTGTCAGTACGGGGATCGGTTCGGACGTGCAGCGTCCCTTGGCTACGGTAATCGTTTACGGGCTTTTATTTGCTACGGTAATCACGCTTTATGTGCTTCCCGCTTTATACTATATGATCGAGAAGCATTATGAGGGAAGGATTTGACGCCGGTATCGGAGGAAAAAGAGCTGCACGCTTAATCCGGCGGTGGAATTAAAAAGATGTACTATGTTTAGATTAGAAGATATGAAGAAATATATAATCCTGTCGTTACTCTGCGGATGCTTATCCGCGAATGCCCAGACCATGGTTCCGCTTACGTATCGGCAATATATGGAGCGGGTTGCGGAAGGTAACCTTGAGTATGTGTCGGAGAAATTGAATGTGCCGGCCGCTAAGGCCGAGGTAACGGCGGCAAAGGTGTTTAACGATCCGAATCTTTCCGTGTCTTATTTCAATAATGAGAATAATTCCTTGCAGATGGGAGAAGGTGTTGAGGTAGAACTGAGCAAAACTTTCTCTTTTGGGAAACGGGGTGCGAATATCTCATTGGCACGTAGCGAGTGAGTTGACCGAGGCATTGTTGGCCGATTATTTCCGGAATCTCCGGGCAGACGCTACGATTGCCTATATGGAAGCCTTAAAGCAACATGAGGTTGTATAAAGTAAAGGAGAATGCCTATGAGAATATCCGGGCATTGGCGGAGAGCGACAGTATCCGTTTCTCTTTAGGGGCAAATCCGTGAGGTGGACGCTACGCAGAGCCGGGTGGAGGCCGGGGTCTTGCGGAACGAGTTGTTGCAAGCCGGTGCGGAATTAAAGAATGCTTTCTCGAACTTAAACCTCTTGACGGGGACTTTCAGTATGGATACTTTATTTCACCCAGAGGCCGAGTTACGTATGGAGCCTCGGAATTTTATCCTTGTTGACTTAATAACGGCGGCAAGCGAGGGGCGTACGGATTTGGTAGCTGCCTTAAAAAACAAGGAAGTGGCCGCTAGAGCCTTGAAAGTAGCTCGCCGGGGAGCGGAATACGGATGTGGATTTGTCTATCGCCGTAAGCCGTAATGCCCGGGTTTATAATGAGGAAGCCCCGGCGCCTCCTTTTACCGAGTGACGGCAGGTATCGCTGTTCCTTTGAAATTCTCTAATTTCAATAAGGGGACGGTTCGTGCCGCTCGTTATCGGGAGCAACAAGCGGAAGCGCAATATAAGCAGGCTCTTTTGCAAGTGCAGACGGAGGTGATGCAGGCATATCGCAATTATCAATCTTTCGCCGAGCAAGTCAATCATTATCAGGATGGGCTTTTAAGGCAAGCCCGTGAGGTGATGGATGGCAAGATTTACAGCTATAATAGGGGGGAAGTCTCTTTTGTTGGAAGTCTTGGACGCCCAGCGTACTTACGATGAAGTACAAGCTCAGTATATTGAGACGCTGTTTAATTACAGCTCAGCCTTGGTCGAATTAGAACGTTCGGCGGGTTTTGGGATATTGAGATCTGATCATCTCCTAAGAGTGTAAGTTTTATAATCGGGCGTTGGTAACGTAGACTTTACAAATAGATGTTTTTCTGTGAAACCAACGTCCGGTTATAATACTTTTGATATAGCTGTTTTTTTTTTATTTGAAAAAGATATTTATTTATTGGGGTTGCCTGCAATCGAAAACGACTACAATGTGGATGAAATCATCATTTTTCTATACAATACAATATTTTGTAATGGCTTGTTTCATCTCATCGATTCAAAAACTTATTCATCTCTTCTTCCTCTATATAAAGTCCCTTCTCATAGTTTTCTTCAGATTCGGCTATCATAGATTCTAATTCTTCTACCGATGGCGTCCAAGGGTAGTTCGTTGCCTTTTTGGAAGTAGAGAGCACAAACGTTTTTTATATAGGTCTCCACTTTCGATAATCTTTTCCTCATCCATGCCTTTTATCAAGTCATAGAGATATTCTTTCCGTAAATTTAATTCCATCGTTGTCATAAGATTTGTTTTTAGGTTTCTTAAACTAGATAAAGATAGCGTATATATTTGGATATTATGTATTTTTGTATCTAAAAAATGAGCGCATGATATTCTACTTTACAGGACAGAAACTCCCGTTGGGTTGCGGAAGCGTTAGGGACGGCTTTCGATGAGCCGTTGGTTTCCATTGCCGATGCGTTGAATGAGGGTAAGAATGCTTATCCATTGGGGAGAGGGAGAAAGTGTTTTTTTGTTCCCTGTCCATTCTTGGGGCCGGCTGTATTGGTGCCCCGCTTTATTTCCCGGTTGATCCTGTCCGGATATAAGGGGCAAGAGGTTTATTTCGTCTGTACTTGTGGTGATGATTGTGGATATACGGATCGGATCATGCGGAGCATCTTGGCGAGGCGGGGGAATTGCCGTAACCGGAGGATTCTCTGTACAAATGCCGAACAATTATGTCTTGATGCCCGGCTTCGACGTGGATAGTAAGATGGTAGAGACTGAGAAACTGGAAAAGCGCCGGAACGTGTAGGCGAGATCGTAGAGGCGATCCGGCAGAAGAAATCCCTCTTTGTATTATGCGGGAAGTGTCCCTCTTTTGAAGAAGCTATATGGTCTATCCGTTGTTCACTCACTTTGCGATAGGCGGCAACCGATTTTTATGCTACGGATGCCTGTATCTCTTGCGGCATCTGTGCGAAGGTCTGTCCGACCGGTACGATTTCCCTGTCGGGTGACGGAAAACCGGAATGGGCCGATTCTTGCGTTCAGTGTGTTGCCTGCATTCATCGTTGCCCGGTGCGTGCGATAGAATATGGTAAGATCTCGTTGAAAAGGGACGTTATCATCACCCTGGGTTTAAGTAATCAATAAATAGAATAGAGAAATGAAGCAATTTTGTATGATGGCGCTTGCCGGCCTTTTGGTGGTTGGTTGCCAAGAAGTTCCAAAAGGATATGTTATCAATGGTGAGGTAGAGAATATGCCCGACGGTAAAATTTACTTGAAGTCATTCCGTAATAAAATGTTCTTTGACGTGGATACGGCGGAGATCAAAGATGGGAAATTCACCTTTAAAGGTGAGGTAGATCAGCCTTTACTATTCGGTTTGGCAACCGAGAGCATGAACTATCCGGTTCAACTTTTTTTCTTGGAGAATACGGATATGAATGTCAAGATCAGGAATGACAGGGGAGACTATTACCGTACAAAGAATTCACCGGTGAATGATGTCTTTCAAGAAAATGCGGAGAAGGTATTTGAGGAAGGGTATGATATTGACAGTTTGATTTCGAAATATCCAGATTCTCCGGCGGCGTCGTTCTATCTATATCGTTATTTTACCTACCAATTATCTTTGGATGATTTGAAGGCGACTCGTGCGAAGATTTCCCCCGGTATTGGCGAATAGTCCTTATGTGAAGGACTTGGACGGTATTATCAAACAATTAGAACACGTACAGATCGGACAAGTCGCTCCGGAGTTTTCCTTGCCGGATACTGCAGGAGTTTCTGTGTCATTGTCGGACTTTAGGGAAAATATGTGTTATTGGATTTTGGGCCTCTTGGCGTCCCCCCGTGTCGCAAGGAAAACCCCTAACGTGGTAAATGCCTTCCAGCAATATAAGGATAAGAACTTTACGATCGTAGGTATATCCTTGGACAAGGATAAGGCTAAATGGCAGAAAACGATCGCAGATGATCATCTGACTTGGGCTCTCACGTTTCCGACTTGAAATATTGGGATTCTGAGATCCTGCTCTTTTATGGGGTACGAGGTATTCCGGCAAATGTGTTATTGGATCCGAATGGGGTGATCATCGCCAAGAATATCACTGGAGAAGACTTACAGAATACCTTTTGAAGGAAGTGATTAAATAAGGATACGTTACTGCAACCCGCCTTGCAGTAGTGCTGCAAAGCCGTTTGCAGTAGTATAAACAAAGGGAGTGTATTGATTAAGCCTAATACACTCCCTTTGTTATGGATAAGTTATGACTTTTCTTTATTTAAGCGGAATAAGGGTAAAAGCCCCAGTTGTATTCCCGGTTTGCGGGTAATGTATAAGCTGGTTCCGGACGTGAACCCCAGCTATCATAACCTGCTACACCTTGTTGTTTCAAGTCGACGCAAACCTCAACGAAGTCGCGAGGCGTGATATCGTTGATATGATGCTGGCGACGTAATACGCTCTTTTGCTGCGGCTTCATCATGGTTCGCTACTTGCTCTGGTGTGAAATTACTCCATTGACGGGGTAGCCCAGTTGCTTCCTCGTCATCGAAATCCTCTATGGAATTACGCAAAGCGTTAAATCCAATCGTATTATCCGCTTGGATCAACAAGCCTTTCTTGCCGGTACTAAGTGATACCCAACGAGTGTCGGTATGATGACCGTTTTCCTGCGGGCGTACATATGGGAAATATAATTCCTCGGCTGTAGATTTATATAAGCCGATCATACTACCGGCGTTTCTGTCCAAGTAGTTCTCAGCAGGTCCCCGTCCGAAATATTCCACTTGATTCATACTGCCGGTAAGCGGAAGCGAACACCGATACGAGGAACGTTTAGTTTGGAAGCCTCTTTACGGGCGGCGTCACGTCCCGGAGTGAAGGTTGCCGTGCGAGTAGCTTCCGATACCTCGGTTTGGGCGGCATCCATATCCGTGGATGTGAAACGGGCGGCCACATTTACGGCTCCGCTTGGATAGATCGTATAATTAACAATGTATAGATTTCCTGCCGGCAATAAATAGTTCACGTTAACCACGGCGTTATTGCCATCCATAGTGACGGTAGCGTCTGTCACGTTGAAGTTCTTTGCTGCTTTCCTTCCAGACTTGCAAGCGTTTTTGGCATACCGTTTCCGTAATCGTTATCGGTCGGCGCACGCCAGAAGTTCGGTTGGATACCGAAACCCTCGCTGAAATATTCCGTACCATCCACTTTATAAGAAGTAACGATTCCTGTCTTCCTGTTAAACACGAAGTTTACCTTTGAGGAGGATGCCGATAAGTTATCTCCATTTGTCGAAACCGTTAATTTAGGGCCGCTGGTCTTAAACGCCTTCTTGGGGCTTTCGATCGGTAAGCGGAATTGATCGCAAAGCGATTTCGTGTCCGATAGGGATTAACGGCTCTTTTCTACGGTCGTTACGTTGAAGTTTACGAAATATTCCGTACCGGCTTGTGGCTTTAAGTTGCCTACGGAACCGTAAATTCCTTAGAAGCTTGGGGTTCTATGTCCAAAGAGACTTTACCGGAGCGTACAACTTTATTATTGGCTGTTACGCTATAGTGGACCATATATTTCTTTAGGTTCGTGAAATAAAAACGGTTCGTGACGCGGAATAAACCGTTCGCTAAATCGATCGCCTCAAACCCGATATTTTGATGGGCGTATTTAACCTCTGCCATAGCGGGATGCGGGGGTACGATCCGGGTTTACTATACCGTTGCAAAGGAAGTTTCCGTCACTAGGGCGTTTACTCCATAGTCACCACCATAGGTATAATATTCACGTCCATTCTTATCTTTTTCCAAGATACCTTGGTCCACCCAGTCCCATATGTATCCACCTTGCAAGTTGGGATATTTATAGATTTCTTTCCATTGATCCCATAAGTTGCCGGAAGAGTTTCCCATCGCATGTGAATACTCGAAGGAGCTACCGGACGATCACTACCCTTACGCCCGATTTCCTCTAGCCATTCAGCGCTCGGGTATTGAGGGTACGTACATATCCGTATTCCATTCCCCAAAGGGCACGTTCATAGTTCACCGGACGATTCATGCTATTTATTTCCTTGTCTTTCAGATATAAATAAGTTTGATAGAAGTTGTATCCGTTTCCAGCCTCGTTTCCGAGTGACCAGAAAGTAACGCTCGGATAATTCTTGTTTCGTTCGTACATATTCATCGTACGGTCCATATGCGGTTTCAGCCATTCCGGGTTGTTTCCCAACGTACCGCCTTTGCGCAGGTTGTAGTACATGCCGTGCGATTCGATATTGGCTTCGTCGTAAACATACAATCCGTATTCGTCGCAGAGTTCATAGAATTTACGGTCTTGCGGATAGTGGCATAGGCGGACAGCGTTGATATTGTTTTTGCTTCATCAGCTCGAAATCCTTACGCATGAGTTCCTCGGTTACGTAATGTCCGGTTTCCGGGTTATGCTCATGAATATTGACACCCTTGAACTTAACCGGTTGCCCATTGAACAATAAGACCGTATAAGGTTTTCCGTCTTCCGCTACTTGGTCAATTTGCTTCATCTCGAACCGGCGGAAACCAACGTTGAATGGAACTACCTCGATTACCTTACCCTCTTCTTTTATCGTCATCAATAATTTGTATAGATTCGGATGCTCGGCACTCCAAGGGGCTACGTTCTTTAAATCATACTCGAAAAGATGCTGTTTGAGGACTTGCAGGACTTACCCATATATCATTAGCCTCGGAGGTCACAAGATTTACCTTTTGCGTCCAAAAGCTCATATCCGACATTTAAATTTTTCGTTTCTTGGGTATGATTCTTTAAGTCTACCGCCAGTTTGAAGATTCCATTCGTATACGTATCGTCCAAGGTTGAGACGACACGGAAATCTTGAATACTGGCCTTGGGTTGAGACCAAAGGAATACGTCACGTTCGATACCGCTCATTCTCCAGAAATCCTGACATTCCAAATAAGAACCGGTGCTCCAACGGAATATCTTTAATGTAAGCACATTCTTTCCGGGTTGCAGGTATTTATTGATCAGGAACTCGGCGGGATTTTTTGGAATCCTCGCTATAACCCACTTCTTTCCCGTTTAAATATACGTAAAGGCCGGATTTAGCTCCGCCGATGTGTAAAATAAATATCCCGGTTATCCCAACTTGCGGGTATCTCGATGTCTCTGCGGTATACGCCAACCGGATTCGCTTCCGGCAATAACGGAGGTTGGGGATTTCTTGGTTTAAACTCGTAACCATGATTCGTATAAATGGCTACGCCATGTCCTTGTACTTCCCAGTTTCCGGGAACGGTTATATCATCCCATGAAGAGGTATTAACGGAAGGATCTGTGATATTTTGAGGAAGATCTTTGTAAGAGTCGACAAAGAAAAATTTCCAAGTACCGTTTAATAGGAATAGTACGGGCTTTTTCTCAAATCGAGAGGTGAGGCGGTTTCTCGGTCCGCATAACTCATGAAGGGAGCTTCTGGGTTTTTCCTTGTTTACGGCTACGACTTGAATGTCTTGCCAATAAGGTTTTACGGGTTGGGGTGAAGAACCGTCCGCATAAGCCATTCCGGAAATAAGGCAACCTAATGCTCCGAAAGCATCATTTTTTGATAGAGTTCATATTCATCGTATTTTATTTAGATTAGCACTGGGAATTGAAAATTGAGAATTGAGAATTAGAAGTGACTCTACGTAATTTTCAATTCTCAATTTTCAATTATTTAGCTGCATAGTAAGAATATCCGTCAGCTACCTGTTGGAAAGCTAAAACACCTGCTTGGTTTAGCTCGACATTCATTTCCTTGCCATCGGGTAAATACATGACAACTTCGTCATCACCATTGAATTTTTAATAATTTTGTGCTTTCTCCGTTAGCTTCTACATTCCAGCTTTGGTCAGCCTCGTTGAAAACTAAGTCAACCGCTTTCTCATCGCCTTCCTTTTGGATATGGTATCCATCAACTTTTGTTTCTACGGTATAAACGCCGTCTTTACCATCGATTGTTTTAACGTTACCACATCCGCTACAGGATTACTTCCGCTCCAAAATTCGATAGAGTTGATCACAAAGGACATCAGCCAAAGCGGAAATCTCGTAAACCGGGACAATCCAGAAAGCAATGAACACTAGCTCATTAACAAACTTACTGTCGATGCTTCTATTCCACGTTAAAAGTTTGTTTGTTAAACCAAAAGATCCTATACAGGACGAAAAATAGGATACTACTTGCCACCGTAGTCGCTAGTAATAAAGTTAAGCTTTTCTTTTTCATAATTTAATAATTAGTTATTACAAAGGACGAAGATAACAACTTTTTTCATGATAAATAGTGGTTATAAAGGAATAAATGGAATAAGTGCCTTAATATTAGTCAGGCTTCTATAAGTACGTAGTTCTGGCGGAACTCCGTTTATTACTAGACGCAGCAAATATCATGTTTTTAATTTCAAACCATATAAGACTTTTTGTCCATACTCCATACTAAAAAGACACCACCTATGGTTAAAATATTTTTGTTAAACAATTTTAATAACCATAATCTTTTTTCGTTGGATTCGTATGCGACAAATTAGTCTTTTTGTTTTATAATTAAAAATAGTGCTTTATATTTGCTGCGTCTAATGATTATAAGTTCCGCCAGAACGATGAAGAAGCGCTTTCATGGTAGTTAACCGAGGATTTATAATTATACATTAATGATTTAGAAGAGTGAATATTATAAGAAACGAGATCTAAAATAGTATGCCTTAAGTCTTATAATAGTAACAGCTATTTAATAAACAAAAAACGATTCTTATGTTGAAAATTGTAAGACCTGTCAGTTTTGTTCTATTGTCTGCAGCGTTTTGTTCCGGGGGTGTGGTTCATGCTTCTGATCGTGCGGCGATAACTCCGAGGGTAGGTATTTCCCAGCAAGAAGGTAGTTTGAAGGGAACGGTTAGTGACAGTTTTGGCCCTGTGGCTGGAGCGTCAATAGTTGTAAAAGGTACTACGAATGGTACTGTAACCGACATGAATGGTAATTTCGTGTTGGATGTGAAGAAAAGGGGATGTGATCAAGTATCCTTTATCGGTTATCTAACTCAAGAATTCAAATATAATGGAGAGCCTTCCATCAATGTATCCTTGCAGGAAGATACCCAGAAATTAGATGAGGTGATCGTTGTCGGTTATGGTACGCAACAGAAGGCGAACTTGTCGGGAGCGGTAGCCCAATTGGATAGCAAGGGAGTTGACAAGCCGTCCTATCTCAACGTGTCTTCCGGTCTTCAAGGTATGATGCCGGGTGTAACCGTTACCTCGGGTCAAGGCCGTCCCGGACAGGATGGTGGTACGATCCGTATCCGTGGTGTCGGTACTTTGAACTCTGCCAGCCCATATATCTTGATCGATGGTATCGAGAGTGGCTCCATGAATGATATCGATCCGAATGATATTGAGAGTATTTCTGTATTGAAAGACGCTTCTTCCGCCGCTATTTACGGTTCGAAGGCTTCTAATGGTGTTATCTTGATTACGACAAAACGTGGTAAGACAGGTAAACCTCGTATCTCTTATAATGGATATGTGGGTGCCTCGAAAGCTACTTCCATGATTGATCGTGTCAGCTCAGCCGATTACGCACGTTTGTGGAATCGTTTCGAGCCGGGACGTTATAGTGACGAGGACATCCGGATGTTTGAGGATGGCTCTGATCCTTACGGACATCCTAATACGGACTGGAATGATGAGGCTTATCGGACAGGTTTGTTGCATAAACACAATGTTAGTATTACAGGAGGTGCGGAGAACGTGAAGTATATGGCTTCGGCCGGATATTTAGGGCAGACGGGTATCCTTCCTAACTCAGATCGTAAACAGTTTAATGGACGTACGAATCTGGATATGCAGTTGACGAAGAAACTGGCTGTTCGGATGAACATGTCTTTTATCAAGAATGACTTCTCGGATCCGAATGCTAGCTATTATGGTGGTTCTTCCGACCAGATTATCCGTCAATTGAATATTATTAGCCCGATGATCCCAGTCAAAGATAAGGATGGCAAATACGGACAAACTAACGATGGTAACCCTATCGCATGGTTGGATTCCGGGCAGACGGTGGATAATTGTAACCAGAATTTTACGGGGGCACTTTCTGTTGATTATGATATTATTGATGGGCTGAAGGCTACTGTGACGGGTGCCTATGTGAACGAGGACCAACGTCATACGGAGCGAGTTCTGAGCATACCGGATGATCCGGCATCTGCGTCTCGTACCACTTCCTTGGTTGAACGTTTCGTGAATTGGAAACGTTATAATTTCGATGCTTTGCTGAATTACAGCAAGAACTTTGGTCAGCATGGCTTGAAAGTGATGGTAGGTTATCATGCGGAGAAGTATGAGGTTAGCAAGAATCAGATGCAGAGGAATAATTTCCCGAGTAATAGCCTGAATGATATGGATGCCGGTGGGGCTTCTACACAAACAAATGATGGTTTGAGCCGAGAGCTTGCCATGCTTTCCTATTTTGGGCGTATTAATTATGATTTTGCGGGAAAATATTTATTAGAGGCAAACTTCCGTGCGGATGCTTCCTCTCGTTTTGCTCCGGGACATCGTTGGGGATATTTCCCTTCTTTCTCCGGTGCTTGGCGTATCAGCGAGGAGGAGTTTATGGAAAGTACGCATGATTGGTTGAGCAGTTTGAAGATTCGTGCTTCTTGGGGTATGTTAGGTAATCAAGACGCCTTAAATAAATCGAATCCTTGGGAGAACCAATATTATCCTTGGATGCAGACTTATAATTTGGATGGTAATTATCCTATGGGAGGCAACTTGACGACGGGATATTATCAGAAAGCCTATCGTATCGAGGATTTGTCATGGGAGAAATCTACGACTTGGGGTATTGGCTTGGATGCGGTTATTAATCATGTGACTTTCACGTTTGATTACTATGATCGCAAGACTACGGATATCATCATGGAGGTACCGGTCCCGACTGAGTTTGGCTTGGATCCTTATTTCGACAACGTGGGTTCTATGCGTAACCGAGGTGTCGAGGTACAGCTAGGTTATAACAATAAGTGGAATGACTGGTCATTGAATGTGATGGGAAATATGGCCTATAATAAGAACAAGATCGAGGATTTAGGAGGTGTAGACCGTATGACAAATCCTGATGACGGTGATTTGTGGCGTTTTGTTGGAAAGCCAATCGATTCTTACTATGTATATAAGGCTGATGGCTTTTTCCAATCTGACGCGAGGCACAGCAATGGATGGATACCTATAAAGGAAAAGACGGCTACCCGTTCGGACAGGATTTTCAAGCCGGTGATTTACGTTATGTAGATACGAATGGAGATGGAAAGCTGGATGCGGATGACCGTGTATTGTCTAAGACTATCAATCCAGTTGTTACATTTGGTTTGAACTTGAATGTAGGCTATAAAGCATTTGACTTGACTTTTGAACTTCACCGGTGCGGCTAATGTAGGTCGTGCGTTTACGAAAGAAGCGTTTGGTGAGTTCTCGGCAGTGCCGGACATCCTTCTACTGCATGGCTGGATAGCTGGACACCGGAAAATACCAATGCAAGTATGCCGCGGTAGCGGAGTCTAGAAAATCTCCGAGTGAGGCTTTCTAACGTGATGTCTGATTTCTGGGTAATTAATACCAGTTACCTGCGTCTGAAGACATTGCAATTGGGATATACGCTT
>VOFC01006775.1_pt1 | contig 27661 bp, 43 predicted proteins | sample 5384161 | NCBI WGS metagenome assembly VOFC01 (sample SAMN12384722, study PRJNA508395) | human gut metagenome | isolation source: healthy gut B | host: Homo sapiens | reverse complement strand
TATATCTGCGGCAGCGAGTGCGGAGAAAGTCGCTCGGGCGCAAAAAACAACGGATATCCGTATGCGCGTGCTCATGTTCTGCGCGGGAGGAGAGTCTGCATTCCGGCATCGACCGCGAGCCGTGGTTCAAGCGCGAGGTCATAAAAAAATACGCGGCGCCCTTGCGACGTTTCTCGGTGCGGTGCTTCGGCAAAGCGAAAGATAAAAGCGATAATTTTTCGCCTTCGCGTGGCCGCTGTATTCCGTCCCGGCGCGTAGAAAAATAAAGTTAAAAAATAAAATAGTATATAATTGCTGATTGGAGGTGCACCATGCACGCATATCTGATAATAGCCCACGATCAGTTCGACCTGCTCGAAAGTCTTCTCAAATGTATCGACGACGAGCGTAACGACATTTATATACACATCGATTCCCATTCAAAGCTCGATATCAGCAGGATCCAAAGCGTTCTGCAAAAACTCCCGCGTTGAGTTCGTCCCGCGTATCCATATAAGATGGGGCGGATTCGACATGGTCAGATGCGAGTATGAGCTGCTCGAAGCTGCGTTCGAGAGCGGACGAGAATATGACTATGTCCATCTCATCTCCGGCGCGGATCTGCCGCTGAAAAATCAGGATGAGATACACCGCTATTTCGATGAACATAAAGGCGAAGAGAGTTCGTCCATTTCGGCGCCGAGCCTACGGAAAAGAGCTTGAGCGCGTCAGGTATTATCATTTTGCCTCCGGCAGAAGAAATTTCTTTAACCGCCTTGTCACCAAAGCGGAGACTGTTCTCGGGCGTATATTCGGAATAAACAGAATAAAGGGCAAGAAGATACAGCGCGGCTCGCAGTGGTTCAGCGTGACCGGCGAGTTTGCAAAATATCTTATTTCGCAAAAATCATTTGTGTTCAAGCAGTTTAAGCACACATATATTCCGGATGAATTCTTTGTTCAGACGGTGATTATAAATTCAAGCTTTGCAGATAATCTGCACAGCAAGAAGTTCGACGATGACCACGAAGCGTGCCTGCGCTATATCGACTGGACGCGCGGTCACCCGTACACATTTAAATCAGAGGATTATGACGAGCTGATGAATTCCGGCTGTCTCTTTGCCAGAAAATTCAGCATCGTTCAGGATGATAAAATAGTCAGGAAGATAACTTCGGCTGTTCTCAACGGCTGAAAGCGGAGGATATAAGTGAAGAAGCTTTACGAAGATTATATTTTTCTTGTGCGCACCGTGCTCGAAGGCGGCCGTGCGGATGATTTCAGCGGCGATTTTGAAAAGCTGCTGGAGCTTGCCCGCGAGCATAATATGACAAATATATTGTGGTACGCCCTGCGCAAAAACAGGAATGTCCCGACGAATATCGTCACGGAACTCCAGGGCAGCCATAATATGCTCATGTTCAAGTGTGCAAATCAGAGATGACGCGCGGCGAGCTCGAAAACCTGTTTTCGTCTGCGGGGATAAAGCATATCTTTCTCAAGGGCGCGGATGCCTCGCCCAGCTCTATCCGTCCGAGGATATGCGCGAGATGGCGGATATAGATGTCTACGCCGATCTCGACAGCCACGAGAAGATAAAAAGAAGTTCTCACGCAGGCGGGGTACAGCTTCGAGGGACATAAAGGGACACCACGATGTTTTTCCACCGCGACCCGTTCATCTCGGTCGAGGTTCACGAATCCGTGCTCGACCATCAGCGCGAGACCGGGCTTGATACATACTTTGTGCCGCCGTGGCAGCTCACCGACGGAAACGGTTTGAATATATTTCGACCCGAGCGACAATTATATTTTTCTTATGGGTCATCTGTTCGGTCATTTCCATCAGGGGAGTCGGCGTCAGATTCTTTGCCGATATGGCGCTCTATATGAAAAATATAAAGACGAGCTCGATTGGGTGAAGATAAACTCCGTCTTTGAACGCTATAATTTGACGAGGTTATGAATAATCTCAAGGCGGCGCTCTCACTTGGTTCGGCGATGAGCCGGAGAGCGGGCTGCTCGACGAGATGGGCGAATATGTCTTTGAATCTGGAAGCGCTACGGCAAGGCTGCGAATATGGTGATGTACCCCTCGCGAATGAGGACGGCAGCAACACATTCTCCGCAGCGCTCAAGCGAAAGCTGTTTATCTCTTCGTCCGAGATGCGCCGCCGCAGCAGGATAGTTGACAAATTCCCGATATTTTGCCGATAGCCTATGCCGTCAGGGCGGTTAAAATAATATTCACTCAGTTCCGCGAGCTTCGTGCGTGGATGCGCGGGAGTGAAGGATGCGGGCAACGAGGCTGTCAAAAATTATAAAGGAAATGATGCGCCGTTTTGGTGTAAAGTAAGAAAAAAGTAAAAATAACTTGATAAACCGTGTCGCTGTGTATAATTATAGTGTTGTATATCCACGACACCGAGAGGGATTGCTTATGGAAAACTTAAAACATTTGATGTTGACCTTAAACGCCTTTTCTTTGAAATTCTCAAAAGGCTCTGGCTGATATTGCTTGTCGGCATTGTCCTGCGGTTCCGGCGTGTTCCTTTATGCCAAGTTCTTTATAACCCCGCAGTATAAAGCGACCGCAACTATTTATATTCAGAACTACACCGGCGAGAACGACGAAAAGATATATTCATCCGACCTCAGCGCGTCCCAGAACCTGGTTACTACATATCAGGGACTGCTTACGAGCGATAATGTTCTCAGCAGAGTCAAGGAAAAAGCTCGGAGAGAACTACAATGTCGATGCTATACGCGCATCGTTTACCGCCGAGGCTGTTGGAGGGGACACACCCATACTTAAAATATCCGTCAACAACAACGACCCCGAAGAGGCGGCTAAGATAGTCAATGAGATAGCCAAAAAGTTGCCCCGGACGCCATAATGAATCTTGTTGAGGGAAGCTCGGTCAAGGTCGTCGACCTTGCGCGCGTGCCCGAAGGAATAGCATATCCCTCCTACAAGAAACTCACCCTTATAGGCTGCGTTATAGGCGTGGGACTCACTCTTGCAATAATCGTTTTGCTTGTTCTCTTCAATTCCTATATCGAGGACGAGGATGATATAGCCAAGCTCTTCGATGCTCCCCTGTCGTCGGCAAGATACCGAATTTCACTCTATGACGACAACGGCGAAAAGAAAGAAAGGCTTCTTTTCGAAGAAAGGGGGCGCGTCTAAATGAAGCTTATCAGAAGAAAGAATAAAGTAAGCAGCCACCATTCTCCGTCCGAGCGTAAATATATCCTCGGCGACAACACCAGCTTCGTCGTCGACGAAGCATACAACACCCTGCGAAGCAACATCATTTTCTCGATGCCCGGCAAAGGGCTGCAAGGTCGTCGAATTCACAAGTTGCCGGCATGAGCGACGGCAAGAGCATAAATGCTCAACACCGCGATAACCTTTGCCGAGACCAATGTAAAAGTCCTGCTTATAGACTGCGACCTGCGCCGCCCGAATATCAACAGGCTTCTTGCGCGCAAGTCGTCGCCCGGTCTTACGAATGTGTTGTCAACGCCTGCGCTCTTGAAGATGCCATAGTCAGAATGAGACGATTACAATCTCGATGTCATATTCTCGGGCTATCTTCCGCCCAACCCCCAGTGAGCTTTTGAGCAGCGAGGCTCTTGCCGAGCTCATGGAGACGCTCAAAGAGAGATATGACTATATATTCATTGACACTCCGCCCGTTTCTGCGGTTATCGATGCGGCTGTCATTTCAAAGTATACCAACGGCGCTGTTATAGTCGTCCGCCCCGGCTCGACAAAGAAAGAGGAGCTTGTCAACGTCGTCAGCCAGCTTGAGTTTGCCGATGCGAAGATAGTCGGCTTTGTTCTCAACTGTGTCGATGATGAGCATGGCGGATATTACTACCGCGGCAAGTATAAGTATAATTTACACCTATGCTTATGTCCACGGAGCAGAGAGCACAAAGACTGCCAAGAATACAAAGAGCAGTTCCAAAAACGAGTCCCAGAAATCGAAATAAAGCTAAAAAGAGCAGTCCTTATGGGCTGCTCTTTTTATGTGTATTCTGCCGAAAATATATAAGATGGTGGAAATTGATTCCAATGTATGGTAAGATGAAAGCAGAAAAACGCGTATATGCGCGAACGAAGGAGAATGTCCTATGAACGAAAAGAAACGAAGCGCAAAAGAGTTCTTCATGGACAACAAAAGAAAAATCTGAAGATATTTATAATTGTTGTGGTTGCAATATTAGTGCTGGCAGCTGTGACTATGGGCATTTATGTTTTTGCAAAAAGTCGGGCTTATCAATATAGATAAGGACGGAAAAGGTCGACCCGGATTATACTCTCGCGCCCGAAGATGAGTTCGACAATATGTATGATGCGGCGGACACTTCCGGTCTCGACGCACTCATAACGGCGTGGGCGAAGAACGGCGGCGAAAAATATTCCGAGCAAGAATGTTATAAATGTCCTGCTTATCGGCGTTGACGATGCCGAGAGCAACACCGGCCGCTCGGATGCCCTCATTCTGCTCTCACTCAACAAGCGCACGAAGAAGATAACCCTCGTCTCTTTCCTGCGCGACAGCTATACATATATGAATATCCCCGACGCGGCGAGAAATCCCGAGCGCTGCTGCAAGCTCAACCATTCATATAGATGGGGCGGCTATCCCGTTCTTATCGAAACGCTCGAAAACGACTACAAGATAGAAATAGATCACTATATCAGCGTCGATTTCAAGAGCTTCCCGAAGCTTATCGATGCGCTCGGCGGCGTGACGCTGAAAATTGAGCCGTATGAGGCGGAGTATATCAACCGCACGACCACTCAGATAGATAAGATTCAGTCCGGCGATGCCGTGAAGCTCAACGGTGCGCAGGCGCTTGTCTATACCCGTATCCGCCATGTCGATGCGGCGGGCGACCTCGGCAGAACTGCGAGACAGCGCACGATAATAACCGCGCTTATAAAGAGCGCGCAGGGCGCGTCTCTGGGTCAGCTCAACAACGCTATGGATATCGTCCTGCCGAACGTGCACACGAACTATGGCAAGGGAGAGATAATCTCGCTTTTAACTCAGGCGTTCGCCCAGAAGTGGATGAACTACGATATAGCGCAGATGGTCATGCCCTCGGGGGGCAACTATGTTGCGGCGAGGATCTATACTTATTACGGGCGTGTGGCGAGAATGCAGCTCGACACTTGGGTCATCGACTATCCCGTCGCCGCGCGCGAGCTCCAACTGGCGCTATACGGCAAGACGAATATTAATATCGGCAGCGACCATGTCTCGGCGATAGACCTGTATAATCAGGGGCTCGTCCCGACCCTCGGCGGCTCGACTGCCTCCGGTACACGCGCGCAGAGCAGCCATACCGCGCCCGCGCAGACAAGTGGGGTTGAAACTCAGCCGACCGAAGCTACGGCGGCACATGAGACTACATCTCCTTCGGCAGAGCCCGTAACGGCGGCAGAACCTGAAGAAGCGAACGATTGAGGCACAATGCTATGACGAACAGCGGCTTTTTTCAGCTTTTTGACCGCCATGAACGCGAGGATTATAACGCCACATTATCGGAAGCTGCTATAAGGCAGATGATATCCGAAGAGTTTGAAGAGGCGGATAAAATAATATCTGCGGGCTTCGATAAAGAAACGCTCAAGACGCTCGACGCAAACGGTCAGCCGTTTATCCCGACAAGAAAGTCCGACAAATTTCATATGCGAAAGCATACCGCCTGCCAGCAGCCATATTATCACGGTCACTCGTTCTATGAATTTATCTATGTCCTGTCCGGCGAGTGTACCCAGCACTTCAGGAATCCCGAGCGAAAATTGACGCTCAAAAAAAGGTCAGGCGTGCCTTCTTCCTCCGGGGACGGTGCATTCTCTCGAAAAGAGCCGCAAGGGCGATAATATAATAAAAACCGTCATTCCGACGGAGCTATTTGAAAAATGCGCCGATAATTTGAAAATCGGCACTGAAATGACCGTGTTTGATAAAACTTCCGAACAGGTCAATTTCATCGTCATGCGCCTGCTCAGCGAATATTACGGCGGCGCGGACTATTCCGAACGCGCTGTTGAAAATTATCTCTCACTTTTGTTTATTGAACTTCTGCGCGGCGAGCGCGATAGAGACGGGCATCTTGCAGATGAGCTGAATCTCTATTTCGCCGAGAATATCGGCTCTGCATCTCTTTCGCGGCTTCGCGTCAACGCTTGCTACAGCGAAAAATACGCGGGGCGCATGATAAAAGAACGCCTCGGCGCGAGCTTTTCAAATTGCTGCTGTCCTACAAGCTGCAAAAAGCGGCTCAGCTCATGGCGGACACCGATCTTCCGATAGAAGAAATCGCCCGCGAGGCGGGGTATAACAACCCGTCGGGGCTGTATAAGCAGTTCTTCGCATCTTACGGCATGACGCCGAGCGCATACAGAAAAATGACAGAATAAAGTTTCCCGGGGATAGAAAAAAGCGTCCCCGGGATATTTTATATTTCTGCGGAATTTGATAGAATTTGTATTGAACAAACACGAAACGGAGCGGTGCTATGAATGTGGAAAAAGTGACCCCGAAATCTCTCGAATCCGAAAAGGCGGCGGAATATGCTCTCGCCGTCTGCGAAGAGGACTCGGCAAAAGCGGTGTTAAAACAAAAAATCTCGGCGGCGGATCGTTCGGTACGGCGGTCGGCGTGACCTTCGGCGACGGTAGTGAGGCGGTTGTCAAATTCCTGCGCGCCGACGGAATGCTCGAAAAAGAGACTCACGATTTACAGCTTTTATCCGAAAACTGCGGCGTGCGTATGCCGAAAGCATTATATTCCCGCAGCGCCGACGGCAGCATACCGCTCGACTGCTATGTTATGGACAAAATCGAGGGCAGCACGCTCTTTATGTCATTCGGCAAGCTGCTTTATTCAAAAAGCGCGAAGCTGGCTTTTGCTGATAAAGTGACCGATGCGCTCCACGGCATCCACGAATGTCGGAGCGACAAATTCGGTGACACAATGAACCCGCAGTTCTCGTCTTGGCTCGAGTGCTATGAGCCGTTTATGAATGAGGTATATTCGGCTGCAAACAAGCTCTCGGAGGACGGACAGCTGTCCTACGAAATAGTCTCGACCATGAGCCGCGCGAGAGACAAATTTTCGGATATCTTCTCCCAGTCCATCTCCGACGCCTGCCTTATCCACGGCGATTTGAATGTCGGCAACATAATGGTCGGCAAGGGACTCCGGATAACCGGTTTCATCGATCCGCTCAACTCCATGTATGCCGACCGCGAATATGATCTGTTCCAGTTCAATAACCTGACCGGTAAACGTTTCTTCCTCTGCGACACATATCTCAAAAAATACGGCGCGAGCGAAAAAGCGGAGCAGAAGCTCGCATTTTATGCCCTGTGGAACGAAGTCTATTGCTTCATAAAAAAGCGGGCACGCTCATCCCATTCATAATGAATCCGCTGGTCAAAATATGAACGCCGTGCTCGGCAGGGGAGTATAATTATGGCTTCCATGTTGGCAAGAATAACAAGCGCATTGCTCAGCGCCGTGTTTCATTCCCGATTTATAAAGAACGAGAATATGAGTTCGAACGCGGGTGCAGCGGTAGAAAATAAAGTCAGCAGATATAAGCTGCCGAAAAATTATACCCCTGACCCGAACTCCCTGCGGCGAGTGCTTCGTCGAAAGTCTCTCATTCCCGAAAAAGTCAGGAGCGGACACAGTGATTTTTCATATCCACGGCGGAAGCTTCAAAATAAAAGCTTATTGATGCTTATCGCCGCCTCGCGCTGAAATACAGCCGCGCCGCAGGCGGAGCCGCCGTTTTCAGCGTCGATTACAGAACCATGCCCGAATATATCTTTCCTTCGCAGCTCGACGATGTCATGAGCGCGTGGGATATGCTGACGGCAAAGGGCATAAAGCCCGAGAATATTGTAGTCCTCGGGGACAGCAGCGGCGCAAATCTGGTGCTCGCCCGCGCAGAAGCTCCGGGATTCCGGCAGACCGATGCCCAAAAAGCTCATCTGCTTTTTTCGCTCTGGGGCGATATGACAGCCTGCGGCGAATCATATGAGCGAAACTGCCACAGCGACCCGTTTTACGGTATTGCGAAGAAAGAAAAATTTAAAGATCACGAAGCGTATTTCAGACGTCGCCCGAAATATGCCGGGGAGCATGACCTCCTCGACCCGTATCTCTCGGTGTCGTTTGCCGATTTTTGGGCTTCCCGCCGACGGCCTTTTTTCTGCGGAACGGCTGAGGTGGGGGGAAAAGCGACAGCGACACAGCTTTCGCCAATGCGCTCAGCGCAGGCGTCGATGCGAAGCTCTATAAATACGACGGACTTTTCCATGACTTTCAGCTTCTTTCATTCCTGCCGGAGAGCAAAGATGTGTTTCGCAAACTTGAATCTATACTAAAATAAAAACTGCCGAATCTTTTTACGGGTTCGGCAGTTTTGCTTTATTTTTTATGCAAGCTCTTTCGCAAGCGCGTCGAGCTGCGCTTTGTTCTCGTCGGTCATTGCGGAACGAATCGTGACCGTACCGATTTGCTCGATATCCTTGCTGTTTTCAAACATCTTCGCCATGTTCCCTTTGCGGCGGTCGGCGCCCATGAGCCGTTCTCGATAAACGCAACTGTGCGCTTCTGATATCCTCGCTCGGTCAGGTGGTCGATGAAGTCGCGCATGAACGGGAATATGCTTCCGTTGTAGGTGGTCGTCGCGAGCACGAGCTTTCCGTAGCGGAACGCGTCCTCAACAGCCTTCGCCATGTCGCAGCGGGCAAGGTCGTTGACCGCGACCTTTGTGCAGCCGTTAGCCCTGAGTTGCTCGGCAAGATACTCGACAGCCTTTTTCGTGTTGCCGTATACAGAAGTGTAAGCGATGCAGACTCCCTCGCTCTCGACGCCGTAGGATGACCAGATGTCATAGAGATTCAGATAATATCCGAGATTCTCGCTGAGAACAGGTCCGTGGAGCGGGCATATGACCGCGATGTCGAGCCCGGCGGCTTTCTTGAGCAGCGTCTGCACGGGTCCGCCGTATTTTCCGACGATGCCGAAATAGTATCTTCTCGCTTCGCACGCCCAGTCCTCGTCCGCGTCGAGCGCGCCGAACTTGCCGAACGCATCCGCCGAGAAAGAAGACCTTGTCTTTTTGCGTCGTAAGTCATCATGACCTCCGGCCAGTGAACCATCGGCGCAAAGACGAAATTCAGCTCATGCTTGCCGAGCGGGAGCGTGTCGCCGTTTTTGACGGAAAGCGAATTTTTAATGAAATCCCCGCCGTAGAAATTTTTTATCATCGTGAAAGTCTTGTCGTTGCCGACTATCACGGCGTCGGGATAAGCTGCGGAAAATTCCGCCATGCCCGCCGAGTGGTCGGGCCCATGTGCTGAACTATGAGATAATCGGGCTGCCTGCCGGCGAGCGCCGATTCAAGATTTTTGAGCCATTCGGCGGTGAAGTGCCTGTCCACCGTGTCCATGACGGCAACCTTTTCGTCGAGAATGACATATGAGTTATATGCCATGCCGTTGGGCACTTCGTACTGACCCTCAAACAGGTCGATTTCGCGGTCGTTTACTCCGATATATTTGATATCTTCGGTGATGTTTGTCATACCGAGCCTCCTCACTTCGTTTTCAGTGTTATATTATAGCATATAAACGCCCGCGTTTCTATTGTAAAACAACAAAACCGCAATTATTTTTGAGCCTATATTTGCTCTGTACACTTGAAAACACTATATATGTAGAGTAAAATAATAGAATATAGTTCGCATCAAGACCGCATATATACGGAAAGGAAGGCACAGAATGAACGACGAGCTTTTTACAGATACCCAAGCGAATTAAGGAACTGCGAGAGATCCTTGAAATATCGATAACCGAAATGGCGGAGAAGCTGAATATCTCCCATGATGAATATGAAAAATACGAGTCGGGCGAAAAGATATCCCCGTCAGCGCGCTCTATGCCATAGCGGCGGCACTCGGCACGGACTGCACCGTGCTCATGACCGGCGAATCCCCGAGAATGGACAGCTACACTATCGTCAGACGCGGCGACGGAGTTCGAGTTGACAGATATTCGGGCTATTATATCGAGAGCCTTGCTTTTAACTTCAAGAACCGCCAGATGGAGCCGATGCTCGTCACGCTCGAAGAGCAGGAGACCGAGCCCGCGCTCGTTATGCACTCCGGCCAGGAGTTCAACCTCGTCCTTGAGGGCAAGGTCAAGGTAACGGTCGGCAAGAATTCGTTTATCCTCAATGAGGGCGACGCTATCTACTTCGATCCGAACCTCCCGCACGGCCAGGCGGCGGTAGACGGAAGAACAAGATTCCTGACCGTTATCAACGAATAAAACTGCGACACCCCCGAAAGGAAAAAGAAAAATGGATGATATAATCAAGCGCTTCTGTCCCCTCGCTATGACTTTGACAGCTATGAGGATATGAAGCAGAATTTCAAAATAAATGTGCCCGATGATTTCAACTTCGGTTTCGATGTTGTTGATGCGTGGGCGGATATCGAACCCGAGAAGCTCGCCCTCGTCTGGACGAACGATGCCGGCGATATGGCGCGCTACACTTTCAAAGATGTAAAAGACAACAGCAACAGGGCTGTCAACTTCCTGCTCGAAAAGGGAATAAAGAAGGGCGACATAGTCATGCTCGTTTTGAAGCAGCGCCCCGAAGTCTGGTTTATCATAACCGCGCTGCATAAAATCGGCGCGATAGTTATTCCCGCATCGTTCCAGTTGATGAAGAAAGACTATGTCTACCGCATCAATGCGGCGGGCGTCAAAATGCTCATAACCGTCGGCGACGACGATGTTGTTCAGCATGTCCGTGACTCCCTGCCCGAGTGCCCGAATCTCGAATATTATGTCACCGTCGGCGACAAGCCCGTTGACGGCGCAATAGATTACCGCTCCGTTATCGGCGGCTATTCGACCGAGTTTGAGCGCCCGACCGATCCCGAGAAGAGAACCGTTGTCACCGATACTGCTCTGCTCTATTTCTCCTCCGGCACGAGCGGAATGCCCAAGATGGTGCGCCACGATTTCTCCTCCGCTCTCGGTCAGATAACGACCGCGAGATATTGGCAGTGCGTCAAGGAGAACAAAAATACATATGACCCAGACCGACTCCGGTTGGGCGAAGTTCGCATGGGGCAAAAATCTACGGCCAGTGGATCTGCGGCGCGGCTGTCGGTGCATATGACACCGAGAAGTTCCACCCGATCGATATGATCGAGGCTATGGAGCGTATCCGCCCGAGCACCTTCTGCGCCCCCGCGACAATATACCGCTTCCTGATAAAAAGAGGATCTTTCAAAATACGATTTCAGCTACATTGAGCATGCCTGCCTTGCGGGTGAGCCGCTCAACCCCGAGGTTTTCCATCAGATAGAGAAACTGACGGGCATGAGAATATACGAGGGCTTCGGCCAGAGTGAATCTTCCGTCCTGCTCGCAAACTATCCGTGGGTCGAGATAAAGCCCGGTTCAATGGGCAAGCCCGCACCCGGCTATGATATCGCCCTGCTCGACGAAAACGGCGAGGAGTGCGAGGACGGTATGGTCGGTTCTATCTGCATCCGGGTCGATCAGGGTCATCCGACCGGACTCTTCCGCGACTACTGGAAAGACGATGCCGCGATGGAGAAGAGCTTCAAGTTCGGATATTATAACACCGGCGACACCGCATGGCGCGACGGCGACGGCTACTACTGGTTCGTCGGCAGAAACGACGATGTTATCAAGTGCTCCGGCTACCGCATCGGTCCGTTCGAGGTCGAGAGCGCGCTGATGGAGCATCCGTCCGTGGTCGAGTGCGCAGTCACCGCTCTGCCGCATCCCGACAGAGGTCAGGTCGTCAAGGCGACCATTGTCCTCGCCAAGGGCTATGAGCCGAGCGACGAGCTTGTCAAGGAGATACAGAACCATGTCAAGCACGCGACCGCACCGTATAAATATCCCCCGCGTTGTCGAGTTCGTCAGAGAGCTGCCCAAGACCAGCAGCGGCAAGATAATGAGAACCGCTATCCGCGCTGCAGATATGCAGAAGCTCCAAAACGAAGGCAAATAAAATACAGCAAAGCCCCCGGTTATCCGACGGGGCTTTATGCTTGCGATAAATAAGTGCAAAAATTTTTATACCCTCAAACTCAATTATCAACATCACGACTCACTGACCCTCGCCGCAACAAACATCACCAATATCAAAATAACCATAACACATATTATAAAGCCGAACAAGCAGGCGAAAAGCCCGCATATCCATAATATCGGACATGCTTTTTCTGCTTTCTCGCGTGATAAAAAGAAATAATTACGCCGATAAATGAGAGTATCGGTCCGCAATTATAACATCGGTATATGTGTATGGCGCGTGATTTGCGCTGTAAAAATAAAGCGCAAACGCAAATAATGAGTGCGCCGAGTATGAGCGGCGTTGCAATAAATATTTTGTTTTCGGATATTTTATTCTTCATTGCCTGTCCCTGTGCTGTATTTACAAACAACAGCCGCAGCAAACTGCTGCGGCCGCTCGGTTTTTATATACGGTTCATTTGTTTTTTACATCTTCTCAAACCGCTCAACATCTGTCACGAACAGAGTTGCGCCGCCGACCTTGACTTTCTTGTCCTCAGCCTGCTCGGTGCGGGTCTTGCAGTTTTGGTTTATCAGCTCGACCGCATGGGCGAGCTTGTCGTCGTCAACGCCGATGAGCAGAGTCATGTTGCTGCTGCGCAGGAATCCGCCGGAGGTCGGGATCTTCGTGAATGAATATCCCGCTTCCTGAGTACGTCGCAGACGGGGTTGAGGTCCTTTTTGCCGATAACCGCTGTTATAAGTTTCATATCAAAAGCTCCTTTCGGGGGTACTGTTTATGCCTTTGAGCAGTTCGCAGAGGAAGCGCGTGCTGTCCTCCATGTCTTTTATTGAGATGTTCTCTGCTGTTGTGTGAACATCTCGCATACCCGTGCCGATGTTGACAACGGCGATGTCGTGCAGTGCAATGTTTGAAGCGTCGCAGCCGCCGAGCGTCTTGGAGAGATACGGGCGGATGCCCGCTGCCTCGTATGCCGTAAAAATATCTTTTATGAACTGCGACTCTGGGTCAACGGTGAACGCGCCGGAGTGGCGTTCGCTGTCATATTCAAATGTGGTTCCGAACTTCTCGCATGCCTCTTTCATGACCGCGAGTGCGTCGGCGATGTGCTTCTGAACCGTGTCCTCGTCATATGAGCGGAACTCCATATCAAACGACGCTTTGTCCGCTACGATATTGGTCCAGGGCCCTCGGAGACGAAATTGCTGATGTTCTGCACGCTTATGTCGTCAACATGACCCACGGGGATGTTCGCCGCCGCGTATGCCGCAGCCTTGAGTGCGTGTATGCCGTTCTCGGGGCATACGCCGGCGTGCGCCTTCTTGCCGAAGAAGCTTATCGACATAACTATATTTGCAGCGGCGGAGTTGACTATTTCGCCGATGTCCTCGCCGTCGAGCACAAGAGCTGTCTTGCTCTTTTATCCTGTCGTAGTCCGCAAAGCGCGAGCCGAGCATACCGACCTCTTCCGAGAGGGAGAACAGGACTTCGACGGGTCTGTTCTTTTCGCCGTTTTCCTTGAGCCTTGCGACAGCCTCGATTATCTCCGCTATGCCGGACTTGTCGTCCGAGCCGAGGATTGTCGTGCCGTCAGAATATATAACTCCGTCGCGCTCAACGGGTGTGACCGCCGCGCCGGGAGTGACGGTGTCGGTGTGGCAGGAGAGCAGCACGCTCTCGCCCTCGCCGGGGGAGATAGCCGTATATATTGAATCCGTCAGAGCCGCACTTCTTGCCGGCCTCTTCGTCGCGCTCAACCTCGAAGCCTGCTTCGATAAGCGCCTTTTCGAGTTCTATGCAGAATGCGCGCTCGTGACCCGTTTCGCTGCCTGTTGAAACAAGGTCGCAGAATGTTTTAACAAGTCTCTGTGTGCTCATATTTTCCTCCGTATCTTCGCGTTTTGCCTTGACAAAAAAGCGTATATATGATATATTTCTATTGAAAGACAATCTTGAAATGTCTTTTGTTCAACTAAATAATACCACAGTTTTGCCGGGTTTACAACCTCGCAGAAGTGGATTTTTGTTTTTAAACCGAAAGGACTGATATTCATGGGATCGATATTCAAACTGACTGCCCTCGCAGGCGTCGCCGCGGGGAGCATATGCGGCGGTCAAGAAGTTTGCGCCGAACATTCTGCCCGATAAAAACGAGGCGGAGGATATGGCGAAAAACGCGATTAGCAGCGTCAAGCTCACTTTCCCGACCGATGAAAAATATTCAAACGGCACGGCTCTGACCCCGCCGATGGGCTGGTCGAGCTGGAACACTTTCAGAAACAGAATCGACGAGAAGCTTATTCTCGAAACAGCCGAAGCCATGAAGGCGAGCGGACTCGCGGACGCGGGATATCAGTATGTCAATCTCGACGACTGCTGGCAGTCATCCATGCGCGACGAAAACGGCAGACTCAGGGCGATTTTGCAAACTTCCCGAGCGGCATACCCGCGCTTGTAAAGAGCATAAACGAACTCGGACTCAAGCTCGGCATATATTCCTCCAACGGATCGCTTACCTGCGAGGATCTGCCCGCGAGCCTCGGCAATGAGGCTATAGATGCGGACACGTTTTGCCGAGTGGGGAGTTGAATATTTCAAATATGACTTCTGCCACAATGTGCCTATCCCGATGCGTGCGCCCTATATTGAATATATCTGCGTCTCCAACGCCGACGGTTCGTTTGAAACTACCGTCCCCGCAGACGATGCGGTACTCTTCGGCGACGCGAAAATAATGGAGGACAAGCGCCTTGATTCCGGCAGATATATCTCCGGTCTCTCCGCCCACAGAGGCTCGGCGGTGTTTACCGTCGAAGTCCCGGAGGCTGGCGAATATTCCCTGACTCTCGGAATCAGAAAGAAGAGCAACAGCTTCAAATATCTCGAAGTCACCGTCAACGGCGAGGATAAGTATACTAGCACCGTCCCGCCGACCAAGGGCTCCACCGCCGACGGCAGACATCAGGTGAAGATAACCCTCGAAGCGGGCTCGAACACAATCGAGCTTGAAAACCCCGTCGCTTCGAGACAGGACAGCGCGGCTATCCAGTATGCTAAGATGGGCAGAGAGCTCATGCGTGCAACCGCCGAATATGCCGATAGAAACGGCACCGAGGAGCGCCCGATAGTCTATTCCATCTGCGAGTGGGGCAGAAACCTTTCGTGGCGCTGGGGCGCGGCGGCAGGCAACCTTTGGCGCACGACGCCCGATATCCAGGCGAACTGGAAGTCGGTTCTCGGCATATACGAAGTCAATGTCAATCTCTTCAAGTATTCCGGCAAGGGCAACTGGAACGACCCCGGATATGCTCGAGGTCGGCAACGGAGATTTGACTGCCGAAGAAAACCGCAGCCATTTCACCCTCTGGTGCTTCATGGCGGCTCCGCTCATTCTCGGCAACGATGTGCGTGAATTTATCCGCGAGGACGGCACCGCCGACACGGAGAATGAGACGCTGAAAATACTCACCGACAGAGATATGATTGCTATCGATCAGGATTCGCTCGGCGAGCAGTGCAGAAGAATAAAGACGACTATCATAGCCGATACGCTCATAAAGCCGCTTGAAAACGGCGATGTCGCGGTTTGCTTCTTCAACAAGGGCAGCGACACAAGATATTTTGAGCACCGCATGGACGATATCGTCTGCCGCTCATATATCACCACTCCGCTCGCGCAGGAATATGAGGTATATGACCTGTGGACAAAAGAGACTTCCGTCATCAACACAACGCTCAGCGCATTTGTCGAGCCCCACGGCGTCAAGGCGTTCAGAATAAGAGCGATAGCGGAGTAAAACTATGAATGATTTTATCGGCAAAAATTATACCGTCCCTCAGCTCGATCTGAGCGTGAAACCGGAGGATACAGCGGAAAAATACGCTTATCTCTATGAACAGACCGTGGTCGACGACAGCGAAAGTTATCTTGGCCACCCCGACTCCGTCCTGCTCAAAAACGGCGATATTCTTACTGTATATCCCCACGGCCACGGCAAGGGTGCCGTTCTCAATAAAATAAGCGCGGACGGCGGGCGCAGCTGCACAAAAATATAGCCTCTCCGCCCGAGTCGTGGAAAAAATCGCTCGAGACACCGACTGTCTACCGTCTCGAATTTTCGGACGGCACGCCGGATAAACTGATTCTCATTTCCTCCAACTCAAGTGGCCGGAATGGACACCCCGGCGGCTTCAACTGCTCCGTCTCCTGCGACGAGGGCGAAACATGGAGCGAGTTTGAGACATTTTATTCGCGAGCCGACGGCTATGAGCTTATCCCGATAGTCGCCATGGCGTCGCTGACAAGGCTCAAGGAGAACGGCAAATTTGTCGACAAATGGATGGGCTTCTTCCACGACGGCGATTTCTATAACTACAAAACCATCCTCAGCTTCACCCCCGACGGGCGCGTGCAGTGGAGCGAGCCGGAAAAATATTTTGCCGCCCACAGAGATATAGAACTGCGTTCGAACATGTGCGAGGTCGAAGTCATACGAAGCGACAGGGGAGAGGGCGACGAGCTCTGCCTCATCTCGCGCTCGAACACGAAGAAGGAAAATTCACTTATCTCGTTTTTCGCGCGACGAGGGCAAGACATGGTCCGAGCCCGTTCACGCCCCAGCCGCGCTCAACGGCGAGCGCCACAAGGCGGACTATTTAAAGGACGGCAGGCTGTTTATAACCTTTCGCTCGATAGAGCGTGACCCGGAAAAAGTGAAGTTCCATTCCGACAACGGCGACTGGTACAGCGAGGGCTGGATAGCGTGGATAGGCAGCTACGACGACCTGAAAAAACGGCACCGAGGGCGACTATCGAATCAAGATAGCTCACACTTATCTCGACGGTCAGACCGAGCCCGAAATAGAAGCGAACGCCGACACTGCCTATTGCGGCAATGTCGTGTTTCCCGATGGCACGGCAGTCACCTCGTCCTACGGCCGCTTCGGCGAGAAAAACGCGGACGGCAGCGACAAGACATATATAATCTCAAGCGCATCAACCCGCACGACACGGATGAGTTGGTGGGATTTTTTTGAAATAATAATCGGTTGAAATCCGTCTTCCATATGTTACAATAAATTCAATAATTTACCGGAGGTGGACGCTGTGAGCAGATCGAAAACGAAATTCTGCTTGCGGCGTCCGCGTTCATTCTGCTCGCCGCGGCAATATCTGCGGTATTCGCCCTGCGGTTCTCTCCGAGCCGCGCCGGGAGTATAATTCAATATACCTCTTCACACGACGGCGGGATAGACATAAACTCCGCCGACAAAGAAGAGCTGACCGCGCTCGACGGCATCGGAGAAAAGAAAGCCGAAAATATTGTTGGCTACCGTGAAGAACACGGAGAGTTTATCTATCCGTGGGAGATAACGAATGTCGACGGGATAGGCGAAAAGACCTACGGCAAAATCAAAAACGATATCTGCGCCGAATGACGCAGAAGAAACAGGGAGGAACGGATATGACAGGCATCTATAAAAAGTTCAAGAGCGGAACGGATATCCGCGGAATAGGCATCGGAAACGGCGACGAACCGCTCTATATGAGCGACGAGTTTATCTCAAAGGCGAGCGCGGCGTTTGCGGATTTTCTCAGCGAAAAAAAGACAGGCAAAGCGGCGGATAAGCTAACCGTTGCCATCGGTCACGATCCGCGTCTTTCGGCCGGGCGTATAAGCGCGGCGGTCGTCAGGGGACTCGCTCTGCGCGGGGTCAATATAATTGACTGCTCGCTCAGCTCCACCCCGCCATGTTTATGGCTGTGCTCGATCTGCCCTGTGACGGCTCCGTTCAGATGACTGCGAGCCACCATCCGGGCGACAGAAACGGACTCAAATTTTTTTTTCACCGTCGACGGCGGACTTGATTCGCCCGATATCGCTTACATACTCGAAAAAGCGGAGAATATCGAACTCGGCGATGCGCCTGCCCAAATAACCTCGTGCGACCATATGAAGCAGTACGCCGCGCATCTGCGCTCGCTTATCTGCAAAGGCATCGGCGCGGACGGAGCCGACAAACCTCTTGCAGGTATGAGAATAATGGTCGATGCCGGAAACGGCGCGGGCGGCTTCTACGCTTCCGAAGTCCTCGCTCCTCTGGGTGCCGATGTCTTGCCGAGCATGAATCTCGAGCCGGACGGCAATTTTCCCGTGTATGTGCCGAACCCCGAGTCTTCCGTCATGATAGACAACGCCGCCGAGCGGGTCAAACAGACAAACGCCGATTTCGGCATTGTGTTTGATACCGATGTTGACAGAGCGGGCTGTATCCTCTCCGACGGCAGAGAACTCAACCGCAACCGCCTTGTCGCCATGATATCGGCTGTTATACTTGAAAACGAACCGGGCGCGGTTATAGTTACCGACTCCGTAACCTCCGCTGGGCTCACAAAATTCATCGAGGCGCACGGCGGCAAGCATATCAGATTTAAGCGCGGCTATAAAAATGTTATCAACAAGCAAATAGAGCTCAATAAAGAGGGCATCGACTGCCCGCTTGCGATAGAGACATCCGGTCATGCCGCGTTCAGGGAGAATTATTATCTCGACGACGGCGCGTATCTCGTTACGAAGCTGATTATAAAAGCGGCTCTGCTCAAAAAAGAGCGGCGGCAGCCTCGAAGGCTTTATTTCCGACCTCGAAGAGCCGGCGGAGGAGCTTGAACGCAGGTTCAAGATAGACCTTGAATTTCAAACCCTACGGCGAAAAAGTTATAGTCGACCTGAAAGCTCGCCGAAGAGCGCGACGGCTGGCAGGCGGAGAAAGATAAAACTACGAGGGCATCAGAATAAACACCGATAAAGATAACGGCGACGGATGGTTCCTGCTGCGCATGAGCGTGCATGACCCTATTCTCGTTTTGAATCTCGAGGAGCAACACCGCGGGCGGCACGGAAAAAATGCTCGCCGATGTGACTGAATTTTTTGAAAGCATACGACAAGCTGAACTGAGGCTGAAGGCGTGCGAAGCCCAAAAAAGGCGGCGCACGCCGTTTTTTATACTTTGCGTTCTTGACTGGAACGCTCGGTGTATGATAATATTATCAAAAGACTTTCATTTCCCGGAGGGTCATTATGGCAAAAAATACAGAGAAAAGAATTTTGGCAGGATATAGACGTATATTCCGTCAACACAGAGCCGCGAAGCGCGGCCGGTTTTCCGCGCGATGAGGCGTGGGAGAAAAAAGACCGTCAGCCTCAACGGCGTCTGAAATTCCATTATTGCGAGAGCGTCAACGTGATATCATCGAGGGCTACTATGCACCCGATTTTGATTTGAGCTCGTTCGACGATCTCGAAGTCCCGTCAGAGTGGCAGATAAAGGGCTACGACACCCCGATATATACCAATATCAATTATCCCAAAGGCAATCTCCACCACGAAGATCCCTTACATAAAGCCGGAGCTCAACTCCTGCGGGCTCTATGTCCGCGAGTTTGAGGTCGCCGAACCGAGATAATATATTCATTCACTTCGGCGGCATCAATTCGAGCGGCGAAGTGTTTGTCAACGGAAGAATTTGTCCGGCTATTCTCAGGATACATTTGACAGTGCGAGTACGATATAACGGACTTTGTTCATCCGGGTACCAACCGCCTCGCAGTCACCGTGCGCCGCTACTGCACGGGCAGCTATCTTGAGGATCAGGATATGTGGCGCCTCTCCGGTATCTTCCGCGATGTGACGCTCGTCTATGAGCCGAAAGTTTTTTTATAGAGGATTAATGTATATGCGCAGCGGATGGCGGAGGATTTCAAATCCGCGTGTTCAACTCGACTGCGTTGTCAAGGCGCGCCGCGCTCAGTTCGACGGCGGCAAGCTCAGGTCGAGATTCTTCGCGCCGACGGCGCAGAAATTCGCGTCTGCCGAAAGCGGAAGTAAAACCCCTTGCGGACGGCGAATATTGCAATATTTCTTTTTGAAATACCCGTCAGCAATTTTGAACTCTGGAGCCATGAGGGGATCCGTATCTCTACACTGTCCGTGTCCTCTTTCCGGCGGTGAGTACACCGACCGCAGGGAGCACATAAATTCGGCTTCAGAGAAGTGAAGATAACGCCCTATGACCGCAAGACCGGCAGAGGCCCGTTCATCCTGCTCAACGGCGTTCCACTCAAAATCTGCGGTGTCCCAACCGCCATGATTTCCACCGGACTACGGCCACGCCGTGCCGAGCATAATCAGGAGTGACCTTGAACTGCTCAAGAACAGCAACATAACCAATGTGCGCACCTGCCACTATCCGAATTCTCGCCGTTTCTATGAGCTGTGCGACGAGATAGGTATTCTCGTCATGAGCGAGAACCGAACCGCCGAAAACCCACGGTCGAGGTTCGCAACGCGCGTCCCGCGCAGTGATCCACGATTGGACAGCCGGTGCTGCTACCGCGTGCTGCAATATGGTCAACAGCTATAAGAACCACTCCTGCATTCTCTTCCTGGTCGCTAAACGGCAACGAGTCAGGCAACGGCAACGCATTCGCCGAGATGAAGAAAGAGATTCTGAAGATAGACAAAGACCCGCCCGGTTCACTATGAACCCGACGCGAAGCTCAAAACGAAGCGACCTGTTCCAGCGAGATGTACACCGTGCAGACCGCGATGAAGGGATAGGCGAGAACAAGCCGCATATCCACAGCCGCGCGCTCTGGAATCTCGGCCTTGGCTATCATCTCAAGCCCTCGGATTATATCGACAAGCCGTTCATTGAGTGCGAATATTCCCACGCCATGGGCAACAGCATGGGCAACTTCGCCGATTACTGGGAGGATTTCAAGAAATATGACCGTCTCGCAGGCGGATATATCTGGGATTTTGCCGACCAGGCGATAAGAACAAAGACCGCAGACGGCAGGATAAGTGGAACTACGGCGGCGACTTCGGCGACAAGCCGAATGATTCAAACTTCGCTTTCAACGGAGTTTCCGCGGCGACCGCACGCCCAACCCGCACTACTATGAAGTTGTCAAATGCTATCAGCAGGTCGATTTCTCGCTCAGCCACGGCAGAATAGCTATTCTCAATCGCTTTATGTTCACCTCGCTCGAGAATTTCAAGCTTCGCCTTTGAACTGCGCGAACAGGGCAGGCTTATCGAATCCGCCGAGCTCGATCTCCCCGACAAGGGCTATCTCGAAAGGCGTATGTCGATATCCCGTTCGATATCAGAACCGAAAACGAGCGCACGCTCGACTGTGAGCTGATTCTGCGCCGCGATATGATGCACCTCGAAGCGGGTCACACCATGGCGCGCGAGCAGTTTGTTCTCGGCAAGTATAACTATTCTTCGTCTGCTCCGAAAGCGGACGGCAAGAAAGTTGAAATAAAATATTCAAAGAACGACAAGTGCTATGTCGTCTCCGGAAACGGCTTTGAAGTGAAGCTCAGCAAAAAGACCGGAGAGCTCTGCTCATATAAAAAGGACGGCGTCGAGCGCCTTGAGCGTGGCATTCGCCCGCAGTTTTCCCGCGCGAATATCGACAACGAGCGCATGGCTCAGGTGCCGTTTGAGTGGGTCAAGACTTCTTATCGGTCTGCACGCTTTCGACAGCGCAGAGCGCATGATGCGCCCTGTTTCCGTCAAGGCGGAGCATTTTGGCAGCTGCGTCAAACTCAGCGTCAAGTGGCGCACGAAGTATCTTTCGGGTATCGTTACTGAATACCTTGTGTTCCCGGACGGCACGGTTTCCGCGTCGCTGACCTGCAAGAACATCACTCCGGTCAATTTGCCGCGCTACGGTCTGACCTTTTGAGCTGACCGACGGAGTCGACGGAATAGAATATTACGGCAAGGCGCACGAGAACTACTGCGACCGCAAGACCTCGGCTCGCCTCGGTGTTTACCGCTTCCAGAGCGCAGCGAGCTTCATTCACGATTACCTGTTCCCGCAGGAGAACGCGAACCGCTGCGATGTCCCAGATGGCTCAAGGTCGGCAACGAGAGGGAGTCACCGTTTACGCGGCGGACGCTCCGTTCGAGATGAGCGTCCACCCGTATACGAAGAAGATGCTCTATGATGCGGCTCACTCCTGCGAGCTTGGGCGCACACCGAACCTGACTGTCAATATCGACGGCAGGCAGCAGGGGGCGTCGGAGGCGATGTCCCCCGCGATCGCAACGCTCAAAAAGCCTTATAAAATTCCCAAATACAAGAAGCTCGAGATGAAAGTCATCCTCTCGTTCTGATAAAATCAAGCATCACATTTTAATGGATGTTCCGAATTTGCAAAGCCTACCCACGGTTTCTCATGGGTAGGTTTTGCTTTTTTTGCAGACGTTTTCTTTTTCAAATAAAAAGAAAATGCCGAAACGCGTGAAATATTAAATGTTTGGTTATGGTAGGACGCGAAGGCAGAGTGTGAATTATACAATTTCATATCGTGCCGCCCACGCGGCAGCGGTGCGTTACAGTTGGGTATTGCAAGATCAAAATCCGAGTGAACTTATCCTGCTTTATAATACCGCTCAATTTAAAAAGGCTGCCGGCACATATGAGTGCGACAGCCTTTGCTTTTTACTTATTCACCACATTTATCGGTTCGCCCTTGACGAACTCTCTGAGATTTTCTTCAACTATTCCGACGAGCCTCGTCCTCGTCTCGAATCCCGCCCAGGCGATGTGCGGGGTTATCAGGCAATTTTCGCATCCGAGCAGCGGATTGCTTTCTTTCGGCGGCTCGGTCGAGAACGTCAACTCCCGCGCCCGATATCCTGCCCGATTTCAGCGCGTCGGCGAGTGCATGCTCGTCAACCACGGGCCGCGCGAGGTGTTGATGAGAAATGCGTTCGGCTTCATCTTCGCAATAAACTCGGCGTTTACAAGCCCGGTTGTCTGCGGAGTCAGCGGGCAGTGGAGAGTCACAAAGTCAGACTTTTGAGCAGCTCATCAATCTCAACGAATCTGACCGCCCCGTCGCAGTCTCCGACTTTTGCGGAGCGCGAATTGGCGAGCACATCCATGCCGAAAGCCCCTGCAATTTTGGCGACCGCCTTGCCTATCTTTGCCGTAGCCGATGATGCCGATGGCTTTGCCCTGAAGCTCGGTCAGCGGGGACTTCCAGAAGAGAAGTTCGGGCAGCTGCTCCATTCGCCGCCGTGAACCGCTTCGCTGTGCAGCGCAACGCGGTTGGTGTGTTCGAGAATGAACGCAAACACGAGCTGAGCCACCGCCGAGGTGCTGTAGCACGGCACGTTTGAAACCGGGATGCCCCTTTTCGCGCGCAAAATCAACGTCAACAACATTGAAGCCCGTGCTCAGCAGAGTGATGAACTTGAGCTCCGGCAGAGCAGCTATCGTTCGGGCGTCTACAGGCGTCTTGTTGGTTATGATTATATCGCACCCCCTGAGGCGCGCTCGACTATCTTCTCCTTCGGCGTGCGGTCGTAGACCGTGTATGTGCCGAATTCGTTGAGAAAATCCCAGCTGAGATCCCCGGGGTTCGTTGTGTATCCGTCAAGAATTACTATCTTCATCCTGCGTTTCCTTTCCGTGTTCTTTGGCGTTGAGTATCGACGCGCAGCAGTAGAGTGCGGCGCAGAATACCTGCGGCATGATGTCCGCTATCAGCCAAAGCCTGCGCTTGTCTGAGTATTCTATCCTGTCGCCAAGCAGAATTTTCAGCGTGTAGGCGAGCAGGAACTTTTGTCGAAATTGTTCGCTACCATCTTGAGCAGATCGAGACTCAGACCCTTGTCGAGCTTCTCGGTCAGCTCCTCAATTTTTGTGCCGTATTCCTCGGTGATGAGCGCCGTCGCGTTCTCATTTATGAGCTTGTCGAAGCTCGCGACGGTGTATTCCTCGCGCGTGTTGATGCCGAAAATATCGCCGGCGGTCTCGGCGCAGTAGAGCACGTTTGAGTTGAACTCAAACGGTCTGTCGTCGTATCCGCGCGCAGGAAGTTCAGCACGCTTTCGCGTCCGCCTCTCTCTATTCTGCCCGCGCTCGGGAGACCTGAGAATATCGCGTCGAATTTCTTCGCGCAGTATGGCTCAAACGGCGCGATCTTGTATTTTTCGTATTTCTTGAACGCATAGTAATAACCGTCGAGCAAATCGAAAGCCTTGTATGCGTCGAGCTCGCCCTGGCGGATGTTCCCGCGCGATATGTCGCCGTCAAACATCAGCATGCCGCCGAAAACATCGTTGAGCGGCTTCTTGCTGCTGATATATTTGAACGAGACATTGTCCGCCTCGCCGAACTTTGCGCCGGGGGTTCTTGCCAATGTTGACAACCACAATGTCGTCCGCACCCGCTTCGATAGCCATTTTGACCGGCATGTTGTCGAATATCCGCCGTCGACAAAAGCGGATTCGCCGATTTTGTATGACTTCATGAACGGGAACGCCGCCGCGCTCGCGAGCACATAGTCTGCGGCTTTGCCCTCGGGAATATCTTCGATGAAAACTTCGACCGGCTTTATCTTCGGGAACATCGTCGTGACCAGTCCGAAGCGTATCGGCGAGGTGCGAAGCTTCTCTTCGTCCATGAGCGATTTGACGCGCTCCTGCCTGCAGCGGGGTGTAGTCCGCGCCGCCCTTGAAAATAACCTCTTTGCGAGCTCTTTTTTATGTATGATTCACGGTCGGGGTTTTCTTCGTCGGACATGTTGACGAAATTCTGAAAGACGCTGTCCATGCTCATGTTTTTCCCAGATGTCGAGCGCCGCGTCAGAAATTGTCGAGCGCCATGAGCGCGCCGTTGGTGCGCCGACGGATGCCGACGACGATGTCGGGCGTGAATCCCATCTGCCTGAGCACCTTCCAGACCCCTATCTGATAGCCGCCCTTTGCTCCGCCTCCGCTGAGAACGACAGCTTTCTTGCCCATGAAAATTCCTCCTCTTGACCTGTTGAATAATATGTCTGTGTGCATATTACACATCATGATACTATTATATCATATTGTGCGTTCGCTTAAAAGATATTTGCGCCGTTTGTGCGGTTTGAGTTTAGAAAAAGATCTGAAATATGTTATACAATTATATGTAAACTTTTGTTGAGGTGAAGGCTTGAAAAGCATTGGACACGAAGCGGCATAATGAACGCCGCGGGCATCGCATTGCTTATATCCGCCGCGGCCGTCTCGGTAGTTGTCTATCTGCTGAGATATGACCAGCTGTGGCTCTGGTATAAAGGTCTATCAGGAAAAGCTGCTTGAAGCAAAGCAGTTCATACAGTCGCTCGGCATCAGCTGGAAGTTCGTGCTCGCCATGCTGATAGTTTTCCTTTTTTGCGCACCTTTATCCCGTTCCTCGCGGTCTCGGCTATCTGCGTCCTTACAGGTGCTGTTCTGCCGTCATATTGGGCGTTGATAGTGAACTTCCTCCTCATTATCATTATGATGAAGTATCAAATATTTCGAGGTATGAAGTTCGGCAGCAGGAACGCATGGAAGATAATCAGCAGAATGAACGCGCCAGAAAGATAATCGAGCTCCGGCAAGGTCAACAAGGCTCTGCTCTTTGCCCTGCGCCTTATCCCCGGATTCCCGCTCGGCAGCGTCAGCCGGATTTACGGCTCGCTCAGGTTCCCTTATTGGCAGTTCATCCTGCTTTCGGCGGCTGGCTTTGCGCCGAAGCTGTTGTCCCCTATACTTTCATGGGTACTAACGTTTCGATCCGCTCTCGTCTGCGTTCCTTGTGCCCCTGGTGATAGCCCTGACCATAAGCGGCGCGTCGCTCCTGTGCGTCAACCTCATATGGCTTTTTAGTTGAAAAGAGCGTTTCAAGCTCAAAGAAAAATAAAGATAATTAATATCACGGAAACGAGGTAGATTTTATGTATACCACAGATGTCCTGAAAAAAGAATGACCGACGGCGCATATGACGCCGAACTTTCAAAGACTCTATCCGTCCGGCACCGTCGATGCCCAGAAAAAGCGCTATTGCCGCGTTATCGGCGAGTTCGAGGAGTTCTACGGTGAAGTAGCGAAGCGAATCTCTTCAGCGCACCGGCAGAACCGAAATCGGCGGCAACCACACCGACCATAACCACGGTCGCGTGCTCGCTGCGAGCGTCAATCTTGACGCTATAGCCGTTGCCGCGAAGGGCGAGGAACCGTAGTCAATGTCAAGAGCGAAGGCTACGCCATGGACACGATCGATATCCAGCGACCTCGAGCCGCACGAAGCCGAGTTTGGCAAGTCAAAGGCACTTGTCCGCGGCGTGTGCGCCGAGTTCAAGTCGCGCGGATATAATATCGGCGCATTCGATGCGGCAACCGCGTCCGATGTGCTCTCCGGCTCGAGGCGGAACTTTCGTCATCTGCGGCGTTTGAAGTCCTGCTCGGAACTATCCTCAATCATCTGTTTAACGACGGCAAGGTGAGCGATGTTGAAATCGCGCAGATAGCTCAGGCGGCGGAGAACAAGTTCTTCGGCAAGCCCTGCGGTCTGCTCGACCAGATGACAAGCTCGGTCGGCTCGTTCGTTGAGATTGACTTTGCCGACCCGCAAAGCCCGTTATCGAAGCTCGATTTTGATTTTGCCTCCTGCGGATATGCTCTTTGCATCGTGGATACCGGCGGAAGCCACTCGGATCTTACCGATATGCCGCCGTGCGCAAAGAGATGGAGACGTCGCCGAATACCTCGGCAAAGAGCGTCCTGCGCGAGGTCGAGTGAGGACGAGTTCATGAAGACATAGCCGATATCCGCTCCTCCTGCGGCGACAGAGCTGTGCTTCGCGCCATGCATTTCTATGGCGACAACGCGCGCGTCGAGAAGCAGGCAGCCGCACTCAAGGCGGGCGACTTCGAGACCTTTAAGAAATATATTGAGCGGACGCTCTTCTTATATGTACAACCAAATGTCACTATTCCCTGTAAGCGTCCGGAGCAGCCCGTGTCGCTCGCACTTTCGCTGAGCGAAAAGCTGCTTGACGGCTGCGGCATGCATGGCGAGTCCACGGCGGCGGCTTCGCAGGAACAATTCAGGCCTTTGTACCGCTCAATAAGCGATGAGTACAAAGCCTGATGGAAAAAGTATTCGGTTCGGGTTCGTGCTATATTCTCTCTGTCCGTCCTGTCGGCGTCGAGCTGTAAATTATCTATCTACTTTTGAGCCTCAGGATTTGCTCCTGGGGCTCAATGCCGAGATAGAGGACTTCGTGAATGTCATTCTTGACCTTTGCCAGTTGACTATCAGCACTTCAATGCCGTTTATCTTCGTCAGCGGAGTCTTGTCTCTCGGGATAGCTTCAGTCACGGGACTTGAGATATCCGGCGTATGTCGTTTGCCTGGCTGATTATCTCGCTCTTTGTGAAATCGGTGCTCACGAGCGGCAGAACCTGATCGAGGAACTTCGTGCTCTTGCTGAGCAGGGTCGAATAGTTTTCGGTTGAGTACATCTTCTTGAACTTCATGGTGCCATAAGAATCGTTCTCTGACGCTCTGTTCTCACTCTGTCGCTGTCTATTTCGCGCAAGGCGGGCATATTCGAGCCTCGTTGCCGTTGAATGATAGGTTCCGGCACGCCCTTTACTACAGGAGCCGTTCTGCTTGAGTATCGGTGAGAGAGCGCTTCACTTCGCTCTCGGTCGGCGCTATGTCAA
>VOFC01005018.1_pt1 | contig 27668 bp, 37 predicted proteins | sample 5384161 | NCBI WGS metagenome assembly VOFC01 (sample SAMN12384722, study PRJNA508395) | human gut metagenome | isolation source: healthy gut B | host: Homo sapiens | reverse complement strand
CGGAATGATAACGTCGGGCTCGTCGGCACTGGCGGTCTGGATCCGGGCGATATGCGCACGGCACACCTCCTCGGCGATGTTGCGGGTCGTCCGGGCATTGGAAAAGTGTGGAATCTTAGTGATACCGGTGAGAAGCTCCCGAGCTGCGTCCGGACAGCTCTCTGCGAGGGGAATGTTTTTCTGTTTCAGTTGCAGCAGGAGAATCTGTGCACATTCTTCATCGTTGAAACTGCGGAAATGCACCTTCGTGAAGCGGTCGTGCAGGCCGGCGTTGCTTTCCAAGAACCGGTTCATGTCGGCATCATACCCGGCTAGAATAATCACTGTATCCTTGCGGTTTTCCTCAGCAAATGTCAGCAAGTACTCTACGGCCTCTTTTTTGTAAGAATCGCCGGGGCTGTTAACATCATAGGCAAGGGCGTAGGCTTCGTCAATGAAGATGACGCCGCCGCGCCCGCGGGCCAATGCATCCTCTGTTTTGAGCGCAGTCTGCCCTATAAAGCCGGCGATGAGATCGTTGGCCTTATAGCTGCAGAAACGGGAGCTGGGGACAAGCCCTAGGGCGTAAAATGCCTTGCCTAAAATCTTGGCAGCAGATGTTTTGCCAGTTCCGGGTGCACCCACAAAAACAGGATGTTCTAGTAAAAAGGAAAAGTCCGGATTGCGTTCTTTTTTATATTGGACGGAACGATAAATAGCTTTGATCCAGTTGCGGATCTCGCTCATGCCGTACAAGTTGTCGAATTCCTGCATGGCTTCCTCAAAGGTGATTTGATGGCTCTGGGAGGCGATCAGCTGGGAGTAAGCTTCCGGGATATCTTGCGGCTCGAGCCAATGGACACTTTCTTGGGCGAACTGCTCTTCACAACAGCGGCCATAATAAGCGTTTTCCATTTCGCTGCAAAGCCGCACCACTGCGCGGGCGCTGGAAAAGTCCGGTGTGGACTCTCTGGTATCGTACCAGTTCTTGAAGAGGATACGCAATGCAGCTTCGGTGTTGCTTTTTGCAGACATAACTGGCTGCGCCTGCCTTGCTCTTGAAAATAGCCATCATCTGGTCGGTGGTATAATCTGGTAGATAATGGACGATACAACGCTCTTTCAGGCTGGAATCCATTTTCCAAAAGTTTTCCTCTTGACTGCGCTGGACGGCAAACACGCAGGTGAGCCGATGATCTTCGGTCATGGGATTGAGCAGGGCAGCAATGCTCTGCGCGCTGCACCGGTGGGCTTCGTCGATGAACAGAAGAGTGTTCTGCCGGATGGCCTGCTCGGCGGCCTCCTGCAGCTGGTCGGGGCGAATGGAGGAGGCGTTCGTGACCTCGATGGGATCACTGCGGCTGAGGAGATTAGCCGTGTACAGAGCGCGGCAGAGCAATTTGGCCAGCTGGGTCTTGCCGGTGCCGGGGTTTCCCACCAGAACGATATGCTCCATCCGGCCGACATTGGTCCTTTCAGCACGAAGACGTTTGCGGTAATTCAGATAACGGTCCAGAATGGGCAGGCCGGTTTCGTCCAGCCCGGGGAATTGCCCGAACTCTTTGCGGACAGCGTCCATGGTAATGGTTTCCAATCGGCTGGCCCATTTGCCGAAATCTTCGCGCTGAATGGTGTGGCTGCCGCGCTTTACGGCAGAAGGGAGGAGCTGCCCTTCGATGAGTTCTTTCTCCACAAATCTTGCGTTGCCGAAGTGCTGGTCGCGGGACTGATATATGTTCTCCATCAATGTCTGAATGGAAGAATCGGGCATGGCGGGATCAAGGGAGTAACCAGTTTTGGCCAGAGCAGAATTAAAAATCTGGTGCAGGACATCCGGCGAATAGTCCGGAATGGTGAGAACATTCTGCTCGGTAATGCGGCTCTTCAGGCCGGGATTCATCTGGAAGAGACCCTGAATGCCGTCTGTGCTTTCTCCTTTGGAAGAAGAATAACCAGAGAAAATAAACAGGACATGGTGGGTGTCGTCGGTCATAAAATTAACAAGGGCGTCGATCGCTTCCTGATTGAAGATATTGCCGCTGCCGCTGTTGCTGCTGTGGTTACGGCAAAGGGTGTAGGCTTCGTCGATGTGCAGAATGCCGCCTTCGGCTTTTTCGACCATCTGACCTACTTTTGATGGCCGTGCCGCCGATCACATCGCTGATGAGGTCGCTGGCCTTGGCCGTGACAACGTGACCAATGGGAAGAAGGCCCGCATCATGGGCGATGCGGCCAATAAGATGGACAGAAGTTGTTTTACCGGTCCCGGGGTTTCCGGCGAGGAAGATGCCGGGCAGATGCGGACAGGTGGGCCAGACTGTGGAGCCGGATCCTTCGAAACGCTCGGTCATCAGGCCGTGGGGTTCAGACGATGCCGGAGAAGCTTCGACGGGTTTCAGAATGCGGTGCAGCTCAGCGGTGACGCTCTCCCATCCGGCGCGGTGCTCGAGGACATACCATGGGTCAAACGCAAGCTTGCGAAGATCCTGACCAAGGAGCATGCTCAGAAAAGCATCGTCGAAGATGCGGGAAGTGCCGGGCTGGTCCAGCTGCTGACAGATGCGGCTGTCCAGCGCACGCAGCGTAAGAGCGGAACCACTCGTGGTCAGAGGCTGTTTGGCGCTGGGCATAGAGCAGCTTGTCGGCGGCGGCGCGGACGCCATCGGGGAATGTTAAACCGTTCAGCAGCTGGCGACGACGCAGCAGATGGATGGTTTCATCAATGCCAAAGGAGCGGATGGAAAAACTGCGTTGGCTTTTGGCACAAAGCGGTTCTCGCCGCAGCTTTCGAAGAAAAAGTCGAACCAGCTGCGGGTCTTTAAAAGCCCCGCAAATTCACAGCTCATGGGCTGTTTCTGCAAAAGATCAGCAGGTTGTCCCCCCCTCCATTTGTCATGCTGCAGAGAACTATAACGCGAGACGGAAGGATCACTTGCCATGAAGGCGTGGAGATCGGTAAAGACCACCGCAGTGCGATACGTGGTATTGCGCATAAAGCTGTCGCATTCGGCATAGAGGGTCTCTGGGGTCAGATTCTTCTGCTGGTAGATAAGCTTTTTTCGGGGCTTTCCGGTGTGCTGGCCGGAGCCGGTGCCGGGGTCTTACCAGAAGGAGCAGGCTTGCGGGGGCGGCCAAAGCGGGGCATTCCTTCGGCGGGTGCTGCCGGCGCAGCGGCCGGAGCGGTCTCGTTGCCGGGGATGCTGTAACGGGCAGACTGGTCGTCATAGACATATTTGCCAAGAGCAAGGCCGGGGTCGAAATAGACCACATTGTCAAAACCTGCCTGACGCAGGAAATCCGTCAATGCAACATAGAATTCACGGGGACAGAGGTCGCGGGGAATGATGATGTCGCGGACATCACTGCACTGCAGCAGGATAACATTGCTGCCGCTGCCGCGATGAAGAGCATCACTGAAACGGATCATAGACAAGTTTCACTCCTTTCCAAAGGCTTCACTGGCTGACGGCATGCAGGTCTGCAGCCTGAGCAGCGGAGGAAGAAACGCCGCTGTTAGAACAGCTTGCGCGGCAAGGCACACGAAGTGCACCGCTCTGGTTCAGCGCCGCAACCAGATTATTACGCAGGGTGTCCTGTGCATGAGCACTCATGGGGTGCCTGCCTGACGGCCGAAATTGTGTACGTTCAGGGCCACACCATGGTCGTCAGGGATAAGTTCCACAGTTACCTTTTCACCGGTGAGTGCTTTCTCGAAGTTGATATGCAGGGGTTGGCCTTCCAGACGATGCTTATAGGCATAGCCGGTACAGGTGTAGCCCTGCTGGAACATGGCACTTTGTACGAGTTCGCCGGAATCGTTTTCGCTGTAGGCATAGATCATCTGCCGTGCAGCCGTGCGTGTGGCACAATCGACATCCTGCAGCAGCTCACTGACATCGGCGCGGGCTTTGGCCAGCTCTGCAGAGCTGGCGCTTTCCAACGCATGTTCCTGCTGCTGCAGACAGGTTTTCAGTGCGGCGAAAACATCCGGCACAAAGCGAGTGAGGTCTTCGTTGTATTCGACACCTTGATACGGCACGGTGCAGTTCTCAAGCGCATGGATGCGCGCCTGACCAGTCCGCACCATGGTGTGGATGGCAGTGCGCAGGAAGTCATCTTTCGCCTGCTGGACCAGTGCTTTTTCAAGCTGGGTGTAAACGTCTAAAGCCACTGCAGAAGCCAAACTGTGGGCGTTTTCATACAGACCGCCATTGAAGTACTCCACAGCGCGGTGGTAGTCCTCTGCAGCAGGGGAGCGGCCAAACTCAACTTCAAAGCTCTGGATGGCGATGCGGGCTGTGTCCAGCTGCTCCTGCGCAAGACGGCGGGTCTGGGCGTCATCACCTGCAGGGGTGCTGTGCAGGCGGCTCAGGTCTGCCTTGCGGGCTTCCAGCTGCGTGCGGGTCTCCTGAAACGATGCGTGCAGGTCGGCACTGTACTGGGCCAGCAGGGCGTCATTCTGGGTGCTCCATTTATGGGAAAGCGCCTCGGCTTTTGCCTGAGCAGTACGCTGCAGGCTGGCGGCATTTTCGGCGGTGGCCTTGCCGGAAGCGTGTAGTTCACGGGCGGCCTTCTGCGCGGCCTGCGCGATGTTTTGGCTGAGCGCGTCGGCAGCGGCACGCTGACGGCTCTGCAGAGCCGTATAGCGGCTTTGAAGCGCGCGGATGGCCTGCTGGTCTTCGGCGCTTTGGCGGGCGAGACGGGCCTGCTGTTCGCGCTGGCGGCTGGCCTGTTCAGCGGCGGCCTTGCGGCTGGCGTCAGCTGCAGTCTGTGCAACGACCGAAACGGCAGCTGCAGCACCGGCAACGGCGAGACCGGCAATAACGATGGGGGCGGCGAAGAAGAAGGCACCGGCAATGGCGAGAGGGATAAAGCTGTCTGCACTCATAAGAAACTCCTCTTTTATAAATCAGATGATGTCGGAACTGTATTTATTGACGGCCTGATCATCGTTGACCGTGGCAGTGAGCTGTTCGGCGGTCTGCAGTGTCATGGGGCGATCCGGCTGCAGCGGCAGCGGGTCAGCCCGCTGGGCGGCTGTGACCGGCTGGCCGGTAAGGTTGGAAAGCCTCTTTGCCATCTGTGCGGCGCGCTCCTGCGGGAGAAAACGGGTCTCAAGCTGCAGCAGAAACGCTGCACGCACGGTGGCCGCCTGCCGAAGCGGGATGGCGTAGAGGAAAACGGTGTCATGTTCTGTAGTGCCGGGGTAGCGCTTGGTCATGGTGAGCATGCGTTCTTCCCGGTAGTCGGGCGCACCGCCGGGCGTATGGCACTGCGCGCGAAAAAGGGAAGCTTTTTGGTAGTGAGCATATCCTTCGGAGATGTTGTTGCCGGGACGGCAGGCACCGTAAGTGACCGTCTCGGAAGCAAAACCCTGACTTTTCAGCAGGCCGACCGCAGACTCGAACAGATCGGCGGTATGGTTATAGCTGTCACAGGCAGAGAGCGCGTAGGAGATGCATAAACCGAGCTTGTCGGGCAGAGCGTTCAGCTTCTGGATCTCTTGATCAAGCAGAAGCGTAGGCGATACCGGTTGACCTGCGCATCTTTTGAGCCAGCCGTTGATGCCTGCATCCAGCACGGCACGGTGGCCATCCAACGTGGTGGACAGTTCGGTGTAGAGCTGATCGGACCAATAGCTGGTGTCCTGCTCACTGAGCTGCAGAAGAACGCTGCCGTCCGGGTCGGATAAGCAGCGTGTCTCCTCAGAATGGAGATGCTGCAAAATAACCTCGTAGCTCTGCCGGTAAAGGAGAAAGAGCGCTTCCAGCTCATTCTGACGGGCCTGCGTTTCGCTTGTCAGGCGGGTAACAAAGAGCCGGGCACAGTCGGCCTTGGAGAGAGCCAGAGTGTAGAGCCTGGCTTGCAGCAGGGCCTTGGCTTCCTCGCCGGCTTCGATGTAATGCTGTATGCAATGCGGGAAAAAGACGTCCACTGGCAGTGCGCATGCATCCGCGATCTGCCGCTCCAGACCAGTCAGTGCTTTCTGCGCCTTCTGCCGAAGTGCAAAGTTCCGGGCGTCGGCTTCGGCGATCAGGCGGTCCTGCTCGTTCTGCAGGGCGCGGATCTGTTCCGAGAGCTGCTGTTCATAGGCCTCTGCTTTTTCACGAAGGGCTTGGTACTGCTGACGGGAACGCTCGGCTTCGCGGATATAGACATTGCTGAAGCTTTCCTCGATGCGGCGCAGCCGTGCAGCGTAGTCCTGTTGCTGGTCGTTCCGTGCTTTTTCGTACTGCTTTTGAAGCTCGGTGATGGTTCGGCACAAGGCGGCCTGATTGCGGGACTCGTTCTCCTGAATGGTGCGGTTGGCATCTGCGATCTGGCGGCGCAGCTGCTGGATCTCCTGTTGAGGGATGCCATTGAAACACCCCCTTTAAGTCACAGACTGAAAGCGGTCTGCGGCCTCCTGAGTGCGCTGCTGGATGAGCGTTTTCAAGGCGGCCTGTATGCGGGCGGTCAGAGATTCCGACTCCTGCAGCAGGGCGTTGACGCCGTCCTTGCCGGTGTAACAGCGCAGAGTGTCCTGATCCAGACCACTGGCGTCCAGAACCGTTTCCAGCTCCTTTTGCAGAGAACGGGCTGCAGCGGCGCGGTCAGCCAGCAGACTGCGGGCTGCTGCGATGTCGGACTGCTTGAGCTGGATCTCCTGCGCAAGCTGACCGCTTTCCTGCTTCAAAGCGGCCAGCTCGGCGGTTAGGCGGGCCAATTCTGCCTGCTGGCGGGTCAGCTGTTCCTGCTGTGCCTGAACCAGAGCTTTTTCCGGCAGAGGAGGACTTTCCTGACCGGGAGGATCAGGCACGCCCGTATCCGGTGTTGTCAGCGGCGCAGGCTCTGTGTCCGGCTGTGCGGGGGCGTCCACGATGGAAAGAAACTCGACCTGAAGGACGCCTTCACGGTCGCTCGTAATGCGCAGAGAAGAAGGGCAGGCGATCGGATAAACTTCAGAGTGAGAACCGTCTGGAAAGCAGAAGACCGCTTCAGTGCTCTCCTGTTTGCCGCGCACTTCGATGCACAGCGGGGGCATCGCGCAGCCGCCATCATAGGCCTGCACAAGAAGATTGGAAGGGTCTTCCTCGTACAGGTCGAGCTGCCAGCAGCAGCGCTGAAAAAAGAGGGCGGTCCTGCGCGAGGGCTTCGGGGCCATCGCTGTTTTTCCAGAGAACAGAACAGAAATTGGGCAGTCCGCCGCGGCTTGCCTGCACCTCGCAGTCGTCCATGGCAAGCACAAAAACGGCCGGGCGCGTGGAATGAAGGATCATGGGATCATCTCTCCTTTTGAAAATTTGCGGTGAAGGCTGAGCCACTCTTCTTTGGCGCGTTCAGTGGGGATCCCGGTGAGGCTGTAGACGCCGCCGTTTTTCTGGATGGTGGTGCGGCGTTCTGCAGGGACAGAAAAATAGGCGCGGTAGCGGGGTGTTAAGTGGTGGATGACCTGATTAGCTGAACCGCGAAAAGCTTTGCCGTCGTCCAGCTCGGCCCGGTAAGGGCCGTCGATGAGGGTGTCGGTGACGGCCAGCACCCGTTCGACGGCGGGTTCTTTCATAGCCCTGAGTTCGCTAAGGGTGAAGCCGGTGTAGACGATGATGCCAAGGCCGTGGCGGTGGAGATGTTCGGTCAGGTCAGCCAGAAAGGCGCTCTGACCAAACGGCTCTCCACCGCTGATGGTAATGCCCTCGGCATCCGGGCGGGCATCCAGCAGACGAGTAAGGGTCTGAAAGCTGAGTTCATACTCGGCGTCGGCATTGTTCCAGTCCGCGGCAATGCAGCCTGGACAGCTGCGGCAACAGCCATGAAACCAGAGCAGCCAGCGGCCCGGCGGCCCCAGCAGGCCGCTGGTATCATAGCTCAGCCGGTCGTAACGCAGGCGGGACATCTGCATTTTAGCGTGCTCCTTTCGAAGCCAGGATGCTCGCTTCCCACGCTTGGCCCCCTCGTCCACAATCGGTGCCAATTTTGTGCCGAATGACTGCCGTCTGACGGTTCAGCTGGTTACGGCGGTCAAAAAGAAAAGCTCTTGATGCTGCGCATGTTCTTCGCAATGGAACAAAGCTGTTCATAATCGCTCTTCTGCAGATGCGCCGGGTCTTTGCGATCGTTCAGGCGTTTGAACAGCGGGTCGATCTCACGGTTCAGGCAGGATTCTATCTCTTTCCCTTTGGCGTGGCAAAGGTCAGCAGCTGTAAAGCTGCGGAAATAAAGATTGTTATAATATTGAAAACGGTCAGAGCTCAGTTTTTTGTTGCAGGTGAGCATGACGTTGGTAGTAGAGCATGTCGGTCTGCTGAAGCAGGTCACTCAGGTCGTCCGCCCAAGTCATGTCGATACTGATTTGCGGGGAAGAAGGCGCACGATGGAAGGCCTTACGGGACACGGTGTTATAATTTTTTGCGGCAGCGATGTATTGCTTGACTTCAGCAGTCGTCTGGAGATGAAGGTCCTCGCGGTCGGTCAGGGTTTTCAGATTCTGGCGAAAGTTCTGTTTGGTGATGGGAGTGCGGGCGGCGCGGTTGATGTGGGTGGGAGCAGCGGGCTTGAGGTGCTCTTAAGCGGTGCAGAGGGCTTCTGACCGGAAGAAGAGTGGGAAGAACTGCCGGAGGCCATGGCGCAAATGGCGAAGAAAATCACGAAGACAGCAATGATGATGATCATAGTGAACGGCCCTTTCTGTAAAATATGTTGTGTCATTCTGCGATGCGGAGCACGCCGTCGCTGCGGGTAAGCAGGCCGGCATCCACAAGGCGCTGCGCTTTGCGCTTGGCAGCACGGGGACTGTGAAGATAGAGCGCACGGCTCAGCTGCCGCAAGGTGATTCCTTCCGGGTGGAGTGCCACGGCGCTGAGCACCTTGGAAAGGCACTTGACCTGACGGCCCACGGCGGGAAGCTCCAGCACGTCGCACCGGAATGCGGGAGGAACGGCCGAGAACATACGGCCGACGAAACGCGTGTCGGCGAGCAGATGGAAGGAAAGGTCGTCTCCGGCACCGCTGCTCTGCATCAGATGGCAGAGCCCTTCCAGATCTTCCTGCATGGCGCCTTTGTGCAGAAAGCAGAACAGCTGCAGCATCAGCTGGACGTGGGGTCGCAGCCCAGTTCATTTACAAGATGTTCTTCGGCGCCATCACTCATAAGCGCGAAGCCACAAAGTCTGCTTTCGCTCAGATGACCCTGCTGGAGAAAGTAAGGGGTGTCGGGCACCGTTACGAAAGTTGTGAGGTTGGAAGGGCCGTCGTGTTCATAGCGGGAGAGAACACGGCAGGTGCCGGAGCTGTTCAGACCGATAAGAGCGCCGTCACCAACATGGAATAACAGGTAACGGCCATCGTCGGGCACAGCGGCTGCGGCCAGAAGGGTGGAGGAGTATTCTTTGAGGTCGATGCCGCTGGCTGCGGCTTCTGCGGCCAGCTCGTGCAGGACAGCGTGAAGGATGTGCTGTGCTGCATCCTCGGGAGCCATCTTCCAGAGGGCGTCGAAGTGGACAGCCAGATAGCTGGCTGCGGCAGCGCTGGTGATCTGCGCGCCGGTGTCAGCCTTGGAATAGGAGCCTGCTCCGTCGGCAAGGGTGATGGCAGTGCAGCCGCCGGGGCCGATGCGCATGGCAGTGTGATCTTCACAGGGGCGGTGCTGCAGGGTGTGATGCAGGCCGGTCTTGCGGAAGTCGCAGGTTTTATAGTAGGTGAACATGTGCTTCCTCCTTACTGTTCTGCAAAATTTTTATAGTCGCGAAGATCGGTTTCGTTGAGCTCCTCACATGCATTTTTGAACTTAGAGCAGCTTACCAACATAGAACTGGAGAACTTAAAAAGTCTACAAGAGATTTGGCGTTATCGGCACGCAGAACATGGCGGTCATCCCGCAGACCGGTAAGCTCCTGCATCAATGCGTGGTTGCAGTTGCGGCCGATCTCTACTGCAATGACTACGAGCTTGTTGGCGGCAACCTGCTCTTTGATGTATTTCTTGCTCCAAGTCATAGCGGCTTCTTCCTGATCACGAAGTTCGGGGGGTGTACTCGGGCTTGCCGTCCGAGAGAAGGAACAGGATGGGCGCGGTGTATTTAATAACCGGAGAAGCATGGCGGAACTGGTCGATGCGCTGCTCCATTTGGAGCAGCGCGACCTGCAGGGCACAGCCGGTCAAAGTCAAACCTTCGCAGTGAAGGTCGATATCTTTGCCTTTCTTCTCCTGCGCTTTGACTTCAGACATCGGCTGGAGAATGAAGACATCGCTGTTGAATGTAATGATTGAGAGTTCAAGAATGTTGCTGGCAATGGGATCCTTCAGAACATCGTCATAAAATTCACAGATAAGGCGCTTGAGCAGATCCCGGTAGGGGTTCATGGATCCAGATGTGTCGATCACGATGGAGGCGGAACCGCGTTTATTGGTGTTCATCACGTTCACCGGCTGTTTGGTGGCAGCGATATAATTGCGGACGTTGGGGTTTCCCAGAATATTCTTGATCGCCATAAGATTAAAATCCTCCGTATAAATGATATTTTTTAATCCAAAAACGGCAAAATGCTGTTTTTGAAAACCTGCGATAGGGAATCAGACCATGCTGTCCCAGCTTTTGTTCTTTTTGCCTCAAGCGGCAGTTTCTTGAGAAGCTCGTTGAAATCTGCAAGGCTGCTGCTTTCCTTCGAGATCACTTTTGCTTTGGGCGGCGGTGCCTTTTTGGCACGGGAAGGCAGGTATTTGCCGCTTTCTGCGTCATAAGCAGTAAGAGCGGGCAGATCTTCCTGGTAACGAACCAGAATGTTCAGCCAATAGCTGACGGGCCGACGCTCTTTCTCGTGAAACCATTTGCCTTCGCCGTGGAAGCTTTCCCAGAAGCCTTCCTTCAAGTAATAAGGCAGGTGGGAAATGACGTTATACCATGGACCTCCGCGAATTTTTTTCTTCGGCAGGGTGCTTGTCGAACTGAAATGGGTAGATGCCTTTTTCGACATACTCGCGGTCATCCTCACAGTAAATAGAAGAGCTGTAAGGGTGACCACAGGGGGTGAGGATCTTGAAGATAAGGTTTTGCAGAATCCACACGTCATCACATTTCTTTTTGATAAAATCGAACGTACAGCTACGGATATGCTCGGGCGAGGGTAGTCGGGCAGGCCGACATTGGTGGGAAAGACCTTCTCCTCGAAAGCAACTTGAGCCGAATCAAGGTCGATGAGATACGCATTCTGATCGTTGTCAAACAGGATGTTGCTGGTATTGATGTCGCAGAGGACAATGTTGTTGTAGTGGAGAAAATCCACTAGCTCCGTCAGAGCCACGCTCATGCGGATCTGATCGGCCTTGCTGACGTTTGGGATCAGCGCCGGGAAGGTATCATAGCTATAATCGGCAAAGGGATGTGTGTTGGAGAAGGCCGGCATGATATAGCCGATCCACTCGCGTTGCTCGTTGTACAGCATCTTTTCCGGCCACGCGAGACGGCTCATCAAAGCGGCGTCTACGGCACGCATGGCACCGAGCTTGCGTACCATGATGCGTATCTTCTCTTTTTTCATGACCGAGTTGTTTTTACTTTTGAAGATCTTCGCGCATTTGCCGTCCGGCAGCTGATACACCAGCGCTTCGCCGCCGAGACCGAGACGCTTGCCAAGCTGGACTGGCTCATAGGAACCGGTATCCTCACGGCCTTTTAGGATGTAGGCGGTACCGCCTTCACGGGGGATGCGGTCAGCCGCCAGAGCAGAGCTTTCGGGATAGGGCGCTTTGGTCTTGCCTTCCGGGTCGGGAAAGGCCGGACGCTGTTTGGCGGGGTTGGCCAAGTGCGATTTGTTGTCGATATCACGCTCGTAAATAATGCGATAACCGGGGTTTGTCTGGTTTACCTGATTGCGGTGTTCAATGAACATATGCAGGCTGCGGTTCGTACCAAGGACAAGAATGGAGGTGCTGAGATCCTGCTTTTTGATAAAGGCAGACAGCAGCTGGTTCTCACAGGCAAGCGAGCCGTTCAGCAGGTGGAGCGCATGATGCTGCTTCAGCTGCTGAACATGAGAAGCGACCGTTTCGAGGACCGGGAACTGCTGCGCATCCTTTTCCAGAGCGTCGGCTGCGGCCTTGCACAGCACGAGCTGGGTGCGAGTGCGCTGTGTGACCTTCAACTCAAGCACCTGATAGAGAATGCTGGCAGTCTGCGGTTTGCGGAGTGACATATAGGTAATGATAATGAGGTCGCGGCTCAGGATCGCGCGCTGACGCTGTTCGTGATCCACAGGGGCGGCCCGGGGTGCTGCGCCCGGGGTGTCTTGGCCGGCAAAAAGGGAGACGGCCGCGGCGGCGTCGAGGAGGGTTTGGACGGCTTGGGGCTTGTACGCGGACCCGGCGAAGCTGCAGAAGAAAGGATCTTGCGATAAGAACCTTCTTTAAAAGCAGGAAGTTCAGCGTCTGGCGAAAGCACCAGAATGCCGCTGCTCTGCAAAGCGCTGGTGCCATCCGGGGTGGAGAGATGATATTCCTCGCAAAGGGTACGAAGGGTAGTACTCATATGGTTTCCTCCTGATCGGTTATTGAGAGTCGGCAAGAAAAACCATCCGGGGTCAGCTTCTTGACCAGTACGACTGCCTTGGAATGACGTGATCGCAGATTGTTGATCTCGAGAACGTCTGCGGTCATGGCCTTGTCCTGCGTGATCAGCAGGAGAGAATGACCGTTATTGCGCAGGTAGAGAAGCTTCTCTACAAAGACCGGGTCTGCATGGAACGCTTCCTACCGCAGTCGCTGCGGCGCAGGTCCTCGTCACCGCCAAGAAGGATGATGTTGTTGTCGCGGTGGATGCGTTCCAGCACACGGCTGGCCTGTGTATGGAGCCGGGGGTCATGAAGCTTTTTCTCGAGCTCAAGCTTCACCACATAAGGAACGCAGAGGGGGCGGGAGACCGCTTTACGATAGAGCGCGTAAAAGGGAAAGAAACCGGTGTGAAGCAGGCTACAGGTGTCGATGAACACATCGTGATTTGAAACGCGGCGCAGAAACTGAAGGGTCTCGGTCCGCTGGCGCTCACGGTCAGGGCCGGGGCTGGGCTTACGGGGGTGCTGCTTTTTTGACGGATGGGGAGGGGAACGAATGGCATATTCGGCAAGCAGTTCGGTCTCGGCTTCGGTGTTGACCGGTGCCAGTTCATGAAGAACGACACGGTGGTAGCGGTCGTGCAGGATCCCGCGAAGGTCTTCCGGCGGCAGGCCGGTCGCTTTGGAAAGTTCGAGCAGATTCATCATGAGTAGACCTCCAATCTGTAAAAGTGTGGGTCAGCGGCGAACGCTGTGCAGGATGATCCAGATGCCCAGAAGCACGATGGCAGAAGGACCAAGGATATCCAGCAGGCCACCGTTCATTGAGCGGCTGACCGCGCCCCTGACATCAAAATGTTATACTGAATGGCAAAGGCAGTAACAGCGCCCAGAACAGCACCGGCGGTGTAGGCACCGGGAGAGAGCATCACATGTCCGTGAAAAAAGGCGGGGAGAAGCGGGATGATGAACGCACCCAGCAGCGCGCCGATGAAGATGCACTGCAAAAAAGCACGGATCACTGCCCAGTTGACGAGGATGAACAGAAGGATGATCAAAAGAAGCACCACGGGCACCAGCCGCACCAGAAGGGGAGCGGCACGGTGGAGCATCCGACGCAGCGGGACACTGCGGCTGGGTGCTGCTTCAGGGGGTGCCGGGGCGGGAGCCGTGCGCTCTTCGCTGGCTGTGAAGTGGAGACCGCCTGTGGACGGAGCCGCTGCTTCAGGGGTGCCGGGGAAGGCTCTGGATAAACCACCCGGCGGCGGGCAGGTGCGGGGGTGTTCCTGCCCAAGATCGTGCGTGACATCCTCGATCAGGAATAACGCACAGTCTGGGCACATCGCTGCGGTATCGGGAAAGGTGCGATGGCATTTGACACACTTTTTCATGATTTGATGAAAACTCCCATGGATTTGTTGTGATGCTATTAAACAACTACGCTTCAAAAAATAATAGGGAAATAAATTTTGAACCTTTTTCGGATAATATAAGTGCGCTGCCGTCGTGGATATTTGCGGTCAGAAGCCGGTCGGGAGGAATGGGCGGCTCCTGCACTCCGGCAAACGTAAAGGCCGCATGGTGCCCCAAGCCGACGGTGACATGATGTACGATACCGTTGGTGATGAACATCTTGAAGATATCGTTGGCGTCCAGAGCACTGACACCAAGGCAGCACAGTGTGGGGTGAAGGATGATGCAGTTTGCAAGACCCAGACCCTGGAAGGTGCTGCCGATGAAAAGCATCTGCCCCGGCGCAGTTTGTAAAGGGAAGAGGATTCCAGCGTTTTGCAGGAAACGTCGTAATCGATCAGGCAGAAGTCGCGGCGGCACTTCTGAAAAACTTCCATCTCGCCCAGCAGAGCGGCGGTGAGCATCTCCTGCCCGGCAGGGGGAGAGCACAGAACGCAGAGTTTGCCGTCGGCCAGACAGGAGTAAAGAGAACGGCGGCGCACGCCGGGCGGTCCCAGAACGGCGCACTGGCTGCGGAATGCTTTCCAGAAGCCGTCAACGCCGGTGCTCCAGCTGAGATTCAGGGAATGCTCTGCCTGCTGAACAGCGTCGGGCGGCAGAGTGCTCAGGAATTCGGCGGCATTTTTGCCAAAGCTCTGCATCATGATGTCCAGATTGGAAAAGGTGAACATCTCCGGGGGCCAGTGCTCGTGCAGAAGCTGGAGCATGGTCCGCAGGAAGGAAAGAATCTCACCGGGAGATGCCTGCGCTTTCTGCACATAAATGTGCACCGGGCCCGAAAGGATGCGCATGGCATCCTCAACATCCACATTGCGGTCAAAAGGCAGGTAGGAGATATCCTGCCCCAGCCGCACGACCTTGTCGGGATACTGCTCGCGCAGCTGCCGAACGGCGGCGTCCGGCCCCTCTGGCGGCAGAGTGCCGGAGTAAAGGCACAGCGTAGGGAGGCTCTTACGGGCGGCACGCTGCAGCCGGGAAGAAAAGGCGTGAAGCTTGATCTGTTTTGCATTGGAAAATTCGCCGCTGTCCACACCGCCGCAGAGGATGCAGCGGCCCTTTTCCGGCAGGGAACCGAACAAGCTGTTGGAAATGTGATTGACATGCTGATCATGCCGGCGCAACCCGGCAGCGAGGAGCATATCTGCAAAAATACCCATAAACTTCCTCCTGTTGAAGGTCTAACCGATGCAGTTTTTTGGTGAAGCGGCAGCGGAAGGGCTGAAAAGAATCGGCCAGCTGAACAAAGCATTCGCCCTGCTGCAGGCCGGTAAAATCCCAAGACTCGATGCAGCGGCGGGGCGCAGGCGCGGTGTAGTCGATGCGGCCGTCGGCGCGCACAAAGCGCTGCTGTACCAGAGTGCTGCGCGTTCTGCCCTGCAAAAAGGTCTGACTCGGTTCATCACAGTTGAAAACGAACAGATTTTGGAAAGCGCCCAGAATGGTCTGTGCTTCCCGATCGCCGTAAACGCTGTAAAGCTGGCTGACGGTCTGTAGGCCGGCCACGATGCAGCAGTTGGCCTGACGCATCAGGGTCATGGCAGGTTCCAGATACAGCAGCTTGGGCAGGCGTGCAAGTTCGTCAAGAAAGAAGTAGGTGCGGCCGCGGCCGTGATGGAAGCGGCAGCGATTGGCGATAAGGCTGTCCACGAAAAAACGAAAAGCGTAGGTCTGGCTGCGGGAGTAGTCGGGGTGGTAGTTCAGGAACAGCACTGTGGGGCCGGGACGATGTGCCACCGACTCGGCAGAGATGGAACGTTCGGGATGCGCTGCCAGCGCAAACGAACCCACAAAGACACGCTGGACCATGCGGGAGATCTCGCTCAGAACACCGTAGCCTTCGCGGCGGGCATCCGGGTCGGCCGGAAGATACATGCGCGCGCTGTAAAAATCCGGGTCGGAATTCAGAACTTTCAGAAATTCCTCATAGGTGTGGTCAAGCGCTTGGTCGGTGGTATCATCGGAAGGGGCAGCACCGCCGATCAGACGCAGAAAATTGGCGTTGTTCAGCTCGCTGTCAGCCGTGTCAGACTGCAGCAGGCACAAAAGCAGGCATTCGGTAACGGCCTGCGCACCGTCCACAAAAAGCGGTTCTGGCCCGCGTCGCGTGCGCTTTCCTCGTAGAGATAGCTGCACAGTTCGCGAACGCGCATCTTCAGCAGAAGGCTGTTGTTTTTTATAAGGGAGAAGCTCGTCGAAGATGTTCCAGACGTAACGGCTGCTGAGAGAATCCAGCACCAGATCTCCCTCTTCATAGAAGGCACGCTGGTAGTCGCCCTTGATGTCGAAGAAAACGGCCAGATCATCCGGGCCCATATGGTTCAGCACCTGATCTGCCAGCAGGAAGATGGTGTTGGTCTTGCCGCAGCGGGGTTGCCCCAGAAAGAGCGTGCCGGTGGTGAGGGAGTTTTCCGGCAGGTGCAGGGAGATATACTGGTCATGGAAGTAACCCGGGAGCAGATAATCACGAGACTGCGCAGGAGAATCGCCCGGGTGCAGATAGCGGGCAGGAATGTCGTTCAGCACGGCAACGCTGCCGGAGAGTACACGTAAATTTTCCATAAAAGCTCCTTGAAAAATGTGATTAGCGTCCGTGACCGCCAGACTTGCTGCAATGTCCAACACCGCTGCTGTGGCCGCCGGACTTGCTGCCGCCGACGGCGTGACCGCTGCAACCCGCCTGATGGGATGCGGCAATGGAACCGAGAGAAAGAGAACTGCCCGAGCTTTTGCTGTGGGCGGCAGCTGCACTTTTGTGAGAAGCCGCGATGTCGGACAGGCTGCGGGAACCTTGGGCGTTGCGGTGCGCGGGATGACCGGTGGAGTAACCGATGATGGCGTGTTTGCCGTCGGTATGCTGCACGGTGCTCTTGTAATGCGGCTTGTTGCCGTACTTTGCCTTGAGACGGGCTTCCACTACCGCTTCCCGCTGAGCAGAGCGCTGCTTGTTGTAGAACTGCCGGATGGTTTTAAAAGCTGCATGGACCTGCTCGGAGTAATTGGGACATTCAAATTTGTGAGAGCGGTTGTTGCGGCGGGTTTCCAGACGGTACAGCTTGGGGTCATTCATCATCTTGCTGTAGTCTGCCTGAGACATGTTGACTCGTTCGGCTGCTTTGCGCATGACCCGTTCTTCGAACTGGTAGTTATGGCCGACATCGATCTGCCCCTTCACAAGGGGCTCCCATGTATTGGGGTCAACGGGCTGACCTTTGGTGTTGTGTGGAACGATGATGCTGTCTTTGGTGGTCTGGCTCGGGGACACCCGGCGAAGTCTTGTCATGAAATTCACCTCTTTCTGAAAGATGGAAGATTTTGAGATTTTCCCGGAACGCTGCGGTCGGAAACGCTTCGAAAATGATTCCTACTCTATACAAGCATAGATGGCTGCGGACGACTACGGGAATAAATTTTAATGATGCCAAAAGTTTATTGTGATGAAAAATATACAAATACGATAAATGACGCAAAAAAATAAGCACCCTGAACCCGATAGAACAAATGTTGTTCTGGGTTCAAGGTGCTTTTTGCGTACAGGGAGAAAATGCTACATCGCAATTCTGCAGCACAAAATCGCCACTGCATAAAAATAACATTTAAACGCTGAAAATTTATTCCACCTGACAGGCCGCAAAAGAAAATGTATAATACAGCCATACTCCCCGAGGGGAGAAAAAATGCAAAGAAAGGAGGCGCATTGCCGTATGACGCGCATGATCGCATCGAACCGAATAGGCAGTCCCAGCCACGGTCCCCTTGAAGGTTCAGCCATGTGATGAGTTGAACTCGTTTGTACATATTTTGCCTGCCCTCCTTTTCATAGATAGAAACCGTTTCCATAATAGATGATAAAATTCCCTTCAATTGCTTTGGTTTTCATACATGACTTTTCCTCCTTGAAATAATAAATATAAAGTTCGACAGCCGCTGCGGCATCCAAGGGAAGTGCCGCAGCGGTTTTTGCTGTCCAGACAGCCCATATAGAAAAAAGGACCCCTTCCATCCGGGAAGGAACCCTTCTTTGCGCGGGTCAGTTCAGAGACTGCCGAGCAGACCGCTGGCTTCCAGATCGACGAGGAAGGACGAATCGGTCTCATAATAGGTCTCGTAAAAGGCTGTCACGGTCCGGGCCTGATCGGCGCGGAGCACATGGATGCCGTACAGGCTGGGGATCAGCAGCAGAAGCGAGGTGATGAGCACGAAGATCCGCACGGCGACCCGGCGGTTCCTGCGGCGAAGGATGTCGTATTCCATGCCGCGTTTGCCCGCATCCCAAGCGTCCATATTGCGGCGGTAGCACTCAGACCACAGCAGCCACAGAACGACACCGCACAAAAGAAGCACGGCGACCCCGACGAGGGGAAGGCGGTAGAGAAACTCACCTCCAAAGATGATCTCGGCGGGCAGCAGGTTCAGCGCGGTGCTTATCATACCGCCCTTGCGCCGACAGGCGTCATAGAAAATCGGGAGAAGCCACACGGCCAGCATCATGGCCATATAGAGCCATGCAGTCACGAGGGGAGACAGTGTCCCGCCGTACAGCGCAGGCTGTTCCTGGAACAAAAACCACTCCACGAGAAACGAAAACACCGCGGAGACGACCTCCGGCAGGACATGCAGAAAAAATACATAAAAAACTCCCTTCCTTTTTTTGTGTGACCTTCGACCGCCGCAGAGCCAGAATTTTGGCCCGATCCTGCGGCGATTTGAGTGTAACACAGGAAAAGAAGGGAATCTAAGGAATAAGTTTTCAGCTTTTCGGGGCGGCGCGGGAGCCTTTGGCCGAACCTTTTTTTCTTGTCGGCGGGTTTCGGCCTTTTCTGGCGGTGAACGCCCATCATAAGGCCCAGTGTCCGGCGGGACTGCGGCACCGCCGTGGCCAGCGCACCGGCCAGCACATAGAACCGGTCTGCATAGGCGGGGTAGTAAATGCTGTGCCAAGTGGTCCCACTGGCAAGGGTCAGGCTTTCCATCAGGAAGTTGTAAATGCGGCGGATGGTCGAAGTCTGGTCCGGTGTGACCGTGTCGGACTTCGGTTCGTTCCAAAGGCCCTCGAGCTCGACAAAAACGCTGGCAAATAAGGCGTCTTCCAAAAAGCTTCCGGTGGTACCGCCCGGCTCTTTCAGTTTCGCTTCGGCTTTATCGCGCATAGCCTTGAGCCATGCGTGTTCTGCCGTAAACGCTTCCTGCGCTTTGCCGGCGTCTGCTGTGCAGCAGTCATAGATGGCCAGAATGAGGAAAAAAGAACAGCTGCAGGATGTCCTCACGGGAAAGCAGCCTGCTGCCTAAAGCATTATTTGCCTGCCAGCAGTCAAGTTCTTTTTCGTTGGGCGGTTCTATTCTTGCAGCGTACTTCTCGGCCTTCGGAGAATAGTCGTGCAGAGTAGCCTCGATCTTGTAACAGAGATTCGGCAGGCCCATTTCCAGATGGTCCTGAATGTGTCTATAGCGCTTGGCCTCGCTGTTACTTTCGGAACAGGAATCTCGGCACGAATCGTAGGTGGAAACAGAGGTGAGTACAGCTTGAAGGCCACTGTGCTGGTCCTTGTTCAGGATCCCGCAGCGTTCACGGTCTTTGAAATGCTCCTCATCGGCAGACACCTCGACCAGCGCATTGCCCAGCTTATGGAAGTAGTCGGCCCATTCAGATGCACTCGGATGTGCGGCTTTCGGGCCATCGGCGATACGGGCAGAAAGTGCCCGTTTGCAGTGGAGACAGCCGGCAAGGTGCCAGATCACATTACAGGTCAGCCGGGCGCTGCCCGGATAGGTCAGCTTCGGAATATCAGATTCTTTGATCGCCTCTACCTGAAGAAGGAAGTCGTTCAAGGGCTGCACCGCTGTCTTGAAGTCATCGGGACTCGCAGACTCCTGCGGCGTGATGCGCAGCAGCCACTGGCCCATAAGAAAAGCGGTCTCCCGCGGCTTGATGGCAGCAGAAGGAGGTACCTGAAAAGAGTCCGGGTCCAGCTTTTCCTGAAAAGCTTCTTTCAGCGGCTCAAGGGTTTCCCGGCGTGCCTGGCTGAGAACGGCCATAAAATCGTCTGCAGAGAGCAGTTTCGGCGCAGCGCCTTTTTTCAGAGGAAAGCAGCAGTTTATCCCGCCGCTCCTGCTCTTTTTTGGGGTATACCGTCTTAACCACCGTGTTCCAGCGGCCATACAGCACCAGCAGATAACCGACCAGAATGCTCAATTCCCGCTGGACGGTGTGGGAATACGGGTAGCCCATGCAGATCTCAACGCGGCTCTGACTGGGAGGAAGTTTTTTCGGATGGACCAGCTCCAGTTTCATCTCCGTAAGATTGCGGCGATGGGCGAGCAGATACTCCTGCAGGTCATGTCGGAGTGCGGGAATGTCGACGGCAGGATTGTTGGTGCGGTGCATAGCATTCTGCAGCTTTTGGACATCGCGGCTTAGAATGCGAGTACTGCCATTCTTCTGGGAGCAGTGGCGAACAGGGTGCTCTGCCGCTGCGTCGGCGGTCTTGCAGGCGGTCAGATAGCCCTGCAGAACATCGGTCACATCCCACCAGTGAAAGGAATCCGCATGGTCTTTTTTCGCATCAAAAAACTTGAAGGCGAAGCACACGATATCCAGCGGGTCGCGTAGGCTGAACGCTTCCTGACGGGTGAGGAAAAAAAGTAGCACTGCATCTCTTCGGTCGTCATGTTCAGCAGAAAGGCGATGTGATAGGCTTCCTGCCGGTTTCCTGCGCGGCGATAGGCCACATCCCTCTTAAGAATGGAATCCCATGCGGTGCCGGGGTTTTCGCAGCCGAGTTCCGCAAGGCACAGGCGCTTCAGGTTCTTGGCGACGATCTTGATGGTGGCGCTTGGCCAAGGCTGCAGCTCCTCCGGCTTGCAATTGACAAGGTCGGTGGTCTGTGCTGGGGTGCCATCGCTTTTTGGAGAAGCTCCGGGCGGTGCTTTTGGATGCAGCGGCACAGAAAGATGCCCTGCGTCATGTTCTGGCCGGAGCCGGCCAGATGCTCTTGGATCTGTGCAGCAGACTGGGCGACCATGTCCCAATGGATGTTGGAAAGGCCGTCGAAGGAGCGCCGGGCGTTCCATGCGTCGTTGCCTTTACTGATCTCCTCGTCGATCCACTTCTGTGTTTCCTGTTCCAGAAGCCTTGAAAATGTCTCCGATTCCGGCATAAGATCCCTCCCTTTTGCGAAAAAAAACGTGCGGCCCCGGCACAAAAAAATTTATTCTATGGCAGAAGGATATTTCAAAAAAGTAGAATGTGTTTGTACATGTCAGGTCCGGGTCTCCATTATAAACAACCCGGGATGGAAAATCCATTCGCCAATCAGCACAAATCTTCGGGAGAATTTTTGACAGGAATTTCCACTTTTCGCTTGAATTCGTGCGGAGACCGGCGGCAGCCCAAACCCGCCGGCCCGCACACAGGAGGTTTACGAGATGATACGCTGGAAAAAGATGCGGCGCGAGCCGCCGCCGCATGGAACGATCTTGTCGTTCCTGAACGGAGAAGAGTTCGTGCTGCAGGATCTGCTTGCAGAAAACAAAAACGCTCTGTTCTACGCGGTGCGCAGCCAAACGACCGGTCAGGACGTCGTGCTGAAAGAGTTCTTCAACAGCCACTGGGTGCGGCTGCGCGGTGCACCCGCGCTGAAAGGCTGGGAGCAGGAACCGCCCGACAGCAGAAAGCTGAGCCGCACCTACATTTGGCTGCGCCGTCAGGCAGAGCAGGAACAGCGCATGAATCAGGAACTTTGCGGCAGCGTCCGATGCGTCATCCCGGAAAAGCCGGTGCTGCCCGCTGGTACGCTGCTCCTGCCGGACGGCACCGAATGGCAGTGGCCCTACTGTGCCTTTCTGGAAATGGACGGCATGACCGCAGAGCAGGGCTTCCCGCTGCAGGCGCTGATGCGGGAATGCACCAACTCCAACGGCCTGGCGCATCCTTCGGAAACCTGCGCCAACAGGAAGAATGCTTTGTCCCCCGAAGAAACTGTGCGGTACCGGCAGCCGCCATTGCCATGCAGATCTTCCGGGACACCCTGCTGGCGCTGCGTCCGCTGCACCGTGCGGGGTGGATCATGGGAGACTTGAGCAGCGGCAATCTTTTCGTGGAAGGAAGCCTTGCCGAAGGGCGCATTCAGGGCGTGTCCTTTGCGGATGTCAGTACAGTGCGGAAGATCGGCGAGAATGAGATGCCCGCGACGGCTGAGCCGGGCTTCCATGCGCCGGAGCTGTTCTCGGGGCCTGTCACCGAAAAGACCGATGTCTTTTCGGCCGGCCGGCTGCTGCTGAGTATGCTGTATCCGGTCGCGGTGCACAATGTCAGGCTGCACCGTCCGCTGGGTTTCCTGGATAACACCCAAACCCTAACCGCGGGCGAGAGTGTCCCGTCCGGCCTCCCGCAGGAGATGCGAGCAGAGGTGAACCGCCTGCTGCTGCGGGCGACAGCACCGGACCCGGAGCAGCGCATTTCGATGGATGAGATGCTGGCAGCGGCAGAGGACTGGTGCCGACGGCTGGAACGATAAAGCAGGGCACAGAAAGGCCCGGGAGCTGTTTTGAAACGGCTCCCGGGCCTTTTGATATGTTGTGCTTAACGCTTAGTCATGAACGACGCCGTACACCTCGCGCTGACGGGCTTCCAGCGCTTCGTAGACCGAAGCGGGGAAGTGATGGCCCAGCCCGCCGTCATGGGTGGCGTTGCCGTCGCCGGGGCCGTGGAAGTCGGAACCCGCCGAGGGCAGCAGGTCGTACTGCGCCGCCAGTGCGGCCAGATGACAGCGCTGCTCGTCGGTGTAGCGGCCATAGTAGACCTCCATGCCGCTGCAGTGGCCTGCCAGCGCTTTGAAGGTGCGCAGCAGGCGGTGCTGTTCGGCATCGTCCAGCGGGTAGAAGAACAGGTGCGCCAGAATGGCGATGCCCTGTGCCTTCTGCAGGGCAGAGAGAACGTCCTCGATGGGTGCATAGTCCAGCTCCGACTCGACATAGGCCAGACGCTGGCCGAAGCTGCCGATGTATATGTCGAACGCTTCATCCACCGTCTTGACATAGCCGTGGGCCACAAGGCTGCGGGCAATGTGCATTCGGCCAAGATGCTGTGGGCCGTTGCAGAAGGCCATGAGGTCTTCGTAGGTGCCGATGCCGACGCCCAGCGCGTCGAGCTTGTTCAGGATCTTGGTAATGTAGCTGCGGCGGTCGGGCTGGTTGCGGCGCAGCACAGCCTGAAGCTCCGGGCAGTCGGGGTCAAAGTTCAGGCCCACGATGTGGATCTCCACGCGGCGCTGGTCGGCGGTGCGATAAAAGCAGCTGAACTCGCAGCCGCGCAGAAATGCGCAGCATGGGGAACTGCAGGCGAAGGTCGCTCAGCTCGGCGGGGGAATAACTGTAGTTGTGGTCGGTATACGCCAGATACCGGATGCCGCTTTGAAGAGCCATTAGGCCCAGATGCGCGGGCGTATACTCGCCGTCGGAATGGATGGTGTGAGTGTGCAGATCAGCGTGATACATAGAAATATCCCTCCTTACCAGGTTCTGCGGAGGCCCGCAGCCATCGTCAGCGAAACACCGATATACCCAAGCTCCGGCCAGTCGGGTTCATCGTAGTTGTAGACCCACGCGAGCGGCTGCCCGGACTTGAGGTCCTTACGGTCCGTTTCCCACTCATCCGGGCGGTCGCTGACGAACAGATAGCTCTCGAGCTCACCGATATTCGTAAAGCTGTGGATCACATGATAAACGACCGCGTTGTAATTTTCCTCGAATTTTCTGACGCGCTCAAACTGCTCTCCTTCGAGCTGGCTGCAGGTGCCCAGCGGAGGAGCGCTCTCGGAAACGATGCCCTCCTGCTCAAAGCACTTGATAATGGGCGGGTAGATGCCCCACAGCTTCATGCGCTCAACGGCCTCAGCCTTTTTTTGCTTCGATACTTGCGTTCATAGAGTTCTCCTTTCTCATGTCCGGAAAAAAGCCGCCGGAAGTGCGGCTTTCTGCTTCAAAGCATAGCAGAGCGGCCCGGCAGCTTCTACGGGAATAAATATTTGGCGCAGGGCAGAAAGGGCGCGGCACCGCCTTGGAATATTTTGGAGGATACGCTATAATAAAGCCAGAATATCCAAACGGAGGAGGGCTTTTCATGTGGGACCAGCAAGAGACGCGCCGTGAGCCGCTGCCCGATGGAACAGTGCTGTGCACAGAGAACGGACGGTTCACGATCCAAAAGTACATCACGTCGGGCGGCTTTGCGCTGCTCTATCAGGCGCAGGAAGAAGGGCAGATGTATCCGGTCATCCTCAAGGAGCATTTCCCACGGCAGGGTTATGTCCGGGTGGGCGGGGCTGTTCTGCCGGAGGAAGCCGCAGCCTTGCCGGAGAATGATCCGGAGCGTAAAAAAGAATTGAAAAGATGCAGACGCTTTTTGACGAGCGGGCCAATCGCGAGATCCGCGTCGGGCAGCAGAGCCGCCAGCGCACCCGGCTCACGGTGCCGGTGGACCGAAAGCTTTCGGTACGGTCGATCCAGCTGCCGGGAAAAAAGACCCCTGCACGCCGCCGTACAGCTGCATTCTGGAAATGGAGTGCCTTACCGAGCGGCAGGGCTTCTGGCTGAAAGATCTGTTGGAAGAAGCCGCCCAGCCCTGCAGTTCGGATCATCCTTTCGGCAACAGACGGCCGGGCTGCAGAAATTCTGTGCCGCAGTTCGCAAAGACGGTGGATCTGTTCTGCGCCCTGCTGGCGAACCTGAAACGCATCCACAGCGATGAGGATGGCAGCGGCTGCATCCATGGCGACATCAGCGCAGGCAATCTTTTGTGGACGGCAGCCTGTCCGACGGCACGATCTTGGCCGTGTCCCTGCTGGACTTCGGCAGCGGCTGGGACGAAGAGACCGGGCCGGAGAGCGAGGTGTTCAGCACACCGGGCTTCCGTGCACCGGAACTGCAAAACGGCGGGACACCGACCCCGGCGTCCGACGTTTACGCGGTGGGGCGGCTGTTCTATGCCCTGCTGGACCCTATAGCGGCGAACAATCTGCGGCTGGAGCGGGACCTGAGCTTCCTGGAAAGGGATGTGACGCTGACCGCAAGCCAAGCAAGACCTTCCGGGCTGGAAGGTTCCCTGCTGGCTCAGGTGAACGCGCTGCTGACCGCTGCCGCAAAGGAAGCCCCCCGAAGAACGCATCACGCTGGAAGAGATGGCGCGGCAGATGGATGAGTGGCGCCGCCGCCTGACGCCGCCGGTATGGAGCCTTGCCCAGAATGCAGGCGCGCTGAACAATAACGAGGTGAAGGGCCGCGACGAGGACGTAAAGAACCTGCTGAACGAACTGGAAAACGAAAAGCGGAACCCCCATGTGCTGTGGGGCTTTGCGGGCATGGGCAAAACCAAAATGGCGCTTGCCGCCGCCCACGGATGGCAGCAGCGCCACCCTCTGGGCAGAACGTATTTCGTCCGCTTTCCCGGCACGCTGGAGGCGCTGTACACCGACACCTTTGCGCAGGCCATGTCGGTGGAAGCGGGCAGCAAAAAAGAAGAGTTGCTCCAGCTGGTGCAGAAACAGCTGAGCCAGTACCTGACCGAATTCGACTTGCTGCTCATCGACAACTTTGACAATGACAATCTGTCTTGGGCAGAGCTGACCGGTGGCAGTGAGGACAGCATAGAACAGCAGCTTTATCGGCATCTGTGTGCGCTGCCCTGCCGTGTCCTGCTGACCACGCGCAAAGATCTGACCGCGATGACGGGCGGGTGCTTCTGTCAGGTCAAGCCGCTGAAAGAGGAGGTACTGCTGGACATCCTGCGGGACGGCTCCCGGGGCTGCCGGACTCGGACGACGACACCCTCCGAGATATCCTCCGGCTGGTGGAGCGCCACACCATGACCGTCACCATGGTGGCCGCCCTGATGCAGTTCACCCACATCCCGGCCGGGCAGATCGCCGAGGACCTGAGCAAGGGCCAAACCATCCGGGACAACAGTCTGGAAATGCTCATCCCCAGCGAAAAAGGACGGCGAGAGCCGCAACGGCACCGTGCTGCAGAACCTGACCACCCTGTTCGGGCTGGCGAAGCTGACCCCGCCGATGCGGACCCTGCTGCACCGCGCCATGTTCATCGGGGAGAGCGGGATCTCGCGGGAGCTGTTCCTCAACGCCTGCGGCCTGCGGCCGGACGACAGGGATTTCCACGCGCTGGTGGATCTGCGCTACCTGAACAGCACGGGCAGCGAGAAAGACGAGTACCTTGTCCCCACACCCTCATCCGCAAGCTGTGCAGCCTGCGGGAGCCGGGGGCTGACGGAGAGGATGACGCCCATTTTCTGGACGGACTGTGGGAGTTTCAGGAGACGCCCGCCGACCGACGCAGCACCGCCGATATTTACTCCGCTGTGCTGGGAAAGTCCGACCCGGACGCCCGGCTCGACACCCCGCAGAAGAAGCTCTGGGCCTACCGCGCCGCGAGCCTGTACTTCCGACTTGCCGATTTCAAGAAGGCTGCGAAGTGGAACAACGCCATGATCATCGCGGAAAAGGCGCAGCCCGCCCTGCACTGGACGCTGCCGCAGCTGTATGAGAACCGGGCACTCATCTTCCGGGACCGGAAGCAGCCGCCGGAGGAGTTCGACGCCGCCATAAAAGCGATGGAATGCCTGAATGAGCTGGGCCCTTTGGAGCAAAAACCCCAGTGCCGCAGCCTCAATTTATGAGACGCTTGGCCGGGCATACGGCGATGTTGGAGAGCTCCTGCTGCGGGGGTGAGCCCCGAGGACCGGGAGGCCCTGCTGGAGCTGACCTGCCATGCCGACGCGCTTGCCTTTGGCGAGGACAGCGTGTGGGCAGGCCGGACGGATAAACGTGACTATGACGACCGCCAGCGTACCTGCTATGAGTACGCCGCAAGGCTGCGTGAAGAGCGGTTCACGTTCCACAGCTCGGACACCTTCCGCACCTACATCAATCTGGCCTACTGCGCCGGTGTGCGGGCAAAAAACGAGCCGGAGCATCTCCGGCAGGAGGCCGCACGGCAGCTGCGCTGGAGCCGGCAGGCCCTCGATATCTCCGAGAGATGCAGCACCGGCGCTTATAGCAACATCGGCCTTGCTTATGGCGCGCTGGGAGACCATGTCTCCGAGAAAGAGGCCTTCGAGACCCTGCTGGAGCGCCGCCGCCACAACTCGCAGCGCGGCGACAGCCGCCTGTACGAGCTGCAGGCCCTGCTGTATCTCATCGAAGCCTGCAAGCATGGCGGAGACAACGAAGAGGCGTCGAAACGATACAAGGAAGTTCAGGCGCTCGCCAAGCAGCTGGGCGTGGAGGAGCTATTTGCCCATAATCTGGAGAAAGCCGGAAAGGAGCTTCTCTGACCCATAAGGAAACATTTGAACTTGGAGTTGTTCTTGAAAACACCAAAAAACACCAAAGATGCCGTTGACCTGAATCGAATGGTTCATACTCGGAGAACACTACGTTCAGAAGCAAGATTCTCGAAAGAGGATGCACTTGCTTCTTTTTCAAAAGGTAATATTCATTGAATATCCAAATCCCTGCCATGAATCATAGTTGTGGATAATCCTGGATCTTGAACAGTGCGGAGTGACCAAAGTTCTGAAATACCTGACCGTTTTCGTACGGAACTGCGATTTTCATGGCGGAATCTCCTTTTTGCTTTTTAGCGTTTATCAGAATAGTTGCAAATTTGGATGGCCGCACCATGCTC
>VOFC01004307.1_pt1 | contig 27672 bp, 67 predicted proteins | sample 5384161 | NCBI WGS metagenome assembly VOFC01 (sample SAMN12384722, study PRJNA508395) | human gut metagenome | isolation source: healthy gut B | host: Homo sapiens | reverse complement strand
AAGGCAGTAGACTATGACCTCTACCGCCCCTGTGTTATCTTTTCAGATATTCTCTTGTTACTTTTTCCTGCCTTGCAATCTACCGTGATTCCTACACGTTTTTGGAAAACTCCGATTGCACTGGCTGTATCATTTCCTAAGATGCCATCAATATTGCTCTTGCCTTTTGCATTTTTGGCAGGCAGGCACTTTATGATAGATAAGTTCCGTCTGTAGCCATTTCACATCATCACCACGCATACATAGGGAATTTCTTGTATAATATACGTGTAGGCTCTGCATATGGGTTATTGTGCGTGTCGTAGACGGTCTGTAATTCGTTTAATTCACGATACCATATATTCATATCAACGTTGCTATTAACGCCGCTTACAGTACCTTTTGATGTGTACTGCCAGCCTACCATGTTTTCAATCTGTGGCTGATACTTCAAGTCCATGTTTCCTTTATTCTTTCCATATGCCGCAATCCACATAGGATATTTCACACCGCCATATGGCTTGATGTAGGAATTGTAAAAAGACTTTCCAGTATACACACCGAATGTAAGCCCATAACTTCTGATAACATCACCGTAAGCGTTGATAATATCAATCAGCTTGCTTCCCAGTCTTTTCTGGCAGTTGTCCTCAACGTCCAGCCATACCATTGTCTCACGACCATTAAGCACTTCTGCTACTTTCCTTGCATCATTTCTAGCCTTTGTAACTGTGGTCGCATAGCTGTAGTTGTAAACGCCCTGTATCGTCAATCCGTTTGCTTTACAGCCTGTCCAGTTAGCTTCAAACTGCTTATCACGGTTTAAATCTTTACGGATGATTTTGAGGATGGCAAACTGGATGCCGCCTGCCTTGACTTTTGCCCAGTCAATAGTTCCCTGATATGCCGATACATCTATACCGATATAACTCATTTTTTATCATTCCTTTTCAAATGGTTTTGGTAAATGACGCTGTTGTGCGTTTGCAATCCACATTTGCTCTGCCAGTAAAGCCTTACAATTTTTGTATCGTAATCTTCCTCTTTTCTGTATCTATCAGCAGCATGTTTTATATACTCTGTCTTTGCTTTTTTTTTACCATTCAAGCAATGTTCAATAGAATAAGTCATAGCAGAAATGAAGTAATCTCCGCACCAACGCCATATATCATTTTCACGTTTTTGGTCTTCCAACTCATAAGCTAACTCATATGGATGTAAGTCTGTCGGACAAGACCAGTCTATATCATGTACCGTGAGTCCATACCCCTTAGTTACAGCAAGCCAATAAGGACGTATTTCTCACAGTATAATTTCCATGTTAATTCTCGGCTTTCTCCTTGCTGTCCGAGTTCGCCTGTGCTTTCTCCACTTCTTTCTCGAACAATTTCTTTAAAAACCATTAGCCGTTAATTCTTCCTGCAATTCTGTGAAAAAGTCTGTGATATCCACATCACCAGTATCTACATAATCGCCGACCAGAGAAAAACTTTATTCTTCGCTTCTTCGTAGCCGTCATTTGTGTCCATATTGTAGCCAAACTCATCAGAATGGAATTTCTGCAAGCCTACCAGAACCATTTCAGGTACAAATAAAAGCATATTCTCAATTTGTTCCAGATTTTCTTCTGCATCCTGCTTCATATTTACAGTCATTTTTGCTACTCTTGAAAGCAATCTTGATTTCAGTGTCGGTTCATAACCGAATTTGATTGTGTATTCTTTTTTCATTTACTTTAATTTTCATCATATTATTTCCCTTTCCCTTACTATTAGTAAGAAAGGGGGCAGTCCTAAGACCGCCCCTGTTTTTATACAATTTTAATTTACGCTGCTGTTACAGTAAATGTACCGTCTTTATTGTCTGTAACTGTGTAATCATCCGTACATTCAATTGCGGAAGTGTTTGGAATGACGGTAACTGTCATTTCCAAAATTTCATCTACACCGCCGACATCGTTAGGTGTAGCGGTTGCCTGACCTACATATGCGTACTTTGCAGTTCCGCCAATTCCATCAGTTCCATACAAATGAAAAATATCCAGCTTCTTTCCTGCTAATCCATTAATATCGTGTAAATACTTCTTTTCAAGATTTCCTGTTATTTCCCTTGAATCCGCTGTTTTAATACCCATTTCAAAAGTCTGTGTATCATCTTCCAATGTTGTAGATTCTACAGTATTTGGAGTAGACGCAGGAGAAGGATTGATTTTGCACGAACCAATAATTTATATGTTCCTGAAAAATCAGAAGATGCCGCTGTATGTTCCTTGTAGATTACTCTAGCAAGATAACTTGTATCTGCCATATATGCCGTCCTTTCTACCGCTAATTAATGCGGTCAGTGACACACTCTGTTGTGTGCCAGTTAATAGTTATTGTAATGGGTCAAGCGAACCGATTGTTCGTGTAGCCCTAAATGTTGCCGTCCTGATTTTATTGGTTATCGTATAAGCAGGGTCTCTTACCTCAAACCTTTTCCATTTAAAAAGTTGATAGCCGTTGCGGTCATATCAACTAATTCTGCCCTGTCTTCTGCTTTTTCGCCTTGGTAGTTAATGGTAATCTGAAATGTTGGTCTTACAGCGTTTATTCGCTCGCCTGTTAAATCCTGTCCTGCTTCTGTAGCACCAATCTGTCTCATTAGCACTGTCGGAAACTTTGGTGTTCCTGTGACTGCTTCATCCTGCGTCAGATACAGGTTCTTATACTTGCTTCCATATGCCAGCTTCATTTCATGTGAAAACATGTTGAATAACTGGTCTTGCAATCGTAAAGCCCATGAATTATCAATCAACGGTGAACACCTCCTTGGCAGTTTCCATTATCAAGTCTCTAAGTTCATTAGCCGTGTAGTACATGAATGGTCTGCTAGGCATACCTTCCGTAAACCACCATTGACCGTTATCGTCACGGTAAAACCATCCGTAGCGTCCGTCTGCCAACTGTCTTATGGTCTTACCGCTTGCATACTCCCATGTAACACCGTCTGGTAGTTTGCCTGGATAAGGACTTTGTTGTCCGACAATTCCTGTTCCGAACTCTACGAACAATGCTGATTCATCATCAGCTATAACCAGTATACGCCACCGCCTTTTATATCTCTTACGTGCTCTGAATGAATACTTCTCATCAAATCGCCAGTAAATACTGCATCAAGGTCTGCAACTTGTACTCTGGCAATCTCTACGCCCTTTTCAGCAATTTTTTCAGCTAATAGCCTACATTTATACTCCAATGAATATTGATAGCTTCTCAGCTCCTTTATGACGTTCTGTACGGATTTCTGTGATAATGTCATGGAGATAACTTTCTTTGCCATACGTCCACCTATATTGCTTCAATCTCTTTGAATACTTGCAACATTTTAGGAAACTGAATTGCGATCCAGTTAACTAGTTCTTCATTAGATGAATAATCATCTAATCCAGACTCACTAAAAAAAGCATGAATTACTTCATGCCTTAAAAACTTCGTTAAATCTTTTTTCTTTGTTTCCATGGAATCATCATCACAGCATTGCTCCTACATTTCTAACTGTAATTTTTTGTCGTATTCTTTACAAAGTCCATCACAATTAGTTTTTTCTAATGTATCGTCAATATCAATGCTATATTCAGTTCCCAAAATATTTACATTCTTCATGTTACCACCTACTTAACAACTTTTTCTGTAACAGGAATAAATCTGCTGTCAGTCCCTCATCAGCTACGCCCTTTACAATGTAATCTGCGCTGTTCTCGTCTGGCAATCCATCATCATTCAGAATGACTTCTGATTTCTTCCATACGATATCACCATTGTTGATAGGCAGATATCCTTTATCTGTAACAATCTGCACATATGATGTGCTATCGTCTATGCCGAATTGCTTTACCAATACTTCTGACAGCTTATTACTGATATTTGCATAGAACGTAGCTGGTTCAGAGAATCCGCTTACTTCCTTTGTCTTTGGAATCGGATTGCCCTGTGAATCAAGGTATGGAATGAAGTTTCCACTTGCGTCCGTATATCCCTCATACACTGGGTTTCCATATTCGTCAGTTTCCTCAACGGTCACGGTCTGACCCTGCAAGGCGTATTTCATTTCTGCTTATTAATATCAAGCATTTTTTTGACCTGTTTATAAATCTGATTTACGCCTGTGCTTGCAAGACCGCTTACAATTCCTACTGCAATTGCATTCAGCACGTCATTTGCCGGAAAATCAGCAATTACGTACATTCCAACTACGCCTAAGATGCCGCCTGCCACACCTACGATAATCGGGATGTAATTGTCCTTTACGCTTGGAATTGCTTTAGCCACAAGACCAATCAGATAAGTAATCACTACGATTGAAACAACCGTAGATACCTGTGCAAAATCCATAATGTATCACTCCTTGTCTTCAAATCTTTTTACAAGCTCATCTATTCTGTGGTGCGCCTGTTTTGCGCTTTCCTCAACCTTTACAATTCTGTTATCATGAGAATTAAGTTCTTTTCTCATTTCTGTAATTTCATTTTTAATGTCTGTTGTATTGGTTGATATAGAATCAAGCTTCATGTTTATTCGTGTGTTTTCCCTGACACGTTCCTCAATTTCTGAATTATCGGATTTCTTGTCTTTCTTCAAATTAAGAAACAAGCTTACCAATCCAAAAAGACGGAAAAAAGCAACTGATATGATGCTTATAATAACTGCTGTTGGCATTGATATACCGTCCTTTCTTTTTAATGGCGCACCACCCTCCACCTCTTACTGTGCGCCGCCTACAACCATCTTACTGATTCCAGTAAAAATGTCATGCACAATCTTCTTTATAGGACTTTAACAAACGGATATACACCTACCAGAAGCGTGTCTCTATCTTTCCAGTTCTGATTACCCCATTCTCTGTGTAAGATGCCATGTACGCTTCGCCAGCCTGTGAACGGTCATAAACCGTTAAATTAATGATTACATCCTCAAATTTCTTCAAGTCCTCGTCAATCTGTTCCTGTGTATAAAACTTTGGGTACATCCGTCTGTTAATTACTTCATTTGTTGACTGATTAATAAGAAGCTCTAACCGTGGGTTATCTTCCTTGCGATCAAATACAGTAACATTAGACGCAATTCCTGTGTCGGGGTCTGTGACTTCCTCTATATGAAATTGTCCTAATCTGATTTTTTACTTTCTGTAAAATACTGTATTCTTCCATACGGACTCCTTATAAGTTCATCAATTCGATAAAATTTTCTTTAAATCCTCACCGCTAAAGGAATCGGCATTTTCAATTCCTTTTTCTCCTGCTAACTTCTGCAAGTCTGCGGTTCTCATACGATTAATGTCTGTCTTTGTATATGGCTGATTTTCTGTTTTAACTTCTTTATCAGCATTTCCGTCTGGCACTTCTGTTCCTGCTGGATACCAAACACCGTTTTTATTTACGATATACGGATACTTCATCCACGATACCTCCTACTAAGCAGAATGTACTTCGATTACAAATGTTGAATCCATATTCTCATAAGAAGGAAGCACGATTTCTGAAGCTGTAACAGATGTGATTGCAGGAGGATTGTATTCAACTTTCTTAGCAATTGCAATTCCCATACCATACATAGAAACATCTACATCAGCAACCTGTGAAGCTGTTCTTTCTTCTGGAGTAGTTCCAAACCAAGTATTGCCAAGAGAACCACTTGGTAGTAACGTAACCTTATTGTCAGGGTAGAAATACTGTTCGTTTCCCTCATCGTCAATGTACATCTTGTCGTAAAGAACAATAGTAAGTTTTGTTCTTGATTTTGTGATAGAGACAACATTATCATCTGTAAGCTCAATGTTTGCCGTTAAGTTCTGCGCAAGAATAGCATTTTTGACCTGTGCATTTTCTAACAGATAATTAAATGTGTTAGAGTTCATAAGCGCATAGGAAGCAATCTTTCCCTAATTTTGCAAGTGCTTTTCTTGCATTATTAAGGTCAGTGAGTGGCTTGGAATTTGTAGTATCGCTCCACATAGCCGTGTCCTGCAATTTTAAGTAATGCTTCTTTGTGTATTCTCCGTTAGGGTCATAATCATACTCATACTTAACACCGTCAGATTCAATACCGATTGTAGGATGTCCATTTGTTGTTGAGAGAAGAGACATTCTCATTCTTTCTGGCACGACTTCCGCTCCGCTCACAAGAGTATTAGTGTCATCATAAATACTCTGCAATACACCCTGCAAATAAGGATCATTTTCATCTTTGATTCTATCAATTTCCTGTGCATCCTCTTCTGTGACAATCATCTGTTCGCGGAAAAATGCCATCTGTGTTTTTTCTGTCTTTAATCCGCCCCTTGCTCTGATTGTTGGCAGCGCATCAAAATTAGACGGTTTCAGTGATACAGGAAGTCCCTTGTGTGTCTTAATCCACTTTAAATCAAGACCTGACTTTTTTTCTTCTCTGGAAACCACTGTAAACCAAGATAAGGAATTGTATTACTTGTGTTTTCTGTAGCCGCAAGTGCAATAGCCTTTGTATTTACTACTTCATTTACTAGCATTATTTTTACCTCCTGTTAATTATTCAAAAACAATCATTGGCAATGCCGTTTTTGCAACTGCCGCAATTTCAACGCCTGAATGTGTCTGCGCAATTGTTTTGTCAATATATGCCTTTTTAAGCAACGTTCCCTGTGGTCTATCTTCTGTAACGTCATGTAATAAGATTCCCACTACTGTAGCCGTGTTATCTGCTACTCCTGTAGAACCGATAGGGGTTCCTGCTTTTACAACCTTTTTACCGTTTGCCAGTTTTGTATCAACGCTTGTAAAAATCAAGTGTCATAGGGATTCCTTCAAACGGCTTTCTTTTTAAGATTTCAACATCGCCAGCGTATGTTGTCTGCTCAAACTGCATCATCTTAGTTACCTCCTACATAGTGTGATAAAATATCATTGTTCTGTTTCTGACCGCCGTATAACTTTTCAACAAGTTTTTCAGCAGTAGTCTTATTTTCATTTTCTTTGCCAGCCATGCCACCGCCTGGATTAGTAGAATTGTTTGCAATCTCCTGTTCCTTTGCCTGTGCCGCTGCGGTCTCTTTTTCGGACATAATCTTTCCAAGTTCGGCTGTATCAAAGCTGCCATCTTCTTTTACAATTGTTTTTTGCCTGTTCTGCGGTTACTTTGAAATCGGTCATAGCCTTTTCACGCAAAATCTCTAATAGCATTTTTTTTTTCTGCAATTCTGCGATCTGCTGATTAGCTGTGTCTAATGCCTTATTTGCCTTTTCAAGCTCTGTCAGATTTCCAGCTTCCAATTCATCCAGCTTTCTCTGCAATTCATCCGCATTATCAGCCTTTTGCCTTATACTGGTCTGCCTTATCTTTCTCCTTTTTGGTTTCGCCATTGACCTGATTCAGATAATTGCTTACCTGTTCATCCGTAGGCTCTGCCACTCCGATAGCAATAAGATTCTGTTTTGCCTGTTCTCTTGTCATAAATTACCTCCGATTCACTACGCTTTTTACGTTGGTTGCTCAACCTGTGATTTCTCCTATTTACCGCATAGGTGCAATTTTATAAAATAAAAACAACTACCGATTATTCCCCCGGTAGTTGCCTTATTCTGCTGATTGTTTAATTTTTCCATAACTTCCTGTGCTTTCTTTTCTTCTGCTTTGACATTATCAATGGTTTTCCATAATACATCAAAGTACGGTTTAGAAACTAAATAAGTTTTTTCCGCATCTCCCCAAAGTCCAACTGTTTTTACAGCAACAAGTGGGTGTATGCCTGCCTGTAACAACTGATACAGTGTCTGTGCCTTGGTATACATGTTATCCTGTGGGCTATGGTTTATTTGTACTTCAAAATCCCTCATAGAAAGACCCAAATCATGGTCTTTTATGCGGATAACATTTAAAACCAGCTTTGCAAGGCGTTTTTCTGCTGTTTTTACAAGCGGGTCTTTTAGCTTTGCTCTGGATTTTGAAAAATCCCATCCGTTTCTTAGTTGCACTGCCCCTTGTGTATCGCCGCCTGTATTACTCTGCTTATTTGGAATTGCCAGAATAGATAAGGCATTATCAATCAAATCTTCTTTAGCAACTTGACATTGCGTCTGGTTCAATTCCTGCGTCATAACATCAACATCACTCTTGTTATCCTTGTTAATGGATTTTACTACAAGAGCGTGGTTTATTTTCATTTTTTTAAATTCTTCTTCGTCAATCTCACAATTTACGAATTTTATCCACGCCTGCACAAATTGCTCTATGCCGTCCATTCTGTTAGACTGCATATTGTTCACAGCGTCCATTATATCTATTACCAATTCGATATCTGATAATCTGGATGGGTTATTTGGGTATTCCACTATAGGAATACTTCCAAAAAGCGTGTACTTTCCAGTCTTGCACACTGCTATTTACAATCTTGCATTCATGGGAATCTGTGTAGCATTGTTTATACCAGTTCCCCTCAATGTCTTTTAATTCCTGCACTGCAAGAATCGGCTCTCGTTGAGCGGTTGTAAATAATAAAAAGTATTCATAGGGCTGGGTGCTACAATTCTGAACGGTATATCTCCATTAGCAAACTGCACAGCTTTAAATGATGTTCCAGTTGCCGACTGCCATTCTCCAGCTTCTATATCTTTTTTCCTGCTTATTAGCATCCACAAGATAATCATTCAACTCATCAACTGCATTGTTGGTTTCATCATCATCCTTGCGGCTGATATACTGGACAGGCTCGCCATATGTCTGACCGACCTTAAACTGTACCCATTCATAAGCGTGGTTCTCGCAAATTTTATTGATAATATCCTCATTGGATATCTTTACACGGTATCTGATAGGTTGGTCACCTTTGTAATAATTCCAAAGGTACTCAATAGCCATTTTATTGAAGTAAAAACTCCTATGCACTGACCAATGACTTTTACAATGTTGTCTTGTGTGATAGTCTCAACATCTGTATATGCAATTTTTTCGACCATAACATCCCTTGACCAATTCTTGAAAAGTCCTGTTGTTCATTGCTTCTCCTTATACAAAACAAACGCCGCTAGAAGTGGCTCTTTGTGGTAATATTTTTGGCTTCTGTCTCTCCTGTGTCATAGTGGTATATGATTCTCTTTTTCACATCTGCGGCACTTACAGATTGTATTTGTCTGTGACCGCATATCATGTCTGCCTACCGTTCTATGACATATAGGGCAGTATATTGTTTTTTCGATTCTGTCAAAATAAATCCCCTTTATGCATTAAAAAAGCACCGTCATGAAGACGATGCCTTTTTGGAGAGGTGTGAAAACTTATTGATTTGGTCTTTAACCATTTTAATAATACTACGCTGTATATAGGACATTCTAGGACAACATCATGATTCAATATACTGTTCACCGTATTTTTTTCAAATTCCTTTAATGCCCTGCCATGTAGCCTTCAGTGATATTCCTAAAAGAGTAATTCATTTCAGTTGCTATTACTTCAAAAAGTCTTTTCTCAATATATCTGGCAAACAGAATATTATATACATTTTCATCATCCATGCTGTCAATTTGACTTATGATTACATTTTTCTTTTCAACGTAACCGTCTATCATTCTATCCAGTTCTTTTTTCCATTTCATCTATTTTGGAAAATGTAACTCCCATTCTGTCTGGGTCAGGGAAGTTTTTACGTTCATCATTCTGTATAGCCGTAACATTGCAAGCCATTTCCCTTAATTGCTGTATTTCCACCAACTTATTATTAATCATCCTGTTAAGTCTGCTTATTTGATTAAGATACTCTTGTCTGCATCCTTAATACCTCCTAAATGGGTTGTGGACTGCTTCGGCTTTTGCTGATACTCCTGTACGCATTTCATTTTCAAATAATGCAACTGAATCCGGTGCATCATCATGCTTTTACTTTTCCACTTCTTGTCATGGTCGTAAGTTCTTTCATAAACTTGTAATACTGGCTCTGCCTGTCCATTTTCTTAAAAAATCTCTGAAATAATAGTCACGAATAATATTGTCTCTGGCGTTTTCCATTCTGGTTATCTTGTTAGTACAGTTGAATCTAAACCTTGCACTGCATCTTCCACCCAGTTCTTTTTACAATCTCCATTACATCACGTCCGAAATATTCTCCTGCACTGTTGCTTTCAAATGTGACAGTCTTTACATTGTGTTTAACAAGCATATTTGCGCACTCTGGCTTTGTAAATTGCGTTTCCTGCGTTGTCAAATACAACATCTACTATGTAAACCTCATTTCCGTATACATAACCGATAGGCATTGAGCAACTGTCTTCTCCCTTATCTGCGCTATCGCAAGCCGCCATGATCGCATCTGGTTCTCTGTCAATTGGTAATTCTTCAAAGTAATTAAGCTCTTTTTCAGCAAACATACGCCCTTTTGCTTCAAATGGGGATTGTTGGAACTCTGATTCCCATGTTTCCTCTGAAACAAGTTTACGCTCTTTTTACGATAATATTCTGTCGTGAATATTTTTCTGATTCCTCGCTTATCTCTTCTTGGAATCTCCCAATTGCTCTCATCCGTAACAGGGTCTAATGCAGGAACGGCTACTTCACGCCACCGCCATTCCAGTTCATCAGCTTTATTCTGCAATGCTGTAATCGGGTCATACAGACTGTATTTAGTTCCCTGTATAATAATAGGCGTACCCTCTAATCTACGTCCAAGTACATCATCCGTAACCTTTCACAAAGGAACTCCAGGCGGTCACGATTCCTTGCTTTTCGTGGTTTTTACGCAGTCATCAATGTATACAAGAACATTAGCTTCTGTACATCCTACAATGGCACCGTCTATAGGTCTACAAGTGAATGTCGGGAATATATTTTTCTTTTTAAGGTCAATTGAAAGATTTTCAGCACTCTTGTAATTTTCCCCTATCTTCGTCGCTTCTGGAAATACGCTTAAAAAATCGTTGATAAGTACTTTCTGTCTCAAATCCCTGCAGCAAGCCACCATAGAATCTTTTAACAAGTCCTTCTCCTTTACCAACGCCAAATATACTGCCATCCGGGTCACGACCGCCCATCATCATAGCAAGTCTCAATCCGCCTGTAGTTTTTCCAGTACGTTTAGGCTGTGATACAGACAGAAAATCAAGTTTACCGTCATATATTTCTTGGTAAGCACCTACAACTGGCTGTAATACTTTCTTTCTCGGAAAATAAAATCTCTTGTATGGGTCTTTTTTCGTCAATCTCAATATATCGGAAAAAGCTGTCTACCAGATATGCGGATTCCAGTCTTAATACCTCATAGTAGTTATTTAAGACTAAAAATTCGGCGTTATTATCTCCGCAGTATATCTCTAAATCGTCAATATGACCGCCGCCTGTGCTTTCCACAACTATGCTGTCTATTAATTTCTTTGTTTTTTTGGAAATTTCCAGTGAGAATGGTATGTCTTTGTCATTATACATACCCCACTGTATAGAATTGACATAGGCTTTTATTACTTCTTCGGATTCCCCATTTTTAACAATGTTATGGATTCCTTTTCGCTCTATGTAATTGTTATTACCTTTTAACTGGTTTATTAAATCCTTACTTGCCAAAAGGACACCTCCGCATAGCAGAAGTGCCTTGACCTCTGCCTATAACTGTTTTAGGTTAGCGACTAACTCCATTTGTTAGCCGGTAATATCGTTTTAGCTGCAATATACTGTTTTGTGGCACAATGGACATTCAGCTTTCCATTCGTCACCTTCAATCTGGCATCCGCAATATTCATATTCTCCCTTATCCGCTTCAAATATGGTCTTGCATTCCTTACACTCAAAGCGAATAGTTTTCTTAGCAAGTTCTAGATTGCCCTCTCTAATTATCTTCATTCTTTCCACCGTCCATTAAAAACAACATGTGTTACTTTCCCAGTTTTTGTTACTTGGTCTACTTCCAGTTTTGTCTGAAGCTTATCAATATGCATATCAATATTTGTCATCATATGCCTAATTTGCTTATCCCCGACACACAAACTTGTACTTCCGTCCTCATACTGTAAAAGTAATAATTTAATCTTTGTGCTTTTCCTGAATTTTTTGATTTTATCGTTATATCTTTGATAATCACAAGCAAAATAACTGCTATCCAATAGCACGCATATGCTATTTTGCCTAAAAACATAAAAATTGTTCTATTACGCAAGCAACAAAGCAAATAGCAATTATTCTGGCATATTCAATTAATGTCTTTGCTACAATTTTAAGTATTCTTTTCATTCCCCATAAATCTCCTTGTTTCTTCATTTATTTTAGAACAACTAGCAAAATTCATTTCAATATGGCTTTGTGGCAGTCTGCCAAACTTTTCCAAAGCATATTTTTTCTACCACTTCTCTTGAAATATCTATTCCAAAATTTATCATCGCTTCTTTAGATGGTGGTTGATACTCTGACAAAGGATTATCAATGTTCTTCATTCCTCATAAACCTCTCAAAAATCTTCCATACACTTAGGGCACTAAGTCGTATGTGGTATTTAAAATACCATTCCTTGTAACAGAATTTCCGCACAGTATTCCTTTTTAATTTCTGCACCACACCTGTCGCAAGTGCGCCATTCTTTTGATGTTTCATTCTTCCACCGCCTTTTAAACTAACCCTAGCATACATAAAATATCAAGTCCTGTTATTCTCTCTGCACCCTCTCTTGTGTGCATAAGGATATCTTTAAGTTTTTTCATTTTCTGCATTGCTGTATTTATTTCATCATACGCTCCCGAAAAACAATAATATTTGCAATATCCGTAGCCTACCCCAAGTCTGTTGCCGTGAATGCTCTTTTTCCTACAATATCATAATATTTTGGTACTTTTTAAAATATCGTATTTTTCATCTAGGTGCATTCCTTTTGTTCTGCTTTTAACTTTGATTGAAGATATTTTAAAAAACTAACAATATCTTTTTCTGATTTGGAAATGTATAAAATAGTTTCTTTTTCATTCTCTCAATCTCTCCCAAACACTCTTTTCAAAATCCTGTTATCCTCTTTACTGTTCGCATGGATAACAGGCTCATCCTAATGTCGTGCAATCAATTATTTCTTCATTTCTGCCTATCGTAACCGTTCCTAGTTGATTAAGTTTTGAAACGTCAATGTTTTCTTTTGAGCCTTTTTATCCATTTAACCATTATTCTTCCAACTTTCTACATTTCCGATATATCCTTTATTTCACCATTTGGCAGTTTTACTTTTAACTTCGCTCGCAACTACCTTTATTGTAATTTCCTTTGCCATGTCTTTTGAGTAGATACCTGATATGTTATCAATACTTACCACTCCTTTTACAATTTCGCCATCGAGCGATAATGTAATAAATTTTCCACTTGAGTTGTCAAGTAATGCTTCTTTAACCATCTTCCGCCAGCTTTCTAACACCATTCATAAACATATTTCCAAAATGCAAATCATTTAGTGCTTTTTCTAATTCGTCTTTTGTACCCGAAATGGGACTTAAAGGACTTGTTACTTTCTTCTCAATATAGGTGACATATTGTCTATCAAGATACCTTTGTGTAGCACTTGCAGATTTTGCGGTGGCAAATCTGCTAAAGCGCATAACTCCATTCTTTTATGGTCACATTTTTCAGATTTTGGGCAACTTTTACATTTTTCTGCTAATTTGCTTAAAGGTTCTGCCATTACTACACCAACTTTCTGCCGCAGATAGGGCAATAGTTAATCTCAAATGCTCCTTCTCCGTATTCATCAGCGCTATTGTCATAGCGAAGTGAATATGAGTAATAAATTATTTTTTACTATATGAGCATTTCCATACGTGAAGCCGCTTTCAATCCTTTTCTCTCTGCCATCGCAAAATTCACACATTCTTACACCTCAATACCGTATTCACTAAAATAGTTTGCAATATTTTCTGGGATTTCTACACCCATTTCCTTTGCCTTTTTAAGTGATTCTATTTCTTCATCAGTCGGCGCATTTGCAAGTCTGAACCATTGTTCTTTATCAAGTGTCCTACATTGTAAAAGCGTTTTCAAAATCTGTGGTATCATAGTTTTTCTTTCATTTTCTCTCCTATCTATGCAGTTTCCGTAGGCGGTTCGGACTACAAACAACACCTACGGTACTTGCAAAAATCAGAATGGCAGGAATCGAACCCTGTCAGCCCAAACCATGCCAACCGCTTTCAAATCTGCAATTTCTAATCACGGAAGTGTTTGCTGTTTCCAATTATACCACTACCATCCATAAGTCTCCCATCGACCGGAACTATTGCAGTAGCACTCGACTAAGTGGAGATAAAGGAATTGATGTGGTGAGGATTTGAACCTCACATGATTGATTTCTGAAAGCTGCTTGTTGCTAATTACGGACAATCTCCGCTTATTACTCGGCAAACATGCTATCAATCAGTTTCTTTGCTTGCGTTTACCCATTCCGCCACACATCTACCACTTGCGTAGTAACTATTTAAGCTATTGCCACTAAGTAAAGGGGAATCCGACTGTAACGGTCATATCTGCGTAAGCTATGGTTCGGGTTTTCACCAAGCGGTCAAGTGTTGTGGGATTTCACTCGACCGATACCAGCCGGACGGTCTCTCACCGCCCTTAACAGTAGTCCTAACTGGTGTAGAGGAGATTACATACCTATCTCGGAAGAAAAGGTATATGGTGTGTTCGTCCTGTCCAAAATGCTAAAAACAGGACAACGGTAACGGTAGGAGTCGAACCTACATAACCGATTGAGTACGTTACCTAACCTTGTGGCATTTTAAATATTGCATTATCCAATTTGAAAATGTCTGCGTTGTCAGCATTTATAGTGTAAACTTGCGTTTAGTTTTGCTTCTCTAAGCAAATCATTAACGCTCTTATCTGGCTCTATATTTTTAAATATTACAGGAAGTCCTGAATATGTCTCATGAATGTTCTGTAACACTTCCATGGCACGCTCCTGTGTGCTGTATTCGCCTATGACACGTTCTTTATCTCCTATAATTGCCAATATATGATTGTAATTTACGTATATAGGCGTACTCTCAAAAATCTACCGACAAATCTCTTCTCTGGCTAATTATTCGCATTTTCTCTCTTCTCCCTGTGTTCAAATTGGCATTCCAGCATCTTTGATATGTTCTGTCGGTCACATTTAACGCCGTGCCCCTGCCGGAACAATTCGCATTCTAAAACTTGACCGCATCTGGAACACTCGTCTGTGATTTGCTTGCCGAATATTAACATTGTTTTGACCTCATATCTTTTTCTATAAGTTCTCTCACATACTCTGAAATTGAATTTCCTTTTCTTTTAGATGCCTTTTCAATATAATTTCTCATATCATCATTTATCCTAAGTTTGATTGTGTTTTCTTTTGGGTCTGTTGACATTCTCATATAGCATACTTCCTTGGTCTTCCATTTGCTTCTTTTTGCGTTGTGAGAGCTTCAAAAACGGTCATACCCTTATGATTTATTCTATACAGCACAGTTTCAACTCCAATTCCATAAATTTTGCACCATTCTTTCCTAGCCTTCGTTTCCCCATCAATCGTCCATGTAAGCATTTTCCGTGGTTTCCATTCTGAACTAGGACGTTTATTATTTGCCTGAGTAATTAAGTCAGTCCATCTGCAATTATCAGGTTCATAATTACCGTTTACGTCTATTCTATCTATTGTACATTGACCTCTAGGTGCATCATAATCATATCCATTTTGTATTGCCCATTTACGAAAATTTTCAAATCCACGTTCTCCTAACCACTCTTGGCAAATTTTAATTCCACGCCCGCCGTAATTTTCATATTCTTCTGATTTTCATTTAAACAGCGGCGTTTCATTCCTAGATAAACTACATATAGCCTGTCTCCACTATAGCCATGCTTTTAGTGGAAGCTATTCTATTTAGCTCACCATGCATGCAACCACAGCTTTTAATTATTCCACGTTCCCAATGCACAGGTTCAATATTTTTAATATTCCCACAATCACATTTGCAAACAAAACATCTATGTCCATTATCTAATCTGCTGATTCCAATAACTTCTAAGAAATTGTTTTTCTTTTCCTATGTAGCTTTCGTCAAATTTTATAAATTTGCTTAGGTTCTACTTTAAAAGCAGGGGTCTTTTTTATTTTGAATTTTTTTGAATTGCTTCCCTATCTCTTATTTTTCTTTTCTTTCTGGCATGGACAGGTTTTTATAAAAAGTTCACTCCATTTATTTCTGCCATTAATCATTATTCTATGGATTTCCCTGCCACACTCTGTACATTTAAGGGTTACATCATGACCCTTTGAATTAAAATCATACGTAATGTCAGTTATGATATACACACCATTCATTTTATTAATCTTTGATGAATAGTTGGATATCATTGATTTAGCATTATATTCTCCTATTCCATTATCAATTAATGATTGCAATGTATTCATAACAGGTTATCTCCTTTCTAACTGTGGTACAAAATGAAATCAATGGAGTCGTTTTGCTGACTTAGTAGGGGCTGTCTCGTCCGTTTTTCCGACCCCCTCCCCCTGCCTGCCAGATTCATTCCATTAATCGAACGTGTGTTAACTATTCGCAAAATATTAATTTTACGAACTATTTTAAATCCAATTAAAAACCTTGAAACCCTTATAAATACTACATTCTAGCCGTTTTCCTTATCTTCCAGTACTGCATTGTTATCCTGTATCTGTCCAATAGTGCCATTAATTGCACCGAGTTGAGGTAGTTCTGCTGCTGTTTTTATTGCTCTTATAGTTTCCTGCTGTATCATACGGCGTGGCTCATACAGTTTGCCCAACTCATCCTCGTTGTTAGCTCTTAACGCATGACCCATTGTGTCATTGCTTAATCCGTTAGTATTTGAGTCCTGCATCTCTTCCTGTAATTTTTTCTTAACGTCAAAGCGCAGTCGACTTGATTCATCGTTTCGGTTTACATACCCATTACCATAGTACTTAGTACATAACCCATTATTATTAATTATATATATATTTATTGCACTCCATATCTATATCATTTTGAGGTAACATAAATATATAACCGTTAGTGCTATTAGCTTTATGCCATAGGTCTATAGTAAATCTATTAATACCTGTTAGATTGCTAAACTGGTTATATTTAATAACTCCACCATAGCGCTTATTAAGCTTTATAAATACATCTACTACAGACTCTACAGATTCTACATCCCATGTCTCGTTTTGCCAGGCTCAAATACATCTTTGTATATGTCTGACCAAATAGAATCTATAATATCGGCTTTTCTCTTTTCCGGTGCGTTTTCCACGTCAGATCTATATACATATCTTTAAACGCAATCTCTGTTAACTCTGCTAGAGATAATACATCTATGCTCTTTCTGTCCATGTTTACACCTCCTAGAAAAAACAAAAAAGCCTTTTAAACCAAATAGGAATACAAACACTGTATATTATAAATACAGCATAAAGTAAAACATATTTGCCTTAAAAGGCTTTTTCTTGCGTATAAAACAGCTATTACAAGCTGTCCTGTAAATCTTAATCGTAAAGCTCTCGTATGAGCTTATAGACATAATAAAACACATTTTATAAAAATGCAATAGGTTTTTAAAAAATATCAAGCAGATAATCGGTTGGATAAACGGTTAATATATCCGCAAATGGAAATTTAAACCAATAATAAAATCTGTCTTTAAATCAAAAATTTAAAACTGTTTTGCACTTAACAGGAAATTTTTTGTTGTCTCAGCGCGTATACGCGATATATAACCTATACTAACCTTACCTAACCTATACTATACTACGGATACAAGCTGTATACATTTTTGTATCCATAACGGTTAAATCGGTTAAAATTTGGAAACATTTATAGGTTTAAAAATGGTGGTTTATCTGGTATTTGTATGTCGGTCAGTGTTGGCTTTTGCTCTACAGGCTTAATAATACATGTCTTCCTTGCGTTTATCTCTTCCTGTAGCTTCAACAGTCGCATACGGTTGTCTGTCTCTTCCTCTTCTGTCGGCACATGCTTCTTAAATGCCCTAGAATCAATTTTAATATCGTTGTCGATAATTTTATCGTCAAATTCATTTTCATTTGTCCTAGACGATTCTGTGACGTTTGGACGGTTTTCTGCCGTGTATATGGTAAATCAAAATTATTATGTAAATCTTTATCTATTAAATCTTGTATATACTGGCTTATAGATTTACCTGTATTATTAATTATTTGCTCTTTAGTGCCTTTTACTAACCTAATTTGCACTATATCAAATTTTGACCTGTAGTTGTCGTTTGCTCTTTTCTGGTAATCTTTCATGTTTTCCTCTCTTTCTTGCGATATAACAAGAGATATCGCATACTATATATGCATGTTATATATAACTATTATATCGCATGTTATTGTATAATGCAAACAAAAGCACCCTGTCGGATGCTTTAACTGATAACTTGCTGTTTTTGCTCTATCCATTTCCACAATCATTCTTTTTATTCTCTTCTCATCCTTGTGCAAAGCTTCAATTTGCTTTTTTGTGGCTTGCGTAAGGATTTTGCTTACATTGCACTTGTTTTTAATAAGGCACATGTTTCTTATTACTTCATCTACCGTATCGCCACGGCTCAAAAGCTCATCTTTGCTATGATGCCCCATGATATACGTGACATCATAGCCATCTATAGCAACTTCTGTTACTGTTATTTTCTGGGGCGTTGTTCCATGACCTTTAAATAACTTATAATAGTTTCCGTATAGTTCTAACATTTACCCATCCTCTCTCTTATTCTTCCATTCCTATTTAATCTTAAAATCATTTCTGTTATCAAGTCAATTAAATCCCCCTCGTAATCATTGGGATTCGTGTCTGTCTCTATTTCATAAAGTCTAAAATATTCCAAATTTTTTTTTCTCTTCCTTTGTTAATCTGTCTAAACGCGGTTTCATAATGTCTAACCGCTTCTCCTTTGCTTTCGAAGATTTCAACGTCATAGTTATCTTCAAATACATAATATTTCTTCATGTTTTCTTCTCCTCTCTATTTCAACTCAAATTCTCCGACCTTGGAGCACTCAGACTCATAACGGTCGTATGCTTCTGGGTCAGTATTTGACCCATTGCTGTACGATTTCCAACCTTGCAGCAACTCCAGTTGCCGTCATAGATGGATATGGTGTATACAGTATTGTTACTGTATACGTAAATGAAGCCCATTTCTCTTTATAGCTTCTTTTTTACTTTTTTCATATTTCGTTCTCCTCTCTCTTTGCTTGTTTCCTGTTGACTATACAATAACATATTATTAGTGCTTAATTGTCAACATATTTTAGTGCTTAATTTAAATTATTTTTTCATTTTTGTCCATTCTTTCCAGTTCTTCTAATATTAACTGTCTCAAATGCACTTGTTTTTAGTCCATATGCATTTATTCTGTCTACTGTGCCTTGCGGTAATATTATGTTTATTCTGTCTCTGCTTTCCATACATTTTTTTACTGCTTGCCTGTTTTTTAGCACTTTCTCATTTTCTGTTACTGCCATGCTTCAAACCTCCTTTGCATTGTTATAACTACATTATATATATTAGTGCTTAAATAGTCAATAACTTTTTAGTGCTTAATAATAATGCACAATTTCTGATATGATATTAGTGCTTAATTTTGTGTGTTTTTTGTCAATATACATTAGTGCTTAATTTATGTATAATAAAAGTATCAAATGAAACGCAGAAAGAAAGAGGACGACAACATGAAATAGTAAAAATTGAAAACAACAACAAAATTTATAGCACTTCTACACTTTGTGAAAAAAACTGATATTTTTGAAATCGTGGAAAAAATTCCTGTCGGCTTTTTCGTATGGAATATCGGTGAAAACATGGGAACACATGAATATATTCCAGTTTGCGAAGATTTACACCCAGAAGACAAAGACAATTACGAGATCAACACGGCAACACTTAAAAGCCGTAAAGTTGCACCGGATGAATGGAAAAAACTCAACAAAGCGGCATCTTGGGGAGTTGGAAACCTCAAGCAAGCAGAAAAAGCCTTAAAGAGCAAACGCCACGGCTACACGTCCGAAAGAAAAAGAGCTGCCGCAGAACTCACAATTGAAATTTTCCGCAGAATTTGCGAATAGCCGAAACGGCAACTCCGATTTTTGGAGCGTCAGCCGAATGGGATGATGGTCTCCGGCTCTGATGATGGCGGACCAGAAAACGAAAGAGAGGTTTTGAACATGGAAAAATTAAAGAGATTGCAGAAAAAGTTATCTGGATGCGGATATGATGCAGAATTAATTACTGTTTACAACCGCAACGGCGAAGATGTTCCTGCATTGCGTATAAATACAGACTACGAAGGACAGTACCAACTAAAGAGACGCACACGAAAATAAATGAGATTAAAAATTGTGTAAAAATCACGTTACAGAATGTCGTGGATTTTATACCGCTGTATTTATTTACTAAATGCGAGATAGTCAAGAAACCAAAGGCGGTCTGTAGGAACTGCCCCACCTGCACTGATGAGACACAGGGGCGCATAATGAAAAGGATGGTTGATTATATGACATTTACAGAGGATTTGCATACAAGGAAAAATGATGCAAGACAGGAATACAAGAAAGCTTGCGCTGACTGGATGGAGACCAGAACCACGGATAATATTAACGGCAATTTTGAAAAATGGAAAATTGTATGTGACAAAAAGCGAGATTGTATGCGCTTAGGTGTAATTATTTAGACAAGGTCGGCACTTTCTGGGTTCGATTCCCCGACTTGCTTTTACCTGTATGGGATATTTTAAAATTTAGGAGGTAGCAGAATGAAAAAATGCATATGTTTGTATGATGTGGAATGCATAAACTGTCCGTTATCGAACGATTGCAACGCTGTAAAATATACAGAATTGTTGGGCAAATTGCCCGAACCACGACCAGAAAATATAGATAATATCAGGGAGTGCATAACCATTTATAAAAGCTTAAATGGAGACGGACTTAGTTTAGAGCAAGAAGCGTATAAGTTTGCACTTGAAGAGGGTGCAACAATTGTTTGAACATAAAACAAAGACAGCAATTTCTTAAGTGGCGTATATTGCGCCCTTGAAAATTAAATGGTATAATTGTTAGAAAAGGAGAATATGAAATGAAAATTAGAGAATTTATTGAGAGTAACAAAGAAAAATATACATGTAGATTACGAAAACGGCGAAGTAATCTATGACACTGCAAACGGCTTTACTTCCGATAGTACAAAGGAAGAAGAAGAAAAGCCATGAATGAAAACATTGATTTGTTTAATTTTTTGCGAAATGAATGTTTTTGAATATGTAAACTGGCTTGACAGTATGGAAGCAGATCCAGAAGATGAAGAAGAACAAGAGCGCATTCTTGCCGTTGCGAAAAATAAGTACGGCTATGATGCAAACGATACTTTTCTTGTTATATCAAGATAGTATTAAAATTGCAAAATAAATAAAAAATTCTATGAGGAACAAAATAATGCTTTTGTTCCTCATGCGTTTATATAGGTGAAGTGAAAATTAATAAAAAATTGAGATAGAACGCCATGAAATGGGCGCATCTTTTTTTGGACATAAAAAGCGAATTAGACAGCGTAGAGATATCGGCATCTATTCTTGAAAGAATAAATGTTTGGTATAATAATATACAAAACCAAAACATAAATTGAATTTTATACCATTTTTTAAAAAATGGTTACATATATATTAAAGATACAGATTCTGTATTGTTTTTTTCGTGTTCGGTTAAAGAAAACGGAAATATTTTTATAGAATTTATGAAATATTTGAATTGCACATCATGCGACACTATTAATATTTGTGGGGTTGAATATCCGTCAATCGTATGGTCGTATTTATTAAAAACAGAAATAGAAAAAGACTGTTTTTTTCGGTTCAATTGTTCCGACTAATTTTAAAAAAAAAAATTTGAAAATTGTGAAATAAGCTCGGCAGCTATTGCTAATGCAATAGACAGGGGAATACAGATAAACGCAAATATAATCGACTCTAAATACAGCAAAGAGCTTGATTGTGCAAGCAAAGATATATACGTATTTTTTTGTTTTAATGGCGTATATAAATTTTTTTTACTGGAAAAAATCCAGATAAAAAGAAATTAATAGAAAAAGTCAACAAACAGTGAAAAATCAAAAGAGAAAAAATATTACTGATAAAGTGTATAAACAGCGCAAAAGTGCAGAATGTAATATATTATTAAACGGCGTTAGATTTGTTACTAAAGATAAAAAAACGCAATCATTACTAAAAAGCAAACAAAGCAAAAAATATGTTGGCTCTTGGTATGTTTCCGGTCATTATAGACATTATAAATCGGGCAAAACTGTTTACATAAGACCGTATAAAAAGGGTACAGGAACCGAAACCATAAACAGAAAAAATCAAGCATTTTGTTTTTGAAAAATAAAACAGGCGTAGAGTGTTTATAACTATATCCGTGCTATAAGTGTATCATGTAAGTTTTAAACTGCCTTACAGTGGCTTACAGTGCGTTATATTGGTATATCCGTTATGTGCCTATGCTCTACAGCCACCAGATACACGCACTTTAGCATTGTAAAGTTTTGCATCAATTTTTGGTCGAAATCTTCCAAAGATTGCACATAAAGTTGGTCACGTTTCTGATCTGGTTTTTCCAGTCCAAAAACCACCCCAGGGGGGTTCAAAATTTTTCAGAATGTTGCGGAAAATCCGGACAAAATTTTGCTTCAAAACCGTTCTGAAAATCCCAGTCAGAAAATCACCCTAGGGGCGGTCAAATTTGTTTCAGAATATTTTTTCTCATAGAGATTTTTAGGTACACATCTTTTTCTCAACATTTTTTCTGTGGAAATTTGAAATTTCTTTGCAAAAATCAATCTCAAATTGCATTAGTACGCAACTTTGCCAGCAAATCATCTAACAGATATATTATCTCTTTCCATAATCAGGCCATGAAATTACACAACCGTTCTTCCAAATCTATAGGTATAGACACATCATGCGCAAAACACATGACATGAGTTAGTTCATGGCAGATTACAGTTCTGTCATGTATGCAGACATACCACTTGATTGATACTGTCTTAGTGCTGTTGTCTGTAACACCAAATGTGTACGCTCCGTCACTGCGCTGTAAGTCTTGGCTATTGGCAGGAACAAAAGCTAATTTCCATGTCTGACCGTTTACCGTAAAATACATAAAATCAACTCCTATCCAAAAACCGCCAGCTTTTTTTACGGTTGGCGGTTTCTTTTACACTATTATAATTTTCCACTTTCCTTTTTGGGATTTTTTCGGCACATTCCAAATATTTGTCTGCGCACTCTGATAATTCAGGGAAGTAACTAATCATGTCCATGGAATATCTTGGTGGATATCCCTTTTCCTGTTCATAGATAGCGGCGGCTTCATCAAGGTCGTATTCTTCTCCAACAAACAACAGGATTCTATGATACAACTGTGATTTTTACCGTGTATTGCCTGGACTATCCTTTCAATCCTGCGCTGATTCCTTGCATACCATGTAGGTGTCTTTGGCACAGGTGTCATGCTGACATGATAGTTGCAATCCTCTATCTTTGGTTCTGCTGTTTCCATCTGATTCTTGACCGCAAAGTAAGAGTTTACCAGTTGCCGCTGTACTTCCCATGCTAAATCATCCGTAAAAACTTTTACTATCATGAGATATCCGCTTTCTGTAAAGAGATATGTTTTCATATTGGGATTTCCGACTATTTTTTCGTTGGGGGAATATCGTTCCCCTAACTCTTTTCTTGTAATTTCAAAGTAATCCGTTCCAAGTATAAAATGACTCTTATGCTTTTTGAAATGACTTCTTTGCCGTATCGGATTTTTATGATGAACCCTGTCAATATCTTTCATAGTGACAACTCTCATACCGTTATATTCTTTGATTGCCATTTCTGTATTTTTCAATCTTTACAAGTTCTGCCATATTAGTTCCCCCTATTCAAACATTCCTCCATGAAACCAAATGAAAAATTCAACCGGCACCCATTTGGTTCTCACCTAAAATTTATATATCCCTTAATGTGTTTCCCTTTTTTCTGTTCTTCCCTCTAACTTTCTTAAAATACTTTTATGTTGCATTCCCATCATATCTGCAATATCTAAAGTAGATATTGTGTATTCTTCGTTGCTAACCGTGATTTCTTTATTCATAAATGCGCCCCAAACAAATGGAATATAAGTTCCGTCCATTATGCCCATAGCCAGTTTCATACCTTCAACCGCATAAAATCTGTTAGAATCAACAGCATTATCAATAAACTCTTGCTCTATTGTCTCGTAAAGTTCATGACTTAAAAATTCCTTTTAGTTTATCAAGAGTAGGCTTAAAAAATTCCATATACTTGTCTGTCATTTTTCTTTCTTCAAACTGTCCTTCATAAACGATTTCTAAAATTTGTCCATTATTAAAACCTCACTTTCAAAATAATACTTGTGTGAGATTCCCTTATGTGATAGAATATTTCACATGAGAGATATTCACTTGGATAGAACGTTGTACAGATTTCCTGTCGTGCCAACGTTCTATTTTTTTATTTCAGCATAAACCTTTTTATCCCAGTCATCACAATATCGTATTGAGTTTTGTTTGACTCTTTCACAACATTTTTCAAGAAGCGCTTTATCTTCTTTGTTGCTCTAATTTTTATTTGCTCTGATTTGGGATTTTCTATTTTGGGTCTGCCTGTCCTTGGTGACATTTTTCTTTCACCTCTCTTTCTGTGTACACATTTAGTATATTACAGTGTACACACTAAGTCAAAGTACTATTTCAAAATTTTCTAGCCATTATTTTATTTTCAAGGTTCTAATCAAAAAGGCTAGAGTTATTCGCCCTAGCCTTTGCCTTTTACATCTTAGGCAAGTGTGGTAATCTTTGTCTTTGCCATTTGCCGCTCTGGTGTCATATCTGCCAGTAGCCCTGTCAAATCCTCTGACAGTTCTTTCAGATATTCTTCCAGACTGTGCATATTGGCTTTTATCCTGTGGTGTAGTTCCCTTGTGCATTTCCTTTGTTTCCATGTAGCCTTTGCGCATCATGCCAGCCCTGCCTCTCTGCTGCTGTCTCATACCACCGTCTTTACGCATGGGTTCTGTCTCGGTATAGTACATACGTCCTCTGATGCCCTGTCAAGGTCACGCATACGCCTTCACGTTCAGACATGGAATCCCAGTCTTGTAAATCTTCCATGTTCATCATGTGCATATATGGCGGTTCTTCATAGCCACGTCTGCCAACGTAACTACCTTTGCCTTTAGGCGCATATCTGCCAGTAGTCTTATAACGGTAATCGTCATAAAATCTGCGGTCAAGCATTTCCTGTACATCTTCTACGTCAGATTCTTCCATGATGTTTGTCAATGTACGGTAATACATGGCTTCCGCAAGGTCTTTAAGCATATCCGTTACTTTTTCCCATCTCATCCGTATTCACGTTCTCAATGCCTTTTTTTCAAATTCGACTTTGCACATTCAGACAGTTTTTCGATCATATCATGCATTCTTTTGATATCCATAATATACGCCCCCTTATGCTTCCCTTGTTGCAATTAAGTTGCTGTTCTGAACCTGTATTGTCTGTGCAGACGTATTTTCAACAGATACTGTGCTACAGCATCCCTTTGGAACATCAATGTATGCCTGTGCGCTTACGTTGAAAAAGGTTCTCAACAGCCGCAGGGGTAACTATCATTTTTGTTGACTGCAATGGTTCTCCGTCTACAGAAATAGCAAGTGATATGGCATCCACTGTACCGCCTGTCGGTATCTGTATATTGCCCGAATATCCCACAAGATATCTTGCCCTGCACTGGTTTGTGATTCCCTTAATTTAATGATTCCACTGCCCTGTCTATGGACAATGCAATTTGTACCGTTTACCGCTGTTTCTGTGAAAGCTACATCCTGTCCAGCTTCTACCGTCTGTAATGCAATTGCTGTAATTTCCATAAATTTACCTCCATAAAATTGAAAAGGGCAGACTATACTGCCTGCCCCTTTAGTTTCCTGTAACACTGCTATACGCAGACATAATCTTTGATTAAGTTACCGATATTCTGTTGTTAGCATCCACAGCCTGTATTACATCCACATCCGTTGTATGCATAACCGTAGAGGTTAGATGCAGGGAATGCTGGTACAGGTGTCGGTCTTACAGCGTCAATAATCTGGTTTGTCTGTGCGCTCATGGCTGAAGTCAGAAGTGCATTCTGTCTATCCTGTGAAGCGGCTCTGCGTAAATCATTATTCTCTGCCTGTAAGGTTGCAATCTTGTCATTGGTCAAGAAGTCAAGAATTGCTCTTGTTCCTGCCTGCTGGCTGTCGATAATGTCTCTTGTATTGCTGTTCATGGTGTTCTGTAAAGCACAGGTGTTAGTTGCTAAATTGTAATTAATTCCTGAATAGCTTTGTTTCACAGCAACAGTTAGCAAGCTGTGTCTGCAAAGCATTTGTATTCTGCATATTAGCAACCGTATCAGCGTTGATCGCCTGCTGAATGCCGAATCCGGTCTGCAAAATGTTTGTGTTGATGCCATTCATGCCGGTTTGCACTGCATAAAATCCGTCACAAAGTCCGTTTGTAATGCCATCAAGTTTTGACACAACCGCCTGATTATCAAATCCTCTCTGTAAGTCAGCCTGTGTAACTGCACTTGTTGAGTATGGTGTCGCTCCACCATTATTGCCATTTCCCCCAGCCACCGAAGCCCACCGCCCCAGCCACCGAAAATTGCAAAAATACAACTATAAACCAAAAAGCCATCCACCGTCAGCCCAGTTACCGTTGCCATTTCCGTTTCCGTCAATATTCGCTACTAATGGAACGGATGCACAATTGTTTGAAAACATACTTTTTACCTCCATTAAATTTATTTCTAATCTTGCAAGAATTAGCTTTTATAAATTAAACTGTTTTTTAATTTGTTCATTGCTCATCGGGATTCAATCCCTTTTTTTGCACAGATTCCTAGCCATCTGCTCAATGCCCTTTGGTGTTCCCTGTTCTGCGCCATCTGCATAGCATTCTTGGCTATTGATTCTGCATTAACTGGCTGTTCCCCATAAGCTGTTGTACTATCTGCTGTGGGTTTCCACTTTTCATCATCTGCATTAACTGCATTGATTGAACATACTTACTCATCCTTTCTTTGTGACTGAGAAGTTTTTCTTTGAGATTGCAAAGATTTTCTAACTGCCCCAGCCTGTCAGATATTTCATCAAACTTGCTCTTCATAATACCCCTCTGTAGCTTCGTCAGAAAGCTCACATTTCAATTTTTCTGTATCGGTCGGTCGGTACATTCTTAGGCTCATTGTCCAAAACAGGCTTATAAGTAACTGTGCGTATCGTACCGTCTGCATTCCAGCTCTTGGCGTATACTTCTGACAAGTCCTGCTTTGGGAAAAATGCAACACTACCGTCCATAGGTACATCATTCGCTGTTATCTGACTCATCTCCGCAATTATTTTTCCGTTAATTCCCTGTACAATCTGATTCTGCTGGTATGTATTTGGCATTATTCTGCTGATAATCTATTGTTCTGTTTTTGTACCTGTGCCAGTGGGTTATAATACTGCGGATAGCCCTGCTGGTTCTGCTGTAGGTAATATGGATTCACATACGGTTGCATATTGGTTTCTCCTTTTCAACTTTTCAGTCTCATATAATATGTTCGTATCATC
>VOFC01004067.1_pt1 | contig 27674 bp, 60 predicted proteins | sample 5384161 | NCBI WGS metagenome assembly VOFC01 (sample SAMN12384722, study PRJNA508395) | human gut metagenome | isolation source: healthy gut B | host: Homo sapiens | reverse complement strand
ACAACAAATGTTAAAGCAAGAGAAAAAAATGGCACATGCTTCTTCTATGGCAGGAATGGCCTTTGCAAATGCTTTTTTAGGAATATGTCATTCTATGGCTCATAAATTAGGAGCTTTTCATCATCTTCCACATGGAATAGCAAATGCACTTTTAATTGATGAAGTAATAAGATATAATGCAACAGATGCTCCAAGAAAGCAAGCTGCTTTTCCACAATATAAATATCCAAATGCAGCTTGGAGATATGCAAGAATTGCTGATTATTTAAATTTAGGTGGAAATAGTGAAGAGGAAAAGGTTGAGCTTTTAATTAAAGAAATAGATAAGCTTAAGAAAAAGATTGGAATATTAGATTACATTTCTGATTATGGAGTAACTGAAGATAAATTTAATGAAACTTTAGATGAAATGGTAGAGCAAGCTTTTGATGACCAATGTACAGCTGCAAATCCAAGATATCCATTAATGAATGAAATAAAAGAAATGTATTTAAAAGCTTACAAGTAAAAAAATTTTATAAAGCTGTTTCAATGAGGAATATTCTTGATGAAACAGCTTTTTATTTTAAAGTAAAAAATAAAGATATTAATATATTTCATTAGTATTTCTAAACAATAGAACAGCAATAGGGGAATAACAAAAGAAAAAAAAAATATAGAAAGTCAGGTTAGTAAGTTTTATAAAAATATTCAAAGATAGAAATCGTTGACAAATAAATGTAAAAAAATATAATTTAATAGAGATTTTTATTGGAGGATGAAAACGTGGAAAAGTTTTATGGGGAGTTTGGAGGACAATTTGTTCCACCAGCAGTATTAGAGGCATTAAATCAATTAGAAGAGGCTTTTTTAAAGTATAAAGATGATGAAGAATTTAAAAAGAATATAATTATTATTTAAAACAATATGTAGGAAGGAAAATCCATTATATTTTGCAGAAAGATTAACTAATTATACTAAAGGATGCAAAATATATTTAAAGAGAGAAGACTTAAATCATACAGGAGCACATAAAATAAACAATGTTTAGGACAAATTCTTTTAGCTAAAAGAATGGGAAAGAAAAAAAGTTATAGCAGAAACTGGAGCAGGACAACATGGAGTTGCTACTGCTACTGTGGCAGCTTTAATGGGAATGGAATGTACTATATACATGGGTGAAGAGGATATGAGAAGACAATCACTAAATGTATTTAGAATGGAACTTTTAGAGCAAAAGTTGTTCCCCGCAATGAGAGGAACAAGAACTCTTAAAGAAGCAGTAGATTTAGCTTTAGAAGAATGGGTAAAGGATATAGATAATTCTTTTTTATGTTTTAGGTTCAGCAGTAGGACCACATCCTTATCCAAAGAATAGTTAAAGAATTCCAAAAATCATAAGCATGGAAGCTAAAAAAGCAAGGTTTAGAAGCAGAAGGAAAGCTTCCAAAAAGCAGTTATAGCTTGTATTGGTGGAGGTAGTAATGCTATAGGAATGTTTGCAGACTTTATAGATGAGAAGGATGTGGAGCTTATTGGTGTTGAAGCTGCAGGAAAAAAGGAATAGACACAAATATGCATGCTTTGCATCAATGGCTAAAGGTGAAGTTGCTATAGTTCATGGAATGAAAACAAAATGTATAGTTGATGAAAATGGAGAAGCTAAGGAAGTTTATTCAATTTCAGCAGGACTTGATTATCCAGGAGTAGGACCAGAGCATGCTTATCTTTGTGAAATTAAGAGAGCAAAATATGTCCCATGTACTGATGAAGAAGCCTTAAATGGATTTAAAGTTTTATCAAGATTAGAAGGAATAATCCCAGCTATTGAGAGCTCTCATGCTATAGCATATGCTTTAAATGCAGCTAAAGAGTATGATAAAGATGATTACATAATTGTATGTCTTTCAGGAAGAGGAGATAAAGACGTTCAAGAGCTTATGGATAAGATAAAGTAAGTTAAAAAATAATTTTAAAAAGAATTATTGACAAAAATAATTTAATAATTTATTATAAAATAAATTAATATTTAAAAGCAATGAGAAAGAGGAGTAAAAGTCCTAAGCATTTAAGAGAGAGGGAAAGGTGGAAGCCCTTATGCTAAAGGCTTTGAAGGTAGCTTTTGAGCTTCTTTAGTGAAACAATAGTAGCTAAAGACGGTTTTTCATAAATCGTTAATAAAATAAGAGCCTGTAAAAAGCTTTTTTTAAAGTAGAGCAGGAATAAAGGTGGTACCGCGAGCTTTCGTCCTTTTTATAGACGAAGGCTCTTTTTATTTTATAAAAAATTGCAAATAACTTGCTAAGTTAATTTTAATAGAAAAAAGTAAGTTGAAAAGCAGGAGGAGAAAAATGGAAAATAAAAAAAGAATTAGCAACTACATATTCCCCAAAAAAGAATTTGAAGACAGAATATATAAAAGATGGGAAGAAAAAAATATTTTACTCCTAAAATTGACAAGAGTAAAAAGCCATATTCAATAGTTATGCCACCACCAAACATAACAGGAAAACTTCACTTAGGTCATGCTTTAGATAATACAATGCAAGATATGCTTATAAGGTATAAAAGAATGCAAGGATATTGTACTTTATGGGTGCCAGGACAAGACCATGCTTCAATAGCAACAGAAGTTAAGGTGGCAAATGAATTAGCTAAGGAAGGTTTAGATAAAAAGGAAATGGGAAGAGAAGCCTTTTTTAAGTGAGGTTTGGAAATGGTCTGATGAATATAGAGGAAGAATAAGAACTCAGCTTAAAAAGCTTGGTGTTTCTGCAGATTTTACAAAGAGAAGCATTTACAATGGACGAAAACCTTGATAAAGCTGTAAAAACTGTATTTGTAAAATTATACAATGAAGGCCTTATTTATCAAGGAAATAGAATAACTAACTGGTGTACAAAGTGTCAAACTGCATTATCTGATGCAGAAATTGAATATGAAGAACAAGATGGATTCTTTTGGCATATTAATTATCCATTATCTGATGGTTCAGGATTCTTAGAAATTGCTACAACAAGACCTGAAACTCTATTAGGTGATACTGCTGTTGCTGTTAATCCTAATGATGATAGATTTAAAAATCTTATAGGAAAGAAATTAATCTTACCTTTAGTAAATAAAAGAAATTCCAATAGTTGGAGATGACTATGTTGATATGGAATTTGGAACAGGTGCAGTTAAAATAACACCAGCACATGATCCTAACGATTTCAAGTAGGACTTAGACATAATCTTGCACAAATAAGAATTATGGATGATAAAGGTAGTAATTAATGAAAATGGTGGAAAATATCAAGGTCTTGATAGATATGAAGCAAGAAAGGCTATAGTAAAAGACCTTGAAGAAAATTAGGACTTTTTAGTTAAAGTTCAACCTCATACACATAATGTAGGAACTCATGATAGATGTAAAACTACAGTAGAACCAATTATATCTAAACAATGGTATGTAAAATGGAATCTTTAGCAAAACCTGCAATAGAAGTTGTTAAGGAAAAAGAAAACTAAATTTGTACCAGAAAGATTTGAAAAAACTTATTTTAACTGGATGGAAAATATCCAAGACTGGTGTATATCAAGACAATTATGGTGGGGACACAGGATTCCAGTATGGTATTGCCAAGATTGTGGAGAAATAATTGTAAGAGAAGATGCTCAGAGGTTTGTCCAAAGTGTGGTTCTAAGCACTTAGAACAAGATAAGGATGTATTAGATACTTGGTTCTCATCTGCATTATGGCCTTTCTCAACATTAGGTTGGCCAGAAAAAAACAGAAGACTTAGAATATTTCTATCCAACAAATGTATTAGTAACAGGTTATGATATTATATTCTTCTGGGTTGCAAGAATGATATTCTCAGGACTTCATAATATGAATGAAACTCCATTTGATACTGTTCTTATACATGGAATTATAAGAGATTCTCAAGGAAGAAAAAATGAGTAAGTCTTTAGGAAATGGTGTTGACCCTCTTGAAGTAATAGATGAATATGGTGCAGATGCTTTAAGATTTATGCTTATAACAGGAAATGCTCCAGGAAATGATATAAGATATTATCCTGAAAGAGTTGAAGCTTCAAGAAACTTTTGCAAATAAAATATGGAATGCATCAAGATTTGTTATGATGAACCTTAATAGAAGATTTAATGAATAAGGAAAAGGATAATAAAGATTATTCATTAGCAGATAAGTATATTTTATCTAAAATGAATACTTTAGTTAAAGAAGTTACAGATAATTTAGATAAATATGAACTTGGAATAGCTGTTCAAAAAGGTTTATGACTTTATGTGGACTGAATTCTGTGACTGGTATATAGAACTTGTTAAGCCTGTATTATATGGGGAAGATAATAAGGCTAAGGGAAGAGTTTATAATGTTTTATACACTGTATTAACAAATGGATTAAAATTATTACATCCAGTAATGCCATTTATTACAGAAGAAATTTATACAACTTTAACTTTAGAAGAGACAATAGTAAATGCAAAGATGGCCAAAATATGATGAAGCTTTTATATAATGAAAAAGCTGAAAAAGATATGGATTATGTAATAGAACTATAAAGGACTTAAGAAATGTTAGAGCTGAAATGAATGTTGCACCTTCAAGAAAAAGCAAAGGTAATATGTATAATTGGAGATGAAGCTAAGGAAGCTTTTGAAAATGGAGTTTTATATATAGAAAAACTTGCCTCAGCATCAGAAGTTAATTTATTTCTTCAAAGAAGGAAGTTCAGAAAATGCAGTATCATTAGTTGTTAAGGGTGGAGAATTATTTATGCCACTACTTGATTTAGTTGATAAAGAAAAGGAACTTGAAAGATTAAATAAAGAAGTTAAAAAGCTTAATGGTGAAATAGAAAGAATAGACAAAAATTAAGCAATGAAGGCTTTGTAGCTAAGGCACCTGAAGCTGTTGTTAATGGAGAAAAAGCAAAGAGAGAAAAATATGCTGAAATGCTAAAAGCAGTAGAAGAAAGAATAAGCAGACATTAAATTAAAATTTAACTTTGTTCAAAAATATTACTTTTCTTATGTTATTTTCAAATGAAGCCCGACTCCTTTGGTCGCTGGGTAAGTTCAAATAACAAAATATAAAATTTTGATTTTCACTTATCGACAGGCTCTTGCGTCACTGCTTCATAAAATAAGAGTCCTAATATTTTAATAAGCAAGATTAAGATTATAAATTAAAGATAATTTAGCTGTTGTATAAAGAATATTAATATTAAAATTCTTTGTACTACAGCTTTTTTTAATTGATAGAAAAGTATAATTTTTATGTTATTCAGTTATTCCATCAATAGGCTCTTGCGTCACGCCTTCATAAAATAAGAGTCTTAATATTGTTCCATATGGGTTTTGGTTTTCATAGTATAAAATAATTAGTATTTTAAAAAAGAAGGTGTTTCATGAAAATTGCTATAAGGGCTGGGCATAATTTTAGTGTACACGGTTTTTGGCTTTATTGATGAAACTTGTGAAAATAGAAGGATAAAGGATGAGGTTATAAAGTATTTAGATGCATTAGATTATGAAGTTTTAGATGTTACTTCTGGTGATTGTTATAATACAATAGAATCTGATTTGGCTTATGGAGTAAATAGTGCAAATGAATGGAATGCAGATATTTTTATTTCAATACATTTTAATAATCAGGTTAAATTTTATAATGGAGAAATTGGTTGTGAAGTATGGGTTTATGATGTTTTTAAAGAGGCGGAAAGTGTTGTGAATTCTTTAGGTAATTTAGGTTTTAAAAATAGGGGATTAAAAATAAGACAAGATATATATGAATTAAAATATACAAAAATGAAGGCTATGATTATTAATATTTGTTTTTTGTAGAGGCAATTTTAGATGTGGATTTATATAATTTTTAGGAGCTAGTATAGTAGGAAAAGACAATTGCAGAGGGGAATTTGTGGAGAGGAAGAATTTGTAAAAAGGGATTTTAAAGAAGAAAAAAATCAGTGGGTAGAAATTATTGAAAATAAGATAAATTTAGAGGTAACAGGAATAGTAAATAATGAAACATTAAGTGCTTGTCCTAAATTAGGTATAAAGAAGAAGGAGATTTTGTAAAAATACTTCAAAAATATTAAGTTTTAAAGGTTTTTATATAAAAAACATAGATGGAATTTTAGGAGAGGAAACTAAAAGGCTGTTATAAAATTTCAAACAATTCATGAGCTTAAGCCAGATGGAGTTGTTGGGTATAATACATGGAAATATTTATTAAAGTAAAAAATAAGACTGCTGTGTAAATGTTTTATATGGCAGTCTTATTTTTGTTTAGGGCTATTTGTATTTATTATATAATATGTGTATAATAAGAAAGAGGATTTTTTAACATTAAGGAGGGAAGAATTTGTTAGAAATAAAAAATATAACAAAAAAAATTTTAAGAAGGCAGGAAGTAGTAAAGGATTTATCTTTTAATGTTGAGGATGGAGAAATAGTAGGTCTTGTTGGGGAAAATGGAGCAGGTAAAACAACTACACTAAGAATGATTTCTACAATGCTTAAAGGTAAGTGAAGGAGACATAATAGTAAATGGCTTTAGTGTTAAAAAGGAGCCTGAAAAAGTAAGAAAGGAGATAGGAATTCTTTTGGTGGAGATGTTGGTCTTTATGATAGATTAACTGGAAGAGAAAATATTAAATATTTTGCAAATCTTTATGGAATGACAGATAGACAAGCTGATAAAAAGAATAGATATATTAGCTAAAGATTTTGGAATGGAAGATTATATTGATAAACCAGTAAATAAATTTTCAAGAGGAATGAAACAAAAGATTTCAATAGCCCGTTCAATAGTTCATAATCCATCAATTATGCTTTTTTGATGAGCCTTGTACTGGTCTTGATGTAAGAGCTGCAAAGAACAGTTCAAAGGTTTATAAGAAAATGTCAAGGACAAAGGAAAACTGTTTTATTTTCTAGCCATTCTATGTCTGAAGTTGAAAAGCTTTTGTGATAGAGTAGTTATAATAAATAAAGAAAGCTTCTTGAAAACTGTACAATTGAAGAATTAAAAAGAAAAACATAATAGTAATGATTTAGAAGAGGTTTTTGTAAATCTTATAGGAGGAAGAGGATTATGAGTAATTTCTTTACAATATTAAAAAGGAACTAATAGATATAATAAGAGATAGAAAAACATTAGCTTTTACAAATACTTCCAATTCTTATTTATCCTATATTATTTCAAATAATGTCTGTTTTACAATGCAATCTAGTCAAGAGGATGCAAAAAAGGAAATTAATGTAGTTATTAATGGAGACAAAGATTCAGAATTAGGAAGGTTTTAACTTCACAGGAAAATATAAAAGAGCAAAATTATGATGAGCCTAAAAAGCTTTAAAGGATGGAAAACTTCAGCTTATAATAAATATTCCAGATAATGTAGATGAAGAAATAGAAAAGGGAAATAGCATAAACTTAGAAATTCTTATAGATGACCAATCAGAAAAAATCTACTATAGCAGAAAGTATGGTTGAAAGTATAGTTAATAGTTATAGTAATTCTATAGTAGAAAACAGGCTTTCAAAGTTAAATGTAAATTCAGAAATTTTAAATCCTATAAATATAGAAACAAAATCAGGAATAAATGAAAGTGGAACAGATAATTCAGATGCAAATAAAATTTTAGGAATGCTTCCAGACTTTAATTGTTATAATGCTTTTATCTCCAACTATGGGTCTTGCAGCAGATTTAGGTGCAGGAGAAAAGGAAAGAGGAACTTTTGAACCCCTTCTTTTCAACTTCAGTTAATAGAAATTCAATACTTTGGGGAAAAATTACAACAATTTCAATTATATCAGTTATTGCTTTATTATTAAGTATGGTATCTTTATTTGTATCCTTTAAAGGTTTTGTAAATTCAGCAACTGAAGGGTTAGGAGAAAGTATAAATCTTAATATAGATATAATAACTATTTTATTTATAATTTTATTTTGTGTTTTTATTATAATTTTTATAAGTACCCTACAAGTTGTAATAAGCATTTCTGCAAGGTCAACAAAGGAAGCTAATACCTATCTTTCAGGACTTATAGTACCTATTATGATTTTAGCTTTTATACCAATGTATATGGATGTTAAAAATATAAGTATGTTGTTTTAAATATACCAATAATAAATTCTATATGTGTTATGAAAAGAAAGTTATGATAGGAATTTATAATACAACTCATATATTAATAGTACTAACTTGGCATATATTTTATGTAGTTTTAGCATTAATAATTACAAAAGTATTATTTTCAAGAAAAGAAAACTTATATTTAGAAGTTAATATTTTTTTAAAAGACAGCATTTATTTTATGTTGTCTTTTAATTTTAAATTTTCTTGTAAAATTATTTACTTGAATAAAAAATATAAAGGAAATATAATGTTAGTATTGTTATATAACCATTAAATAGTTAATAAATTTTGGCTGTTAAGGTTATTAAATATAGAAAATAAAGGAAAGATAATTATTATGAATTATAATGAAGCAATGAATTACATACATGAAGTTGGAAATTTTGGCTCTAATTATGGTCTTGAGAGAACTAATAGAATTTTAGAGTTATCAAAATCCTCATAAAAAATTAAAAGCTTATTCATGTTGCGGGAACTAATGGAAAGGGTTCTACAACAGCTATGATTACAGAACTTCTTAAAGGAAAGGGCTTTAAGGTTGGAATGTATACTTCTCCTTTTTAGAGGAATTTGAAGAAAAGGATTCAAATAAATGGAGAAAATATACCAAAGGAAGCTTTAGCAAAACTTATAACAAAGAATAAAGGTTGTAGTAGATAAGGTTATAGAAGAAGGATATAATCATCCTACAGAATTTGAAATAATAACTTGCCTTATGCTTTTATATTTTAAAGAGGAAGGGGTAGATTATGGAGTAGTAGAAGTAGGACTTGGTGGAAGACTTGACTCAACTAATGTAATAACTCCTATAATAAGCATAATAGCTTCAATAAGCTTTGACCATACAAATCTTTTAGGCAATACCTTAGGAGAAATTGCAGGGAGAAAAAAGCTGGAATAATAAAGAAAAATATTCCTGTTGTTATATATCCTCAAGAAAAGGAAGCTTATGAAGTAATAAAAGAAAAAGGCTAAGGAAATGGAAGCTCCTTTATATGAAGTAAATTTAAATGATGGAAAAATATTTAGGAGTTTTAAATAAAGATAGAATATATCAAAAAGAAATGGAAGTAAATTTAAATGAAGAAAAATTTAAAGTTAAACTTCCTTTACTTGGAGAACATCAAATAGGCAATATGCTTGTAGCCTTAAAAGCCTTTCAAGTAATATGTGAAGAAGAAAATTATGAAATAAATTTAGAAGAAATAAAAATTCTTTATCTAAGGTAAAATGGATAGGTCGTCTTGAAGTAATGAAAAAAGAACCTATAATTGTAATAGATGGAGCACACAATATTCAAGGCATAAAAGCTTTAAGAAAAAATGTTGAAAAATATTTTAAATATAAAAATATATATCTTTTATTAGGAATTTTAGCAGATAAGCAAGTAAAAGAAAATGATAGAAGAAATAACACCAATAGCAAAAAAAGTATACGCCCTTACTCCTCACAGTAATAGAGCAGAACTTTGCGAAGATTTAAAAAATGAAATAATAAAAATAAACCCAAACTGCAAAGCCTATGAAGACTATAAAAAAAGTCCTAAAAAGAAGCTCTAAAAGAAAAACAAAGACGACCTAATACTTATAAGCGGCTCTTTATACATGATAGGAGACATGAGAAAAATAATAAGAACTTCTATATAAAGATTAATAAAATACTATTAAATAATAAAATTTAATAGTATTTTTTATTAATATTTAGTTTCATAATTTTTCAGCTTAGATTTTACAATCTTGTTAATTAAAATATTAGTTCTCTTTATTTTATGAAGCAGTGACACAAGAGCCTGTGGATAAGTGAGAATCAAATTTTACATTTTTTATTTGAACTTACCCAGCAGAATGAATATGAGTCGGGCTTCATTTGAAAATAACATAAGAGTCCTAATGTTTTTGAACTAAGCTTGGTTAAGGTTATTTTCTTTCCATTGAATTAATGCTTGTGCAAGTTGGTCTGGGCAGGAAGTTCCTTTTCCTCTACAATCTATTCCCTTTAATTTTTTCAATTGCATCATCAACCTTCATTCCTTTAACAAGTGAGCCTATACCAAGAAGGTTTCTGCACATCCACCAATAAATTCAACATTTTTAATAACATTATCTTTAATGTCAAAAAATTTCTCTAGAACAAGTTCCTTTAGTTTTGTATGAATTCATAAAATTTTCCTCCTAACAATACAAATTACATATACATTATATATGTTGATTTTTGTAGAAATAAAAGTAATTTTTAATAGAAAGTTGTCCCATAAATTCAAAAAACACATATATTATAGTACAAATTGATTTTAGGGGGGTGGAATTTATGGATTCAATAATGGTATGTAATACAGCATCTGATAGTCTAAGTATAATATCTTTAGAAAATGACTCTGTGTATAATATCCCCTTATTATTAAATAAAAAAAAATAATTTAAATTCTAAAAGGCCCTCATGGAATAGAAATTTATAAAAATAAAATTTTAACTGCTAATAGTTATGATAGTAGCATTTCAGTTATAGATTTAAATGAAAAAAAAGAAAATAGAAAATTATTTTTTAGGAGCTCATCAAATGATATAAAAACATATAAAAATAAGGGATATATACTTTATTGGAGAAATAAATTCATTAATTGTTTTTTGATATGAAAGAAAAAAATACTATTTTTCAAATAAATACAGATGAAAATCCCCATTCAATTGCAATAGATAATAATGGAATTGGATATTTATGTTCTCTTCAGGGAAATTCTTTAGAGATAATAGATTGTAATAAAAATATTTTATTAAAAAAAATTTTTAGGATTAAATTATCTATTAAGGTTATAATATCAAAAATTTAGAAAATATATTTGTTGTTGAAAGTTACCTTGGAGAAGAAAGGGAAGGGTATGTTAATGTTTTATCAAAAAAGGATTTTTTCAAGTTTATTAAAATAAAGGTAGGAAAGTCTCCTGTAGATATTTGGGAAGAAAATAATAGCTTATATGTATCAAATTTTGAGGATGGAACAATAAGCATTATAAATTTAAGTCTTGGAAAAGAGGTAAAAAGAATTTACCTTGGAGGAATGCCAAGGGGAATAATAAAATATAAAAAATATATTTGTTGGAGATTATGGGAATGATAGAATAGTAAAAATTGATTTAGAAAACAAAAAAATAAAAAACATAGCAGTAGGTAAGGAACCTAATGCTATGATTCTTCTTCAGAGTCTTCAACAAATAACAAAATTAATAATAGAGTTATAAATTTTGAAGGGTCATTTTCCATTTTGCACAAAGGGATATAGCTTGCTTTTTATTTGGTACTGCAATTTTAAATTCATTAAAAGAGAGGATTCTTCAAATGCTTTAAGCTCTACTAAAAAGGTATCTTTATCAGTAGGAATATAGTCCCCTTGAATAGTTAATTCTTTCTTTATTGCTTGTATTTTTTCTTTAATATAGTTATCAATAACATCTATTTTCCTGGAGAAATTCTGTCTTTAAAAAGGATAGTACATTTTCTCCTTCTTTTGTTATTTCTAAAGATTTTTTCATTTACCTTATCATAATGTATAAAATGGCTATCATCTAGTTCACTTATACATTGTTGAAGGGTAAAAGTAGTTAATTAAATTATTTTGAAGTAAAATTTCTGTAAGCTGAGAGTTAGATATTAGTCTATTTAATCTTTGAAGAGTATATAATACTAATAACTTATTTTCAGCAAGTTCTGTACTGCTTTCAAACATAAAAAACCTCCATCTCTTGTGAAAGTATAATATTATTATATCATAAATTTAGAAATAGTGAATATAATTTATAATAGAGTAAGAGTAGGAGTAAGAGATGTGAAAGAGCTTAAGGCTAAAAGTAATCATTTCCATTATTTTATTTGCCCTTATAATTTCTGTCTCATTAATATTAAGAAAAGAAGAATATATAGAGACAATGGAAAAAGGTTATGAGGTACCTATTTATTCAGTAAGCATAGAAGAAAAAAGTAGCAGCTATAACCTTTGATATAAATTGGGCTAAGGAGGAAAATCTATATACCATATTAGATATATTAGATAAATATAATACAAAAGCCACCTTTTTTTATAATGGGGGCTTGGGTAAACCAAAATGATGAGAATGTAGAAAAGTTAAAAAGCAATAGTAGAAAGGGGGCATGAAATAGGAAATCACAGTTATTTACATCCTAATTTTACCAAAATAGGAGAGGAGCAAATAAAAGAAGAATTAAAGAAAAACAAATGAAATTATAGAAAAATTAACAAAAGTTAAGCCAGTATTTTTAGATTCCCAAGTGGAGATTATAATGAAAGAGTTAATAAAGTGGTATTAAATGAAGGGTTTATATCAATTCAATGGAATTGTGATTCTGTGGATTGGAAAGAAGAGGGAGCAGAAATTGAATATTCACGAATAAAGGAGAATTTAAAACCGGGCTCCATATTGTTATTTCATAATAATGCAAAATATACTCCTGAAAATTTAGAAAAGGTGTTAAAATATTACAAAATCAAAGAATATAAATTTGTAAAAGTTGGAGATTTAATATATAATGAAGATTATACAATAGAAAAGATGGAACTCAAAGAAAAAAATCATAAAAATCTATTGGAAATCTATTGTAATTGTATTATAATGGAAATACAAACTTGTGGTCTTCTTTTTTTGTGAATTAATTTATAACCAAAGGAGAGAGGGGTTACTATGGATAATGCAATAACAAATAACAAGATATTCCTTGAAGGTAAGGTAATATCTGAACTAGAATTTAGTCATGAAATGTATGGAGAAGGGTTTTACAGTTTTAATTTAGAAGTCATGAGATTAAGCGATTCTGTTGATCATTTAAATATAACAGTTTCTGAAAGATTATTAAATGATGTAGAAATTTCTATTGGAAAAGAAGTTATTGTTGAAGGGCAACTTAGATCTTATAATAAATTTATTGATGGATCTAACAAACTTATATTAACAGTATTTGCGAGAAATATTCAACCTTGTATAGAAAAGAAGTAAAAAATCCAAATGAAATATACTTAGATGGATATATTTGTAAAGAACCTGTATATAGAACAACACCATTTGGTAGAAAATTGCAGATTTATTATTAGCTATAAATAGAGCATACAATAAGTCTGATTATATTCCTACTATAGCTTGGGAAGAAATTCAAGGTTTTGTAAAAGTTTAAATGTTGGAGATCATATTAAGGTATGGGGAAGACTTCAAAGCAGAGAATATCAAAAAGAAGATTTCAGAAACTGAAGTAGTTAAAAAGGTAGCATATGAGGTTTCTATTTCAAGAATGGAAAAGGCAAATAAAGAAGAAACTGCATCTAAAGGACAAGAGGGGAGCAGTATAATAAAATTTTAAGTAAGAGCAAACCACAAGGATAAAAATAATATGAGATATAAAAAAGCAAAAGAGAAAGAATTTTTCTTTGCTTTTTTATGTATTTAAAATCTTAAATCTTTTAAAATTTCAGTTTTTCTTTTAGTTTGTTCATCTACATTTTTAATAAATTTTTGCAGGACTTCCACCATAAACTGTATTAGGGGAACATTATGAGTAACTACAGAGCCAGCTGCAATAACAGCCCCATTTCCTATATTAACGCCTTCTAAAATAACTGAATTTGCCCCAATTAAAACAAAATCACCTACTTCACAGGGAATAAGACTTGGAGGTTCTAAAACTCCAGCAATAACAGCTCCAGCTCCTATATGACTATATTTTCCTACAATTCCTCTAGCTCCAATAACTGAATTCATATCAATTAAAGCACCTTCTTTAATAATAGCACCTATATTAATAACAGCTCCCATCATTATAACAGCATATTTTTTTTCTATTTTTACATTACTTCTTATAATAGCACCAGGTTCAATTCTAATATCTTCTTCTAAGAAGTTAAGAAGGGGAATGGTTGAATTTCTTCTATCATTTTCAAATCTATAAAATTTAATTTGTGATTTATACTTTTTTATAAAGGCTTTTTATAATGGCATATTCTCCAAATAATATATAAAAGTTTTCATTTCCATACCATTCAATATTATTAAAATCAGCTTTTTTAAATCTCCATTTATATAAGCCTTAACAGGAGTTGATTTTGGTGAGGCTTTAATAAAATTTATAATATTTTCTGGGGATTCAAATTTATATTTCATAGGTTTTATCTCCTAAAAGTACTTTTACTATATAAATATGCAAAGAATATTAAAAATACCTATAAAACATTTTATGAATTTGATATAGTAAGGGTAAGAATTATTTAAGAAAGGAATGAAATTAAATGTTTGCAATATATACAGGTGATGGAAAAGGCAAAACTACAGCAGCTTTAGGACAAGGATTAAGAGCAGTAGGAAGTGGACTTAAAGTATATATGATTCAATTTTTTTAAAGGTGGGAAAACAGGAGAATTAAATTCAGTAAAAACCTTGAGAATTTTACAATTTTTAGATTTGAAAAACCAAGAGATTTTGTTTGGAATTTAAAAGAAGATGAAATTGAAGAATTAAAAAAGATATAAAAAAAGGCTATAATTTTATTTTAAAGGCATTAGAAAATAAAGAATGTGATATGCTTATAATAGATGAGATTATGGCAGTATTATCTTATAAATTTTTAAGCATTGAAGAAGCTTTAGAAATAGTTAATAAAATGGAAAATACAGAAATTATAATGACAGGAAGAAATGCACCAAAAGAACTAATAGAAAAAGCAGACCTAGTTACAGAAATGAAAATGATAAAACACTATTTTGAAAAAAGGAATAAAAGCAAGAAAAGGAATAGAGTTTTAATTAGTAAAATTAACATGTTTCAAAACTATTAACTCTCTTATGTTATTCGGTTGTTCCGTCGGCAGGCTCCAAGTCACACCTTCATAAAATAAGAGAGTTAATAGTTTAATAAACAAAGTTCTTATAATAAATAAAAAAAAAGGCAAATAAAACTGCCTTTTATTTATTTAACAAACATGACAAAGTTAAATATTATAAACATAAAAATGTTTAAAACTTTAAATTTTCATGAATATTATAATGTTTATTTTAATAGTATAAAATTTATTCTAGTCCTATAACATCTATCATGTCGTAAAGGCCTGGTTTTGTTATTTTAGCCATATATTCGGCTGCTTTTAGGGCACCTACTGCAAATACTTCTCTTGAAATTGCTTTATGACTTAATTCTATAACTTCACCAGAGCCAGCAAAGATAACTTCATGATCTCCAACAATGGAACCACCTCTAACAGCATGTATTCCTATTTCTTTTTTGTTCTCTCTTTTTTGTTTCCTTTTCTTCCATAAACATATTCAGTTTCTGAATCTAAAGAGTTTTTTATAGAATCAGCTAAAGTAAAGCAGTACCACTTGGAGCATCTACTTTTTTTGATTATGATGTTTTTCTATTATTTCTATATCGTAGTTTCCATAAAGGGTTGGAGCAACCTTTTTTAATAAACAGCTTATTAGGTTAATTCCAAGAGACATGTTTCAGATTTAAATAGAGGAAGAGTTTTACTCTTTTCTTCATCTATTAATGCTAAGTCTTCATCAGAAAACCAGTTGAACATAATACAAGAGGTTTTTTAGTTTTTTCAGTTAGGTCTAAAAGACCCTTTTTAAAGCATCAGCTCTTGAAAAATCAATTAATACATCATATTCAACATTTACCTCTTCAGGACTTTTAAATATTTTGAAAGAGCTTTCAAAAGGAAATTTATCAATTCCAGCTACTATTTCAATATTTGGGAATTGTTTTGAAGTTTCACAAATCATTCTTCCCATTTTTCCTGAACATCCATTTAAAATAACTTTAATCATAAGTACATCCCTCTCTTTTAAAAGTAAATTATATTTCTTTAAAGTTTCCTTTTAAAGTATTTTCATTTTTTTTCATCCATATTATATAAAGGAAGTCTAAGAGGACCAACCTCTTTTCCAATAAGATTTAATGCAGTCTTAACAGGAATAGGGTTTGTTTCAATAAATAAATTGTTTGTAAGCTCTAAAGTGTCAAGTTGAATACTGCAAGCTTCCTTTACATTTCCATCAAGATAATCTCTTGTCATATTATGGACCTTATTTGGAATTACATTAGCAAGAACTGATATAACACCTTTTCCTCCAAGAGACATTATAGGAATTATTTGATCATCATTACCAGAGTAAATATCAATATCTTTTTCCACATTGCAGCAATTTTAGCTACTTGGCTTATATTTCCACTAGCTTCTTTTATTGCAACAATATTAGAAAGACTTGATAATTTAACTAAGTTTTCAGGGGTTATATTAACACCTGTTCTACCAGGAACATTATATACTATAATAGGTGTATTTACAGAGTTATTAATAGCTTCAAAGTGCTTAAATAATCCCTTAGAATTTGTTTTATTATAATAAGGAGTAATTACTAAAAGACCATCAACTCCAACACTTTCACAATACTTAGACATTTCAATTGCAGCTAAAGTATTATTAGAGCCAGAACCTGCAATTACAGGAATTCTTTTATTTATTGTATCAACAGTAAATTTAATTACATCCTTTTTTTCTTTTTCAGTCATTGTGGTTGCTTCCCCTGTGGTTCCACAAATAATAATAGCATCAGTACCTTCTTTAACATGCCATTCTAAAAGCTCTTTTAATTTTTTTCAAAGTCAACTCCATTATCCTTAAAAGGAGTTATTAGAGCCACTCCAGAACCTTCAAATATTGCCATTTAAAAAATCCTCCAATCTTTTTTATTTTATTATATAAGAAAACTTTTTATACTGCTAGTTTAAATCTTATATTATATCTTACACTAATATGATATACAAAAGATAAAAAGCTGGTAGCTTAAAACTTACATACTTATAATATTATATACAAAAAAATAGAAAAATATAGTCTTAACATTAGGAAAATCTGTATATTTTCTTAAATCATTATGCTTTTTTATGAATAAAATAATAAAAACAGTAAATAATAAAAATATAATTTAAAGTAAAAAAATTTAAAAGAAACAAATAAAGATAAATGGAGTGATTTTAAGTGAGTAGTACACCATTAAAAAAAGTTATAAAATCTAAAATAAAGCAAAATAAAGAACTTACAGAAAATGAAATATTAAGAGAAAAAATAAAATATGAAATAGCAGAAGAGTTAGGGCTAAAAGATAAAGTTGAAGCTTTAGGGTTGGGGAGGATTAAGTGCAGAAGAAACAGGAAGAATAGGTGGAATTATGACCAAAAAAAAAAAGAACTTCATATTCCAAGTAATGATGAAATTTTAGGAAGAAAATAAATTGACTAATATCTAGATTAGCTTTAATATAAGTTTAGTAAATATTAAAAATCTGGAGGAGAAAATGGCTTACGAAGAATTTGCAAAAGTTTATGATGAGTTAATTTATGAAGATATAAACTATGACAAAATATCTAAAAGATTAATAAGTATTATAAAAAATATAATAATAAATCTATAGATTATCTTGATTTAGCTTGTGGAACTGGTAATGTAGCTGTAAAGATGGCAAAAGCATTTTAAAAACAAATTATGCTGTAGATTTATCAGAAGATATGCTTAGGGAAGCTTTTTGAAAAGTTTAAAAAAGAAAGAATAAGATGTAAAATAATATGTCAAGATATGACTGAATTATCTTTAAATCATAAATTTGATGTAATAACCTCAGTATTAGATTCTACTAATTATTTATTAGAAAATGAAGATTTAGAAAAATGTTTTCAAAAAGGTATATAATCATTTAAATGATAATGGAATATTTATTTTTGACATTAATTCTTATTATAAAATTTCTAATATTTTAGGAAATAATATTTTCACTTATAATGAAGAAGAGGTATTTTATACTTGGGAAAAACACCTTAGAAGACAATATAGTAAATATGTTTCTTACATTTTTCATAAAAACAGGAGAACTTTTATGAAAGATTTGAAGAAGAACAATTTGAAAGGGCTTATACAGAAGAAGAAATAGAAAATGCTCTTAAAAAGTGTGGTTTTTAAAATTTTAGGAAAGTATGATGGCTACAGTGAAGCTTTAGTACAGCCTAAAAAGTGAAAGAATTTTATATGTTGCAGGAAAAAATATGGAGGAGAAAAATGGATAAGATTATAAGATGTACAGCAAAAGATGGAATGATAAGAATAATAGGTGGTATAACAACAGAAGTTGTTAATTATGGAACAAGTGTACATAATTGTACTCAGTTGCTTCAGCAGCTCTTGGTAGAATGCTTACAATGGGAGCTCTTATGGGAGCAACTTTAAAAAGTGAAAAAGAGGTAGTTACATTAAAAATAAATGGAGGAGGACCTGCTAAAGGGAATAACTGTTACAGCACACCCAGATTGTACTGTAAAAGGCTTTATAGGAAATCAAATGTAAATCTTCCTTTAAATTCTAAAGGTAAATTAGATGTTGGAGGAGCAGTTGGTACAGATGGAATATTATATGTAATTAAAGACTTAGGAATGAAAGACCCTTATGTTGGACAAGTACCAATACATTCAGGAGAAATAGCAGAAGACTTTACTTATTACTTTACAGTTTCAGAACAAACTCCATCAGCAGTTTCTTTAGGTGTTTTAGTTGATAAAGATTTATCAATAAAAGAGCAAAGGAGGATTTATAATTCAAATGATGCCTGATGCAGACCCACTTCTTTTGCTGATTTATTAATGTATAGATTACAAGAAATTCCACCAATAACAACAATGATAGATAGTGGTAAAACTATAGAAGAAATATTAGAATATATATTTGAAGGAATGGATTTAAAAATATTAGATTCAATAGAGCCAGAATATGTTTGTGATTGTTCAAAAGAAAGGCTCTTATAAGTATAGGAGAAAAAAGGACCTTACTGAAATTTATGAAGATAATAAAGATGAAGAGGTAGTGTGTCATTTTGTAATAGAAAATATGTATTTACTCATGAAGAATTAGGTGAACTTTTTAAATAAAGCAAAGGAAATGAAAAAGAAAAACTAAAAAATTTTATAGGCTCTTTATTAAGTTAAATAAATTTTATATTATAAAGAGCCTAATTTAATAAATAAAATAATAAATATAAGGTAAGCTTCTTTTAATGAGTAAAAAGGTTTACAATACAAAATTTTTAAAGGTATATAACTTATAAAATATTAAATTATCTTAATATAGAAAATAATTTAATGAAAAATTATAAGAAAAAATGTTATAATTTATTATATACATAGGGTATAATGTAATAAAGAAAGCAACTTAGGAGGTGAATATAATGAAGATGTTAGATGATATAACTTCATTTATTTTCATAGAGGGACAAGCCACAAAAAGCAGACATTATTTTTATACCAGGAGGTTCATGGCCAGAACCAGCAGAAAAAAAGCTGCTGAATTATGGAAGGAAGGATATGCACCATATGTTTTTCCCGGCAGGAAAGTATAGTATAAATAGAGGATTTTTTCCCAGGACCACAAATAAGAAGTGATATATATAATAAAATATATAAAACTGAATGGGAGTTTATGAATGATGTTCTTATAACTAATGGAGTAGATAAAGATTCTATTTTAAGAGAAGAAGAATCAGAATTTACTGTAGAGGTTGCATTTAATTCACGTAAAGTTACAGATAAAAAAGGCCTTAATATAAAGAAGGCTATAATATGCTGTAAATCTTTTCATGCAAGACGTGCATTAATGCTTTACACTTGGGCATTTCAGATACAGAATTTTATATATGTCCAGTAGATATAAAAGGAATAAGTAAAGATAATTGGTTTGAAAGTTCTGAAGGAACTGAACGAGTTATGAGAGAAGTTAAAAAATTGTGGAATACAACTACCATTTTAAATTGTTGTGGAATTGATTTTAAAATTAATTTCATTTTTATTGAATTTAAGTATAAAAAAAGTAAGTATAAATTTCTATTGTTACTATAGATAACTTGTCAATGTAAAAATATGTATCAGTTCGAGTATAATGTAAAAGCAGGTTTTTAAATAATATTTATTCCGACATGAATAATAAGCTCTTTTGAACCACTTCATCCCAGTAGTAAATAGACTATAAATTCTAACCTTATTGCCATTAATATTTTTAACTGAGCCTAATAGCTTATTCTTTTTATCTTTGCTACAAGAAACACCAAGTGAAATAATGTAAGAATATGCTATACAAACACAAAAATATAGCATTTTAGCATATTAAAACCTGTACTTTTGAAATCTTTGAACATTTCTTCAATATCAAATCTTTTCTATATTCCCTTATTGCATAAGGTTCGTAAATATTATTTGCAATAAACCATACATCTTCAGCATCTTGAGCTTTACATACAGCCATATTACAAATGTATTTTTGAGATGTTAATTTAATGTTGTAGAAATGTTTTGAACCACATTTTCTAGGAAGTATATCATCTAATTTTTTAATTTTGTTTTTTCCGTCAATGAATATTGATAAGTCTTTTGTACATCTAATGCAATATTTCCATTTAAGCTCTTCATCTATAAATTTAAATAAATCAATACTTTTAAATCCTCTATCAGCAAGTATGGTGACATCAAATTCATAAGGTTTTAAAACTTTATGTAAAAATGTCAAGCCTTCTTTTACATGAATAAAATCTTTGTTGCCATCTTGTTTATATTTAAATAATTTAAACCAGAGGGACAGCTCTTTTACCTATTTTCAATGAAAATTGAAGTATTACAAATCTATCATCTATTGTTGTATGATCAAATATTATATAAATTGATTTAGATTTAAACTTATACTTTTGCAATAATTTATACGTAAAAAACTCGTAGAGTTTTTCAGGATTTATATCTTCATTACTTAAAAATCTTTGCAATCTTTTTTATTTTACTTTCTTCTGTTCCTAAAGAGTAATTGTCTTTCAACTCTTGAGATATTTTTGATAAAACAACTGATTGAGAAGCTATTATCCCAATAATCATTGCAATTAGGTTATTTAAACGAGGAGTAGATAAAATTATCATTTTTTCTAGCGTTTTTTTCAATTTTGTAGTAATATATTCTTGATTGTTGATCATAGAAACCACCCTTTCATTTGTGTTTTTGGTTTGGTAGATTTATTTACATCTCCCGTTTAAGTCATCTATACTACTGTGTATTATTTTATCATAAAACTAATATTTAAGAAACATTTAGTAAAAAAAAAAAAGTATTGTAACACCTTTTTATTTTATTTCATAACATATCATATGAAAAAAAGAAAAAAAATGGATGAGAAGCTAGTGGAAAAACATTATAAAACAGAGACTATGAAAAAATGTAAGTTAGAATATGCTACAGCTTATATTGTTCCTCAAGAATATGAAAATTTATTTTCAATGAAAGATATTTTAAAAACAGGAACTATATTTATGGATTTATATAGACCTTATGTAAAAAAAGATGATAAAAGCAAGTGTTGTAAAGGTGAAAAGAGATGAATAGGAAAGAATTATTAAATAAGATACAAAAGTATTTGTTTTTATGCAGTAGAGCTTAATTTATATTTAGATAACCATCCAGAATGTAAAGAAGCTAGAGAAGATTATTATACAATTTCCTCTAATTTAAATTGTTTAATAAAAGATTATGAAAAAAAAATATGGTCCACTTTTAAGTTTTGGATTTTTCTTATTCTGAAAACCAAAAAGAAATGGACAGAAACCCCTTGGCCATGGGAAAATTGCTAAATTAGGAGGAAAAAATAAATGTGGTGTTATGTAAAAACTTTAGAATATCCAATAAATTTAAAAATGTAAAGACTTAAAAATGGCAAAATATCTTATTTCTCAATATGGAGGACCAGATGGAGAATTAAGTGTCGCTTAGATATTTAAATCAAAGATATACTATGCCTACTTGTAAGTCAAAAGGACTATTAACTGATATAGGAACAGAGGAAATGGCACATGTAGAAATAATAGCCACAATGGCACATCAGCTTATGGAAAACGCTTCAATAAAAAGAACTTGAAGAAGCAGGTCTTGGTGGACACTATGTAGACCATAAAAAAGCAACATTTTATACAGATGCTACAGGTAATGCTATTGTTCCCTAACTGCATAGGGATACAGTTAGGGATGATAAAATTCTATAAAAAAGTCTTATCAACTTCATTATATTTTACAGACTTAACAATATTTCTAATTAATTGTCTTTTAACCTTTATATCTTCAGTAGAATCAATAGAAGAATCAAATTCAAGAAGTAAATTTTTTATATTTTTAAATTCTCCTATAGCTTTTCAACATTAGTCTGCTTGAATATCACTATTGGATAGTTTGGTTTTTTAGGTCCTTAACTTCATTAGTTAGGTAGCTAGTTGATTTAATATTATATCTGAAATTTCAGGTGTATCTATATTGGATAATTTAATAACTAAATTATTAATTTGCTTTTCTTTATGTTTGATTTGTTCTTTCAAATTTTCTTTTTAATCCAGTATTGTTATTTGCAATTAACTCATTTATATATTCTTCATACTTTTTTTATAAGAACTTCTTTATTGTAGCTCTTTATATCTTCAAGAATTTTTATATCAGTAGCTTTAACATTTAAGTTTTTAGTTTTACACTTACTTGTGAATTTTCTTGTTTTACTTGAGCAAATATAATATAAGTTAGGGTTTCCATACTTATTTTTATTATTGTACTTTATAACCATATTTTCTCCCACATTCAGAACATTTTAAAATTCCTGAAAATAATGAAGTATTATCACCAGTACCAGTACCTGTACGATTAGATACCTTTGTAGCATTATTATCTAATATCTTTTTTTGTACTAAAAAGCCAGTTAGTATCTTCTATAATTCCTTTTATGATTAGCAACAGAAACAATCCATTTATCTTTAGCTTTTTTACTTTTTATTATATGTTAGATAACCATTTCCATTAGCTATGCCATAAACAGAATAATTATTACTTAAATATAAATTTGTAAGGTCACTAGATTTAACATATAAAGGGTTTCTTAGTATTCTCTTAACTTGAGTTCTATCAAAATCACATCTATTTTTTACCTTTTAAATTATTTTCATTTAATAATTTTGTTATATCTAAAATAGAATTGTTTTTTAAAAACTCAGAATATATAAGCCTAACTACATCAAGCTCTTTAATATTTTCTTTTAGTTTAGAATAACTTCTTTCTTTACCAGTTCCATCAATAGTAGAGTATCTTATGCTATCATATCCTAAAGGTAATTGGCCACCAGTCCAATAACCATTCTTAGCCATCTGAAGCATATTATCTTTAACTCTTTCTGCAATAGTTTCTCTCTTTCTAATTGTGCAAATGTAGCTGATATATTTAGCATTGCACGACCATTGGCACTTGTTGTATCAAATTTTTTCTCTAATGCTTAAAAAGTCAACATTGTATTTATTAAGGATTTCAAGTGTACTTGCAAAATCAGCAACACTTCTGCTTATTCTATCAAGTCTATAGCAAACTAATATATCTATCTTATGCTTTTTAATATCATCTAATAAAAGTTTAAATTGTGGTCTATTAATATTTTTCCACTAAAACCTTCATCTTCATAAACAATATAGTCTGCATTATCATATCTAAGAAATTTTTCACAATAATCTTTGCAAAGAGCAATCTGATTTTCAACACTTTCACCTTTGCCAGTAAATACTGATTTACGAGAATAAATTGCTATCTTTTTTCATAAGAAAACCTCCTCTTTTAGATTTTAGATTTTATATAATAAGTTTATTACTTTTAATCAATTTAAATATCACATAGTACCACCTTCTTTTTCAAATTATTATTTTATTTTCTTAATTAATATTCTATCTATATATAACATCTCCTTATCTCACGACGGCAAACTAATGTTCTGTAACAAGGGTAAAAAATAAATAACTAATTGTTTGAAATTCAATATTAATTAGTTCTATTTTTAAAAATCAAATTTTTTATATATCCCAAGCCTAGGTTCAAGAGTAATATAATATTTACCAAGCCTACATGATAAACCATATTGTCTTTTATAATCTTCTATACATTCTTTAAAGTATTCATCAGTTACTCCTAAATATTCAGCCATTTCATACTCATTTAAACAATTATTTTCAAAAAGCTTCAATTATACCTTCAAGAGTTACTATGTGTTTATAGCCCCATCTACGAGCTTTTAATTTTTTTTACATTACTAATGTTATTTTGGTCTAATATATTTGCCATATGAGGTTTCATAGTGTCCTAGCTCTTCAGCTAAGACACAATATTTTTTCTTTTATCATTTAAAAGATTTATTTATAAAAATATATCCATCACAATAAAAACCATCATTTGCTTCTAAATCTACTTCAACAACTTTTAAGGACTGACTTTGTGCCTTAATTGATAACTTTTCATATTTAGTCATATAGCTTCACCTCTAATGGCTTTTATCTTCCATAATAAGTTTCTTTTTTTTTTCTATATCTCTATTATTTCCTTCAATATCTCCATTTTCTTTTGAATGTGCTGCAAAATGTTTCAGGTTCTTCATATGTATATTTAGGATTTTCAACTAAATCATTACTATAATCTATTAGTTTATCTTTTCCTTTTAGTATTTAATTTATTATAGTTGGATAATAATTCTTTTTCATCTTTTTTCAGCATATCTGTAGTCTCAACATCCCAACCCATTATAGTGGCAGGGGAAATATTTAAAGCTTTAGCAAGAGCAATAATATTATCTCTTTTTTTATATTTTCTATCATTCCGAGTTCCCCACTTTCTTACTGTGCTTTTTCCAACTCCAATTATATTTCCCAGTTGTTCATAAGTTAAGCCTAATTCCTCTCTTTTTGTCTTATTAAGTCTTTTTACTTCCATATTTTTTTCACCTTCCTTCTACATATATATTATATAATAAAGGTGTCTTTTATGCAACTTTTTAATAAAAAAAAAAAAAAGTGTCTTTAAGGCTTGACAAGGTTCTAAAAAGACATTATACTAAAAAGTGTCCTAAAGGAAACAGGACAACTTAAACATTTCAAAAATTAAAAGCATATCTAAATTCCAAAGGCTGATAAGGTAGACAACATAATTGTAGAAAAATAAATATTGAGGAGAGTGAAAAAAGATGAATGTAAACTTATTGAAGTCTGTAATAGTTTTAAAAGGCAAGACTATAAAGGAACTTTGCTAATGACTTAGGACTAAGCAAGTCTGGGATGTATAGAAAAAAATGCATGGACAAAGTGAATTTACAAGAGCAGAGATACAAAAATTGATTGAAATATTAGAAATAGATTTTAATACAGCAATGGAAATTTTTTACAGAAAAAGTGTCTTTAAGACACAAAAGGAGGATAACAGATGGATAAGAGTTTAGTAATTAAAAATCAATTAATTCCATTAAAGCAAGATAACAATGGAAGGATAGTTGTTGATGGAAGAGAACTACATGACTTTTTTATTAGTTCAAAAAGATTTTTCAGATTGGATTAAAAAATCAAATAGAAAGTGTTGGAGCAATTGAAAATGTGGATTTTATTCGCTTCCCCTTTAAAAGGGAAGGCAACAATGCAACTTTAATAGGCTATGATTTAACAGTTGAACTTGCAAAAAGAAATTTGTATGGTAGCAGGAGTTGCACCAAGAGCAAATAAGGAAACAAAGGAATTAAGCAAGAAAGCAAGACAATATTTTATTCAAGTTGAAAAATATTGGAATAGTCCAGAAATGATTATGAAAAGGGCTTTTAGAATTTGCTAATAGGCAAGTTGGAGAGTTAGAAACTAAAAGTATTCGCTTTAGAAGAGGAAAAGAAGCTAAATGCTCTAAAAAGTAATCTTTGCAGACGCAGTAAGCACAAGTAAGACAAGCATACTTTTATTGGAGAACTTGCAAAGATATTAAAGCAAAATGGAATAGAAACAGGTCAAAGAAGACTTTTTGAATGGCTTAGAATTAATAAATATTTAATCAGTAAAAGGAACAGATTACAATGTGCCTACTCAAAAGTCAATGGAATTAGGATTGTTTGAAATAAAAGAAACTTCAATAGCTCACGCAGATGGACATACAAGTATAAGTAAGGCACCTAAGGTAACAGGAAAAGGTCAACAATATTTTATTAATAAGTTTTTGGATTAATAAGTTTTTGGATAGTGAACAATAAGCTTTTATTAAACAGTGACTAAGAACAAAGCATTAGCATATTTTAAGAATGAGGTGATTTTATGGGCAGAAAAGGAAGAGATTTAAGTGAATATAAAACAAGTTTTTGTTAATGAACCTTCACCAGAAGCAGTAGATAATTGGTTCAGATTGTATTTAAGAATTTTATGTGAAAAAGTATGGAACAGAAAGTATTATAGCAGAACTTTAGAAGATTGCAAAAGAATCAGATACAGAAGAGGTAAAAATCAGAATTTAGGATAAGTAGGCTGAAAAAGCCTTTTTAGTACAAGCTTAACATATTATTTATTGTGTGAAGGGAGGTGATAAAAGTGATAGAAATAGGATTAGCAATAGTACTTTTGTAGCTATAGGTTTAATGGCTTTAAGTTTAGTAAAAAGTATCAGATGATGATGTAGAGGAGTTTGAAGAGAGTAAAAGATGAAGAAGACTTATAAAGTTATAGGTTACAGAGCAGATAGTAAAGATAAGGATAAGATAGACCACTTGTTAATTCTCTTGAGGATTAAATGGAAAAAGAAGGAGAAAGCATTTAAGAATAAGGATTTTAAGAAGGCTTTCAGCAGTAAAAAAGGAATATTTAAGGCTTGTTAGAGAACTTAAGAAATTTGGAATAAGTATTGAAGAAGGAGGGTTACTATAATGGCAATATATAGAATTGAAATGGATGAAACAGTTGTTTTTCATCACGCAATAGAATTTGAAACTGAATTGTCAGAAAACAAGATTGATAGAATTTTAGATGATATTCAATCAAATTCAAGTATTTATGATGTGGCAAATGGTTTAAAAAAGAAAGAGGTTTTACAATTCTTGAAGGTGATGAAGATGAATTAGGGGAAACTGTAGAAATGAAAATATCAACTTTGGAGGAAATATAAAATGAAATATAAGCAAAATATAGAGAAAAGTATTAATCTCAAATGCATCACCAGAAGAAAAGGACATAATAATAAACTCAATATATGAAGCTAGGGACTACTTTAATGATTATGCTTCTGAAGTTGCAGAAAACAGTGAAGAAATAAAGATAAAATCAATCAAATACTTGATTCTGAATTATATATTATTGAGAGGATGACAGAAGACTAATGAATAAAGAGCTTGAGAAAAAAATAGAAGAAAAAAACAAGGAAAGATTTGCAACTGAACCTTTTTATATATACAGAGCAAGAAGATGTGGACTTTATGGAAGAAATACATTACACAATACTAAAGTTGGAAAGTAGAGCAGACAACTTAATGGTAGTGATAGCTTTATTAGCTTTGGTATTAACATATTTAATCATTTAGAGATGTATAAAGTGGAAATTAAAGAATTAGCAAACAAAATAAAAGAGTTGAATATAGCAAGTTGTACCAGTTGCCCTTTCTGT
>VOFC01005601.1_pt1 | contig 27683 bp, 41 predicted proteins | sample 5384161 | NCBI WGS metagenome assembly VOFC01 (sample SAMN12384722, study PRJNA508395) | human gut metagenome | isolation source: healthy gut B | host: Homo sapiens | reverse complement strand
TACGCATTTCCGCTCAGCCATTTGGAATTGCTGACGGTGTTTTTGTAAATCTGACCTCATTGGTCTGCGCACCCTGCAAGGTTATACCTGAGAGCCGCCGGTCGTGCCGCACCGCCAGTTCCAATTGGTTTCTTCTGTGACAGTATAGGAGCCGATTTTCAAATTCCTATTGTCACAGAGCTGTCCTTTAACCGCTACTTTTATCCCGCTTTCCCGGCAAGTCTCCGCCGGTAACAACATAGATGAATGTCTGATTCTCATCCGCAATCCCGCCGTCCTGCTTGATGGTGAGATCGGCCACGGCGTAGTCAAACTTGGCGTAGTACGTCGCGGCTTCATAGCCCATGGCGGGGGATTCTGCCGTGCCGTAATTCTTGGTCTTGTCCGGTGTCAGCTTATTGTCAGTGACCCAGCTTGGATCCACGGCTTCAGTGCAGGCTTCATCTTTGTACCAGCCGACGAACTTGAATCCGGATGCCGCCGCGGGCGTGGAGCCGACCGCTGCTCCGCTCTCTACCATCACGGTTTCGCTCACCGGGGCAACGGAGCCGAAGTTCGTCGCACCCGCAGGGCCGACAGGCTCATAAAGATGTTTACTTGCTCTTCAGTCGCTTCTTCCGTAGTCGGTTCTTCCGTCGACGCGGTCTTCTTCACATACAGATCAAACTGAACATGCGCCGACGTTCTCCTGCCCATTGCCATCCAGGATTCCGCTTGTGAAGGCAAAAGTCATCATAGTAAACATTCTCATCACACACCGTAGCTATCTGGGTTACGTTAGTCCCTTCTTTCCAGTTTCGGATTGTCTTGGACACATCATTCAACTCATACCCACTATTTTCGGCAGGCACAATTGCGAAACGAATAGGATACCCCGGACCATCTGCTTTACGCTGAAGAATGACATGGTTATTATCACGACTGTCGCCTAGATATGCAGTGTCATACGCATTATCATTCGGATCCTTTACAACAGTGTACGGCTCGTCAAAAATACACGACGCCGCTCGTGTCCGATGTTCCTCTGAACATAGTCAGTCCATTATTCCACTCGGGTAATGGCTCGTTTACGCCGTAATACGGAGGGTGAAGCTCCCGCCGCACCTCAACAGGCACATCCGGCTGCAGTGTTGCGTTATTGTTATCGTCTACGCAAAAGACGTTGATTTTAATGCGGATCTGTCCCGCCGCAGACTCTGTGACAGGGCTGTCGGTTCCCACCGCCGCCGCAGCAGTTCCCATAACCGACGTATAGAAAGGACAGCCCTCCCGTGTGGCTCGCCCTCGGCGGGCTTTGGGTCGCAGGTGCAGCCCTTTTCTTCCACAGAGTTTTCCGGCGTGGGGACCGGGGATCTTCCGCGAGTGTCAAATTTTCATTCGCGGCAGACGGATCGCCGGAAAACGCCAGCGTACCGGGAAGTGCCATGCTGATAATCAGGGTCAGGCAAATGATTAGTGCGACTCCTTTTTTGCGCGTCATATAGCTCCCCCCTTACACTTTCGGCCAGCCCTGCGCGTCCATGGCAGTATTCCCGTTGTTGGCGCTCTGCGTGGCCTGTGCGAAAATATCAATTGTTGCCGTTGCATTCTGATACGCGTTGCTCATATCGGCATGAAAGCTCACGGCAGTGCAAACCGGCGCTGTGACCTCTCCGGGCTTTAAGACTTTGTTGTAATAATAGTAGCCGTCCTTCTCCGTCCAGTCGGCAGTGTTGCACGCCAGCTCCACCAGAGAAGCATCCGGTGTGATGCTCCCGGTCGGAAGAATGATTTTCTTATCCACCATCACCCGCACCCACGCGTCGGATACGCCGGTGTTTTTGACCTCCACAATTTTGGTAACGGTGGCTTCGGGCATCACGCCGGTCACATCTTCAAAGGGCTTTGTTCTCTCCCTCGTCCGCCCATTCCTGCACCGCAATCTGCACGCCGCCGGTTGTGATGACGTTGTGCGCCTTGCTGTCCGCGGTGAAGTACGCAATGGTTTCGGCGGCAAACAGGGGAGAAACAGAGGGCCAGCACCGACAGAATCAAAAATTTTCGCTTCACAGTTCTTCTCCTATCAAGCTATAATTGGGAAGCCCTTCCCCGGATCGAAAACATAACCGCATGGCCGAGTCAGACCATATGAGAACACCCGCGTTCCCCGGATGCTTCATATGGTCTGTACCCCGAGGGGTACAGACCACAGAGATAGGGAGTTGGCGCAGCTCATCGAAGAAGCCGCGCAAAGGAGGAATTATTTAAAGGCAGCCCACGCAGCGGCGGCATTGGCAAAGCCCTCGGCCTGGATGGCATCGGCCTGCACTAGAACGTTCAGGCTCAGCGCGCCGGTCTCAGTCGTGGTGATGACGCCCTTCTCGATAGCCTTTTCGATGTCCGCATTGGTGACATTCTTGCCAATGCCGACGAAATTCCAGACGTTCCACTCAGTCATAGCGCCGGCCTTCAGAGGCTCGGTGCGGGTGAAGGTGTAAACATCGTATTTCAAGCCATTCTCATCGGTGTAGCCGTTCGCTTCAACGACAGGCCAGTTCTCCCCCGTTTGCTCCGTGCTGGAACTCACCGGAATTCGTGGCGGAAGAGCAGAACATAGCGTTGATGATGCCGCCGTTGTCCACATCGCCATCGTGGGGATCATCACGCGGATACGAACATAAGCGTCATTGTCGCCGGTGTTGACCACATAGGGGCACTTGGCAAAGTTGCGGCCGGGAACCATGTTTTTTTCCGCGCTCGCCGATGTAGGCGGAGTAATTCGCAGCGTCCGCCTTGATTTCGTCATCGGTGAAGGCCTTGTGGCCGTCGGTGACGTACTTCATGCCGCTTGCGGTCTGGGTGGGATCGGGGATGGATGCATCGCCGGAGTTGTCGTTGCCTTCGCGGTGGAACCGGGACTCGATCAGATCGATCTTGACATTTCCCACGGTAAACGTGTTGGTGGCAGACTTGGTGTCGGTGAAATAAGCGAGGGATGCGCCCACGACGGCGACCGCCAGCAGGGCGACGCAGAGGCAAAGCGCGGTGACTTTCTTTTTCATGTGCTGTTACTCCTTTTGTGTATTATGTTTTCTACGTACATGCGCAGAAAAATGCTTAAAAAATCAGAGCAAGGGTTAGTCATTGCTTATGCGGCACACATTTGCCGAACCATATGAGAGCGCCCGTGTTTGCCGGGTGCTCTGGTCATATGGTGTCTGTACGAGGGGTACAGACCACAGAGATAGGGAGATTAGCGCAGCTCATCGAAGAAGCCGCGCAAAGGAGGAATTATTTAAAGGCAGCCCACGCAGCGGCGGCATCGGCGAAGCCTTCTGCCTGGATGGCATCGGCCTCGACCAGAACGTTCAGGGTCATGACCTTAGCGCCGTCGGTCTCGACAACCTTGATGGCACCGGCGTCAATGGCCTTCTGGATATCGGCGCTGGTAGCCTCCTTGTTGATGCCGATGAAGTTCCAGACGTTCCACTCGGTCATAGCGCCGGCAGCCAGAGGCTTGATGCGGGTGAAGGTGTAAACGTCATACTTTACGCCGTCCTTGGTAACACTGGCCTTATCAATCGCAGGAGCATTGTTCCAGCCGCCGCCCTTACCATCGATGAATTCGCCGTTGCTAATGGAGGAGGTGCACCACTGGTTGGTGATCACGCCGCCGTCCTTCACGGCAACAAAGTCATTGTTGGCCGCAGAGGGGATCATCACGCGGATGCGGATGTAAGCATCGTTTGCGCCGGTGTTGACGACATAGGGGCACTTGGCAACGCCGCGGCCGGGAACCATGTTCTCGCCCTTCACGGCCAGATACTTGTCCTGATAGGTCTCAGCGTCTGCCTTAATCTCGTCATTGGTGAAGATCGTCCAGTTGTCCGGGACGAACTCCATGCCCGAAGCCTTCGTTGTCGGATCGGGGAGGAGGTATCGCCGGAGTTGTCGCTGCCGGTGCGGTGGAACCGGGACTCGATCAGGTCAATCTTGACGTTTCCCACGGTAAACGTATTGGTGGCAGACTTCGTGTCGGTGAAGTAAGCGAGGGATGCGCCCACAACGGCGACCGCCAGCAGGGGGCGACGCAGAGGCACAATGCGGTGATTTTCTTTTTCATGTGGTTGTTGCTCCTTTTATGTATCATTTCTGCGCCCGTGCGCAGGTGGGTACTCATTGACGCAGCTCTTTGGAAAGACCGCGTGACCTACAGGACAATTACGCCTGTGCGTCGAATGCGGCGAAGGCCGCCTTGGCATCCGCAAAGCCCTCGGCCTGGATAGCGTCGGCCTGCACCAGAACGTTTACGGTCATCGTGCCGTCCTCCGATACAAGGATAGCTCCCTTATCGACAGCCTTCTGGATGTTTGCGCTGGTAGCTTCATCCGCAATACCGATGTAGTTCCAGACGTTCCATTCGGTCATCTCACCGGGCTTCAGGGGCTCGTTGCGGATGAAGGTGTAAACGTCGTAGCCTACGCCATTCTCATCCACATAGCCCTTGCCGCTGGCATCAATAAACGGGTTGTAGGTCGTTTTGTCATTGTGCATAAACTCGCCGCTTGTGATGGCAGTGGTGCAGAACTGGCTTTCGATCACGCCGCCGCTGCGAGCCTGCCAGTAATCACGGTTCGCATCGGAGGGGATCATCACACGGATGCGGATGTAAGCGTCATTCGCGCCGGTGTTGATGACATAAGGGGACTTGGCAATATTCTTGCCGGGAACCATGTTTTTACCGCGCTCGCCGATGTAGGCGGAGTAATTCGCAGCATCCGTCTTGATCTCTTCATCGGTGAAAATCGTAGCGCCGTCGGAGACATACTTCATGCCGTTCGCGGTCTGGGTGGGGGCGGGGATAGAGGTATCGCCGGAGCTGCCGGAGCCCTGACGGTGGTATCTGGACTCGATCAGGTCGATCTTGACGTTTCCCACGGTAAACGTATTGGTGGCAGACTTGGTGTCGGTGAAGTAAGCAAGAGATGCGCCCACAACGGCGACCGCCAGCAGGGCGACGCAGAGGCAAAAGCGCGGTGAGTTTCTTTTTTCATGTGCTTTACTCTTTCTATTTTTTATTTTTGCGCTGCATGTAAGGAAATGTTCAGGGGTTAGCGGGGCGGGGTTAGCAGCTTCCCAAGCCTTAGCTGCATCTTCAAAACTGTAGCGTTGGACAGCGTAGGCCGTGAACGACAGCTGGGGCTGGGTTCCAGAAGCAATGCTGTTAACTTCTGCCTTGGTCAGCTCCTTGCTGACCGCAACAACGCCGTTCACATCGTACTCCACACCAGTTTTGGCATCCTCCGCGCTGACTTCGCGATAGTAAACGCCGGGATAGCTGCTGAGAGGTGTCCAGCCGCTGGTTCCCCCGGCAACGGAGTAGGAAACCTTCGCCGTACCGTTCGCGTCCGGGAAGTGCGACCAGTTCGTTCCCTCTACCTTCACAAACAGCCAGCAGGCTTCGGAGTTGGGCTCGACCGTCACCTTCAGGGATCTCCTGATTTCAACGCCGGGGATGATTTTGAGCGACTGACTCTCCGATTCCCCGGTCAATTTGATATTGATGTCTCCGAGGGTGAACGTACTGACAGAAGACTCCGACTCGCTGACGAGCCAGGCGACCGTTCCGTCTACAGCACAGCCGACCACCATCGTCAATGCCAGCATTACGAAAACGGACAGTATCGCGATGAACTTTTTTGTTGCTCATGCGGCGGCGGTTTGCACGGTGTTTCATATTTCTTTTTCCTCCTTCCCTCGGTTATTTGCGGTTGGTTTTATTTCAACAGGCAAAACGTTTCCATTGGGAGCGTCTGCCTGCTGCAATTCTTTTTGCGGCAAGTTTAATCCGTCCGGTTTTCGCCGATCGTTTTCTCCGATGCTGCTTTGGAGGCAGCGGCTTTGTATTCTGCCGTATGTCTGCCTTTGCCGGGCCGGGAGAGTTTTATTTCCTCGTCCCGGTCATCCGGAAACATGTCGGGGAGGAACATCAGCAGCAGAAGTATCGCGCCTGCGGAAATCGCAACGTACATTCCGGGCGGGTGCTGGATGTAATTTGTCGCATAGCCCAGATATGGGATGGAGAAAACCGGCGTACCAATGACGTTTTTATAATGAACAAGCCGAGCGTCTTCTGCTTCGTTTGCGTCGCCCTTGGTACGGAAGCGGATCACGGTGGGGTCTTCCTCGTCCGGGACAATGCCCACAACGCGGTGCGTGGCCACGGTGTTTTCGTCCAGCATAAACGTGATGGGCTGCCCCTCCTGAATGGCGTAAGGGTCTATCTTTTTACATAGATCAGCGAGCCTGTATGATATGTTGGCTCCATGGAGCCGGACAGCACGGTGAACACCTGCAACCCGGCGACTCTTGCGCCCACCAGCAGAAGCGCCAGAATCACCACCAGCGCAACCAGAATGCTGCTGACCACATTCCATACCTTTTTGAGAGATTTGCTCATATAGCTTCTTCCAGATTCCTTAATGCTTCCGCTTATTTAGACATAATTCGCATTATGTCGGGAGCAAACAACATAGATATACAAAGTTTGCATCAATCTTTGATTTTTTATAGCACTTACTACTTGAAAAATCAAGGTTCGATGCAGATAAGGTCACAAAAAAGCGAAAAAATCTAACCGCCGTACATATTATCGAAAACGAGCAACACAACAACACCCTCTGCGGCTTTATTTCAAAAAACGTGGAAGGGAGTGTGCTTTTTGCGCGCCCAAAATGGAACATCATTTTCGTGTCGAACGCCCGCCGCTGCTGCTCCTTTGGACATAATTGGACATAATGCGAATTATGTCGGGCTTTTTTCTATACGACCAGCCCCAACCGTTCGAGCTTCTGGCGGTGCTCCGTGCCGGAGGTCATGATATAGATGCGGGTCGTGTCTACGCTGCTGTGCCCTAAAATATCCGCCAGCTTTGCAATGTCCTTTTCGATGCCGTGAAAGGTTCTGGCAAAGAGTTTCCGCAGGTTATGGGGAAAGACCTTGCCCGGCTTTACCCCGGCGGCTTTGCACAGCCCTTTCATTTGCGCCCATATGGCTTTCCGATCCAGAGGTTTTCCGCGCCCCGTGAGAAAGATCACGCCGGAGCGGATTTTCTGTTTTCCGGCATAATCCGGCAGCAGCCGTCTCAGCTTGCCGGGAAGCAGGATCGTCCGGGTCTTGGCCTTGCAGCGCACAATAACCTCCCCGCGCCTCACCGCTTCCGCCGTAAAATATTTCAGTTCGACACGCGGATGCCGGTGGAGCAAATGGTCTCCATCACCAGCCGAAGCTGCTCGTTCTTCCCTGCCGCTTTTAAAAGCCGCTCGTACTCTGCCTTTGTCAGCTCCTTTTCCTCCGCACAATAAACCTGACGCTGCACTTTAAGGGATTTCACCTTGCGGTCCGGCCAATCCATGAAAATCAGGAAGCTGTTCAGGCTGGCCAGCATGGAATTGATGGACCGCACCGCATAGCTTTCTTCCAGCAGATGGTTTTTGTAATGGATAACCAGCTCCTTCTCTACTGGCGTTTCTCCGATAAAGGCTTGAAAAGCACGGATGTCCCGGAGGTATTTCTCCACGGTGACCGCGCTCTTTTCGCCCCGGATCAGATATTGGCGAAAGGCCTGTATCGCTTCTTCGGTAATTCTTTTTTTCCATTGGTAATTTCGCCTGCTTTCCTTTTTGGTCTGCACATATTGTAATCATGTTTCGGACAAAGGGAGAAGCAGAGAAACAACTTTAATAAAATCGTAGGTTCAGCACGACATACGCAGGACGAGAAAAAAGCACCTGTCCAGCGGATTTACTGAACGGGTGCTTTTGGCAGGCTGCAAAAGAGCCAACGGAATTTTCCGTTGGCTCTTTTCCGTTATTTATTCTCCGGCAGCTCCGAAATTTTGCGTCCTGCACGGCGTAGGGGCTTCTTCCGCCGCGGTGGGCAGGAGCTTGGCTGCGACCACGAGGCGCTGATCGCCGGTCTCATTCTTACCGTACAGTGTGCAGCACATCGAGAGCGTCAGAAGCTTATCCCCGTCCTCGATGGCCGCGCCGTCGATGGCGAAGAGATTCTTCCGCGCCACCGTTTCAAGATACTCCGTCCGCTCCTTTTTCGTCTCAAACTCGGGGCGGACGTAGTCAAACTCCGTATCCGTCACAAACACCGCGACGATCTGGAAGATCATATGCTATCCCAGAGCGAGATTATAACTGCAATTACTGACAGAACTATCGGAAAAATACCACTAAATAATCTATTTGACTTTTTTCAGTGACATTTTTTATTAGCACAATTGTATCTTCCATATTGTCATCTGCTCTTTCTATCTAAACCAAACTAAATCAAAAGTCGAATCTGATTCTGAGTGAGATACCAATCTACCATTTTAACCGACTCCTGTCATAAAATAGCACGGTAATGATCCTCTTCATCAAAGACAGATAACCATATAAGGCGGGATGCAGAGAATATCGTCTTTTTCTATGAGGTTTCTCGGATGCACAATATAGCTGCCGCCGATTCGATTTTTGAATTTTTCCCGAAACCGGTGCAACGACTCTGTGGTATAGCGCATACCGGATTTTACTTCAATGGGATAGATTTTATATTTCGTTTTGCTGTTGTTGGAGATAATGAAGTCAATCTCAATGTCGTTTCGTTTTTTTTTCTTCATTGTATTGCGTATAGAAAAACAACCGATGCCCATTGGCAGTAAGCATCTGCGCAACGGCATTCTCAAACAGCATGCCTTCGTTGATTCCAAGCTTCCCAGCAAGAATCTGTTTATAGACTTCGTCCTCCAAAGTTCGTTCTCGTCAAAAGCGTGGCTGACCAGCAATCCCGTATCACCCAAGTAGCACTTGATATAGGCATCCGATTCGCTGAGCGACAAACCAACATTCGGATCATTTGCTCTGCGGCATTCATTGGCCACCATGGAATCCGCCAACCAGAAAAATGTTTCCTCATACTGATCGGCCGTGGATCCTGCGGCAATGCGATTGAAAACAACGCGCTTTTCGTGCCGCGAAAGAAGCCCTGGAATCTGGTCAAATATGGCCAACACCTTGGAACGATACTGTGCACGGATCTTCATGATATCGTTCCGATAAAGTTCCAGAATATCCCGCTTTTTTCCTGATCGGCTTTTCCGAAGTCCTTATGTCCTTCCAGAAAGGCAACCACACTCATTGGCATGCCGCCGACCAGCAGATACTGCCCCCACAGAAGCATCGCTTTGTTGTGCAGGCTTCTTTCGAGCGGCTCCCTCTTATCAAAGCAGGAACGGATATAGTCTACCAGCGGCTCTTCCTGCAAAGCCCAGCAAAAATTCCTCGAAGTCCAGCGGATACATCTTGATATGCCGCTCCTCGGATGGAATGACAATATCCTTTACATTCTCCTTAATGGAGATTAGCGAGCCGGTTTCGATATAATCGTAGCGCCCGTCCGCGACCAGGTATTTTATCGCTTCCCGCGCTTTCGGAAACATCTGGACTTCATCAAAGACAATGATACTCTCCCGCGGGTAGAGCGTAACGCCGTATTCTACCGACAACAGCATGAAGAATGTCTCCAAATCATTCAGATGCTCCAGAAAATATTCCTTAACTGTCTCGGTCGCGCGAGCAAAGTCGATCAGGATATAGCTCCTGTACTCATTTTTGGCAAACTCTTCTACCACGGTAGATTTGCCGATTCGGCGTGCGCCTTCTACCAGCAGAGCCTTCTTGCCGCCGGTTTCCTTTTTTCCATGTAAGAAACTTATCATAAATCTTCCGCCGGAAAAGCATAGTCGATCACCTCTATTGCTACTATACAGCGGCAATCAATAAAACGCAAGATAAACAGTTCGCCATTTTCCTACAATACGCAGGTTTGTAATGCTGCCGATTTCGAAAGAACGCGTTAAAATTTGTGCGAAAAAATATCAACGACGATTTTTTTAAGCAAAGTATAAATATAAGAATCCACATAGTTTGTTTGCGCCTTTTAATATATGTGTTGAATGTACAGAGGCATCGTGCTACAATTTTTATATATATAATATGCACGAAAGGAATGAGCTCGTGGAGCGAGTTTATGCATTTACTGACGAGTCGGCAACATTGAATTCTAAAAAGACTATTTGCAGCGTCGAAAATCAATCCCAGGTATTGAAGTTCAGAAAGCCATCACCAAAATGCATACTGTGTAGCAATCGCAAAAAAATTAATGAATAGTCAATACTGATAAAAGACATTTTCCGATCTTAATTAAGAAGTCCTTGGAGAGAAACTAAAGGAGGCTTGGCTTAATGACGAATGAAGAGCTCAATTCTTATATTTTGCATTATTTAACAAAAGATAAGACAAATTCTGCCATCATGCTAACCGGCGATTGGGGCACAGGAAAAAAGTTATTATATTCAACATTCATTGAAACCGTTCCTTGAAAAGATGAAAACGGAAAGCATTCATGCGTCATAGTGTCTTTATACGGATTAAAAGATACTGCCGAAATCAGCAAGGGTATCTATCTTGGAACTCGGTTGAAAATTTTGAATACTGTATCCGAAAGCGCGGCTACAGCAAAATTCGCCGGTCGTACAATCGTTAAAGGATTAGCGGGATTCTTTGGTGTTGATCTATCACAAGATGAAAAATCCTTGCTAAAGTTGTATGAATCGGTAGATTTAACAGGAAAGCTGATTGTTCTTGAAGATTTAGAGCGTTCTGGTATTGATATCCTTGAAGTACTCGGATATGTGAATAACCTTGTCGAGCAGGATGGTGTAAAAGGTACTTCTGGTTGCAAACGAAGAGGAAATCATTAAATTTGAGTTTGGCAACAGGATTATCGGACAGCGAGAAAAGAAGGAGATCGAAAAAGAAAAGAGTCTGCGTGAAGCTTTTGAATTGCCAACTGAAAACACGGATAGATTCATTCAATGTCAATCGTCGGAAGACTATCTGAGAGCAAAAGAAAAGACAATAAGCGATACCATTCAGTTTGAAGAAGATTGGCAGACCACAATCCAAGAAATTATTCAGATGTTTGACAATGAGACATTAGACAAGTTCTCCGATGCTGAGAGTGTTAAAGACATTTTGACCATAATGCTTCATTGTAAGAGCTATAATCTTCGTTCTTTTATTTTTTGCTTGCCAAAAGACATCCGATGTTTTCAATAGCCTTGACGAAAAATATCTTTCCGATGAGGATTTTATTCAAGCTATATTCTTTGGCGTTTTATTCTTTGTACTTAGACAGAAAAACGGAAAAACTTATAAATGGGGAGAAGAAAAGTATTTTTCGCTTGAACTCGGTCATGAAAAAGCTCCGTTATTTAAGTTTTGCTATTACTACATTACCACGCAGCGCAAACAATTTGACGATGTTGAAAATGCATATAGAGCTTTTTCTGAACTCGTTTTGTATGATATGACTCGTTCTGATGCCGATCAAGATATTGCAACCCTGCGAAGATATTATATTCAAACCGAAAACGATGTTATCAGCGCATTGGCTAATATTGAGAAACGCTTAAAAAATCCAGAAGATATATCTTTCTACCAGTATGGGACTATTGCGGTTTATGCCATTATTGTTAAAGGAATCCTTGGCTACAATATCGATACAATAAAAAGTCGCCTTGTTGCTAATCTACATGGCAAAGGGCATAAACTTGAACTTGAGCAGATATTTTGGACTATTAGCAGCGATGCCTGTACACCGGAGCAAAAAAAAGAATACGAAATGCTGCGCAAAGAAATGGCTGAATCGTTGAAGTTGGGCAATGAAATTATTCCAAACTTTGATGATCAGCCCGAGCAAAGCAAGGAATTCAACAATTATGTAACAAAAAATCAATCGGGGACACTTTCATCTGCAAGAATCATTTGCGGCACAATTAGATATGAAGCGGATATCAGAAATGTTCAGAAATAGTACCGCACAACAAAAAGGACCAAATTCGCGGAACATTTATAGAAATGTATCGAGCTGTCAATATAAAAAGCTCTTTGGCTAGCGATAAGGAAAGCATAGCGCAACTACTTGAATTCGTCAGGAGTGATCAAACAGGAGAGGTCGGAGACGCCATTCAGCGCCTGCAATATGAATGGTTTATCGAGAATCTTGAGGAGATAGTGAGAAAACTGGCTTGATCTAGTTGGAGAACATGCATATCAAAATTGCAAGAATATAACGTGCTTTTTACGGATCAGAATATGCCTTTTGGCAGTTTGCAGGAATTTACGCGAGCGTTTTTCGCCGATGTAGCATTTATAAGTTTACTGCACGCATCCGGAGAGCCCAAAGGTGGGCTCTCCGGATTTTAGTATGCCGGCAAGCCGTACCCAAAGATACAAGTGTCGCCTACATAGTAACGTCCCTGGGCGCAGTCGTCATTGACGTTGCCCTCGATGGTATAGACTAAGCCGTTTTCGCACTTTTCAACGATGCCCACATGATCCGGGCATCCTTCCATAAATTCTTCCGGCGTTTGGCTCTAAGGTTCTTCGTTGTGCGATATTAATATTAAGTAGAAAAGCCGTCCGGCGGAAGACATTAGGATGTCTCCGTCCGGGCGGCATTTTCTTCTGTTGTTGGAAAAATAGCTTTTCGGTAATCCTGAGTAGGTTTTTGCGCCCAACTTGCATCTAACTTAAAAGCAACTTGCGACGAACTCGCAACTATCCGGTACAGCGTTTGCCGAACCGTTGGCAGAAAAATAATTGATATGGTGAGCCTGATTTTCGAGCGTTTGGTAAAACGCAGAATAAGGATCTCGTTATTTTCTGACAATACGCGTGTTTACTGCGCTGCGTTCTAATGAGCAAAGCATGAAGATGTTGGTAAAGTGTCTCGCAGAAATATCCGTACCGCAAAAGTGATATTCCAAAGTGTAATTTCTGCGAAGCCCCTTTCCCATTTGCTGTTCGTGCCTTTTTAAATAGGGCGATGCCTGTTTCGATGATTGATGCGTTACATATAGTGAAAAGATGAATTATGACGCTGCGGTTTTGCTCTTGAGCTCGTTTTCTATATTCCTAGCTTATCAAATAAAATCCGGTTTCTCTTTTTTTTGCGTCGTTAATGATTTTATCATACGACAAAACTTCAAGGTAGGCATTCAGTTTTTCGTGGTATTTATAATAACCCATTTTATCTGGAGTTTGTGTGAAATCATGATAACACAGCTGTTGCTCAAGCGAAGAAGTAACATCACAAACCGCATACAAATAGAATTTTGTATTATTTCCAACTTTGATAATTCGACCATTTTTATCGCTAACTTTGTTGGTTTTAAGTTTAGAAACATAACTATATAATTGTTCAATGGGATTACTGCTGCTTGTATAGTCATTTCTCATGGGTCTTTTTAATTCAAACAGAACGATAGTTTCATATTCAGTCCCATTGTTTTCTTCGTCTGAGACGGCAACAGGGCTATCGAGAATCATAATATCTGTACGTTCTTGGCCAGGATCATTATCAAAGGGAATATCAGATGAAATATAACTGCAGTAGGCAAGCTTTTCATCTATCAACCAAAGGTTATGATTGCTATACGGAGTATCTGTAGACGTAGTTCGCATCGGATAAATCAGGTTGTGTAAGAAGCTTTCCTTTTGAAATCGTCCGTCATCATTTCGTCTTATAGCGAACTCCATTAAGTCAATAATAACTTTCCTATGCGCAATGTATTCAGCCAAAGCCGCACTATTCGCGCTGTTGATTTTTTCGATCTGTTCGCCAAATTTCTCGATATACTGTTCGGATGATATTACTCCGTCGTTCAGATCTTTTAGCAATTGGATGTTTTCTGTTGACACTAGTTTATCAAAAGTTCTTTTTATTCTATGAAGTTCGTCATCCAATCTGTCGTCTGAAAGATTTGGCTTTATATGCGCAATTTCGTCGGGCATATACTTTACTAAATGTCGAAATTGAGGTGCTTCATTTGTAACATACGAATTAATTCGATTCATTTTATTCGCTGTAATTGGTGCAAGGTAATCGGAAAGAAAATCTGTTATAGTCAGAACAACAGACTTCATTATAGTTTCCATTGAAATAATGCCTGTTGTAGTTTCATAATAACCATTTTCAGGTATTTTGAATGACAAACGGTTCATATCTACTGTATCATCAAAATAGTTGCCAGTTAGCACGCCAATATACCAAAAACCCCTCTTTTTCATATATTTCACGATCTAAATCGGTAATATATTTATCCAGGTCTTTTGTTTCTACTAAACGGTTGTTGGCGCAAAGATATAGCTTGTTTCCATTGATTGTCGCTTCCTCGGCTTTTACATGAAGTGGTTCAAAGCTTTCCTCGCCTATGGTTATTGTAACTTTGTTCTCTTCTGAATGTATTTTTTCCCTAAAAATCGTATTTAAGTTGCAATTTTCATCATAATCAACAAGATCAATTTGAGGACAGTCCGGAGAAATAAAGTATACAAGACAATGCTGAATAATGCGCATAGCAATTGTATTACCGCGTTTAGGTAGATTGTTTGCATAAGGCATCAGGCAATTTATTAAGCGGACTGTCGTTCTATTATCATTTAATGGTTCACAATCGGTTAAAATATCATCTATTCCCTCTGCATAGGCGGTAAACTCAAATTCTCGTTTTACGGATTCGCCTCTATCAATATAACAACTTTCAATCTCTGCTTTTTCGAAAGCGACAAGCCAAGACAATCGGCCAACACCCTTCCCGCCTAAAGCTGCTTTATAAGTCGAATCGGATTTTGCAAAGGACGCGAAATTGGGCTCATTAAAGCCAACACCATTGTCTATAATTTCAAAAGATTGAATGGCTGGCGCTTCTACAATATCGCTCAGGGACATTTGCGTTTCTCGAATAATCCTAATAGTAATTTTCCTTCAAAGGACTCGCCGGCGTCCCGTCTTTCTTGAATTGCATGAATAGAGTTTACGACGGCCTCAAATAATGGAACAAGCGGTTGGTTTTTGGGCAAGTTAAAATTTTTAATTCTTCCGAGAAGGTCTATAGAAAAAGGTCTCATCATTAATCGCCACCTTTTCAGCATATTTGTTACTATTTTTTATCATGCCCCTACAAAAGGCAAGTGCTATAAATCCGGAGAGCCCAAAGCCGGGTTCTCCGGATTTTAGTATACCGGTAAGCCGTACCCAAAGATGCAGGTATCGCCTACATAGTAACGTCCTCTGGCGCAGTCGTCATTGACGTTGCCCTCTATGGTATACACCCGGCCGCCCTCGCACTTTTCAACAATGCCCACATGGTCTGGATACCCGTCCGATTCCCAATCGAAAAAATGATGTCGCCGGGGCTTGGTTCGGCAGAGCCGTCCGCCCATCCGGCGTTATCCTTGAACCAGTTCGCACCCCAGTTGCAGTTTTCAAACTTTGGAATGGCGCCGCTGTCAAGCAATCCCGCTTGGGCAGCACACCAGCTCACAAACATGGCGCACCACTCTGCACGCTCGCTCAGCCCCCACCAACTCCAGTAAGGCTCGCCGCCTACATTGCCGACCTGTGTCAGCGCTTATTTCCACGATGGCCTGATTGCCTTCCGCAGTAAAGGCTCGTCCAAATGGATAGTAACGCAGCACATGCGCCGGGTACTGCTTGTCGCCGTATCCGCTCCAGCCGAGCTGCGCAGCCATACGATTGGAAAACTCAATCGCCGCGATGGCCGAATATCCACCATAGTTCTCCCGCGCCCAGGGAATAAACCCATTGCCGAAATTATAGCCCTGCAGCGCCAGCTTGATGTTTTCCATATCGACAGGGCTTTCCACGTCGGCCTGCCGCAAGCTGTCCGCGATGGTCTGGACGCCCACATCAATGGAGTATTCCGGGTCGGTGATGGCATTGGGCGTTCGTGGGTAACGGGTGTTATAGCCGCTTTCGGACGCCTGCATGGGATCAAACCCCTGCCCGCCGCTCTCCTGCATGGAGCTTTGCGCGAACATTACGCTCTCCCGTCTGTCAAGGCGGGCAAGAATTGTTTCTTCCGGAGACGGCTCTGCGGCGGAATATTCCGTAAGCGGCGACGTGTGGTCTGAGTAAATATGATCTGCTAGTTCCCAGTTGTGGTAATCCTCGTCCGACCACGTTTTCCAGAATCGAAACTCCTCCTCGGATGAAAACTGCTCGGGCGTGAGCGGATGGTCCTGCTCAAAAGCGTCCGGGCAGAGGATGGCGCGGCTGTTCCGCTTGTTTCGTGAATACAGGCTTTTCCTATCGTGCATTGTATGTACCTCCGATTGTTTTTGGCGGGGAAACAATCGGGGGGCTACGGGTATGCAGCGATCCAGCATTGCCAGCGCGAGATAAACAAAAAGCACCCTTTCAGCAAATTCGCTGAAAGAGTGCTTTTGCTCGTCTATGCGAGTTCAGGCGTTTTGTGTTCTGCATATACAATTTTGCTGTTAGTAAAAACCGAGTAGGTAGCCCTGTACAATAGAGCGCCTACTCGTTTCCTTTTGGTTTGCTTTTACGCGTTTTACAACAGACAAAAATCAGCTTTTTACTCGAATACAACACGGGAGCTGCAATGCAGCTGTAAGCGCAATCCCCATGCCAATTGGGTACGCGGCAGAAAAAATACCTATCCTTTCATTACGTCGTGGTTGACAAGTACTCTTGATAACTTCCGGAAAGTCATCTTGATTTTTTTAAAGAGTTTTTCCTTATATTTCAAGTGGTCTTGCGCCAAATAACATAATGGCTACATTTTATACAAGGAGTTTTATGGCAATTTAGATTTCTGATCTTATGCCGAGCGTCATGCACTATGGTATGGCGCGCTGGCCTAGGAGATACTTCAACGAAGCGACAAAACCGTCGATATAGTGTGACATCAACAAAATCCATCGATCGAGCGTTGAACCCTCTTGGCCGTTCTATCCAAAACTCCCGCCGGATGGCGCGTGCTATTCGGCTGATCTCGACAGCGGAGAATTATAACGTCGATAATACCATACTCTATCTTGGCGGATAGCGACAATCAACGGGTGCGTTTTGTCAGAAAACAGAGGGTTCTTCAAATTGCATTTTATTGTCTTATGTCATCGTAACGGAGCCATTCCTATCGGGACGGCTATTTATGACAGCGTGCGATGCTCGGTGAAAACTGCCAGCATGGGGACATCCCAAGGCTCGTACGGCAGCTCGTCAAGCTTCTGTATCTCATAGACAACGGCCACGGCGGACGCGTTGCTGCATTTTGGCAAAAACCGGTCATAATATCCTGCGCCCATACCCATGCGGTGCCTCTGCTCATCGAACGCCGTCCCCGGGCAGAGGACTAGGTCAATATCCTCCGGAGCAATCGTTTCAGATCGTTCGGGAATCGGTTCGGGGATATCAAACATTCCCTTTCTCCATGCGTCGTTTCCCGCAGGGTGTAGTGCGATCATCTCATGATCGTTGATGCAGAAAGGATAGCAGAGTATCTTTCCCTGTTCCTTTGCCAGTTTTTCCAATCCGGTGAGCGATGGCTCACCGCGTACAGCAATGTAACTCAGTACGTTTTTGGCGTTTTTCCACAACGCGTTTTCGGCAATACGAATGCAGATCACGGCGTCGTACGCCGCCCGCTTCTCCGGCGACAAGGCTTTCCGCGCCGCGATACAGCGGCGGCGCAGGAACTTTTTCCAGATTTGGCGGAATTTGCTGCGGATATCCCCCATCATATAGAGTGAGCCGCACGCTACGATCGGCGCACCTCCGCTCTTTTCCAGAGCGAGGGCAATCGCCGCCTCAGGGCTTTCAGCACAAATCGCTTCGCCCCCCTCCTGCCGCAGTACATCGGCAAGCTCCTCAGCCTGAAGCGCGCGTGGACTGTCCGGCGTAAGACAGATAAATTCTTTCGCAAACGGTGCGAGGCGCGCGGTCATCTGCCGGTAATCCTTGTCGGCCAGCATTCCGGTCAGAAATATGATCCCTTGTCCCGGCAACATCGTTTCAAGCGTGTCGCACAGAGCATCAATGCATTGTGGGTTATGCGCACCGTCTACGATAAAGAGCGGGTCATGGCTCAGCACCTCAAATCGCGCCTCCCAGCGAGCGTTTTCCAGACCCGTGCGGAGTGCTGCCTCACTGATGTCCCAGCCCTTTTCGCGAAGGAGAAGCGCTGTTTCCAGCGCCATAACCGCGTTGCGGAGCTGATGTTTGCCGAGAAGATGCAGGTGAAGGTCACGCCATTCGCCCCAGTCGAAGCATTGTCCGTCCAGCGACACAGCTTTCTCCTGAAGGCGCTCAAACCGTGCCCGATGCCAGTGAGCGCCCTGCTCTGCACAGACTCTGGCATATACGGCATCAACTTCGCTATTTACCGGGTATGTTATGGCATCGCCTCCCGGCTTAATGATCCCGGCTTTTTTCCTGCGCAATTTTTTTCAAGTGTGTCTCCGAGAACCTCTGTGTGTTCCAAACCGATGTTCATGATAACGGCAACTTCCGGAACGGAAATGACGTTTGTTGCGTCCAGCCGTCCGCCAAGGCCGGTCTCCAATACCACGACATCGCATGCCTGCTGTGCAAAATACCAAAAAGCCATAGCAGTGATGATCTCAAACTCTGTCGGCAAATCATCCATACCGTTCACGGCTTGCTTTACGATCTCCGCCGCGCTGCAGAGCGCTGCATCCGGGATGTCCACGCCATTAATACGCATGCGTTCGTTTACCCGCAGCAAGTGCGGAGAGGTGTACAGTCCTGTTTTATAACCGGCTTCCGTTAAAATTCTGGAGAGCAGCGTGCAGGCCGAGCCCTTTCCGTTTGTCCCTGCAACATGTACAAATTTCAGAGTGTCCTGCGGATTACCAAGCCGGAACATGAGATCGCGCATGCGCTCCAGCCCAAGGCTGCTGCCCTTCCAATCGGTACAATGGATGAATGCCATTGCTTCCTCATATGTCATACTCCCATTTCCTTCCTGTCTGGAATTACTCGCTTTACGATTTCGATCACCTTCGGCAATGTGAGACCGAACACCGTCGCCTTGATCACGCAGACGGTGGCGCGGGGGATCAGCATGGCGCTGATGAAGCCTCGGAACCAATAACCGTAAAGACGAGAGTCAAGATACATTACCCCCGTGTTGAGTGCGGTTATCAGAATTTCCGTGAGCGCTACAATTACGAGGGCCTGTCGGGAACTGAGCCGGAACCCGTGCTTTTTCTGCAAACCGTCCGGCAAGCCAGCCGACAGCAGCATATGGCAGGATCCAAAGCATTGTTGTAGCGGAAATGCCGTAGCGCAGCAGCTGATATAAAAATGTACCAACAAAGCCGATCGCCATTCCGTCAACGGGGCCAAAGAGGAGTGCTCCGAGCAGCACCGGGAAGCTTTCCAGCGTGATTTTGATACTGTTAAGGTCAATTGCTACCGCACCGAGCACGGCGCACATAGCAGAGAGAACGGCGTCGACAGCAAGTCGTTTGGTTTTCATGGATAAATAGCTCCTTTCGCGACAGTTGCCACGAAAGGAGCTTGCTTTTCTCCCAGAGTGGCAGCGGACGCAAGACAAAATCGCACACATTTGTGCTTCGTCCACAGGCGACATCCCATCCCGCGGCACTTTACGCTTTGTCTTTACTCTGTCAATTCAGTTTTTAATGTTCCGAAGTACTGGAAAAAAGCACTCCGCCAACGGCGTTGCCCAACGTCATTACCAGCAGATACAGGAACGTTCGGCCACTCCATACGGCCGCCAGGTGAAATAAAACATGTTAGCGACGCAGTGCTCAAACCCGCACAGAATGAACACCATAACGCCAAAGAAGAGTGCAAGATACTTGCCCGGTTCATGAGGACATTTTTGATAGCCTTCTACGGCTACGTAGATAAGGATATTGCATAGCATCGCCAGAAGAAAGATGCTCCAAAGCCCGTCAGCCAGCTTTGCCTGGCAAAGCGTCATCGCCTTTTCCGCAAGAGCCACTCCGGCGCGCGTAGTGCGCAGTACCCGCGCCGACAGCCAGGTACCGCAAAGGTTACCCAGCCATATGAACGGCAGATCCCATGCATAGGAAGCATCACGCTCAAACACATAGCATACCTTGCCGGTGAAGAGATGCAGCCCAAAGGTGCAGATTGTGAAGAGACCAACGGTGAAAAGCGCCGAGCCGAACACCCGATTCTCCACGGAAAGGAATACCGCTCCTCCGAGAGAAATGCAGATGCCGGCAAGTACAGAGGAAACGAGCACAGCCAATCGTTTCTTCATTTGATGGTCCCCTCTTGGCCGCCTCGACCACGTGGCTCACGAGCACAGATGTTGTGACGCTTCCCTACGCCGCCGGGCACCGGCGTAAGGGCCTCGACGATCGGCTCTGCCTCAGCAAACCGGACATCGCCGCAGAGCTTCTGCGTTTCCTCATTGAAATGAATACCGACATCAATGACGGTTTGCCCCTCGCTCAGATACTCTTTTCCTACGCTTTCGCGTTGGCCGGCACATACGATAAGAATATCCGCCTCCTTTGCAATGGACGCAATATCTTCCGTTTTGGTATGGCAGACTGTGACCGTTGCGTTTTTATGCAGTAACATGAGAGCTGCCGGACGTCCCACAACAAGGCTTCGTCCTATCACAACCGCGCGTTTTCCGGCGCAGGGCACGCCGTAATAGTCGAGGATCTCCATCGCCGCCTGAGCAGTACAGGGTGGAAATCCCAGCGCTGTATTCGTAAACACTCCTGCAAGACTGCCGTCTGTGCATCCGTCAACGTCTTTTTTTCCGGCGCAAGAATCTGCCGGGCGCGTTCGCCGTCAAGATGTCTTGGCAGCGGTCGGAAAAGGAGAATTCCGTGAACAGCGGCGTCGTGATTGAGTGCATCCAGTTCTGCAAAAAATGCATCACTTTCAATGTCCGTGGGAAGCACGACATTTTTCACCGCAACGCCAACCGCCGCACAGCGCTTCATTGCGCCGCGCTCATAAGAAAGATCATCCTCCCGTTCACCCACGCGGACGATGGCGAGGCACGGTTCCACGCCGTACTCCTTCAACGCGGCGACATCCGCTTCCATACGCTCGTTCAGCGCTGCCGCGACCGGAGCGCCCTTCAGTATTTTCGCCATCAGCAAAACCTCCCATAAACCTTGCGGAAAATTGCTTCGGCGAGCTCGCCATATTTCTCCGTCAGCATATCCACCCGAGCATTCATTTTTCCGGCATATTCTCGATCTGTCATCGCTGCGGTGTTGACACGCACATTCATAGCCGCGCCAAACAGAGCCGCCCGGCAGAGCGTTGCGCCGGTGGCGGCGTCAGAAACCGCAAGCGTGCTTCCCATGTCCGCAAAACCCTGAAGCAATTCAAGCATCTGGGCACTCAGTTCCATGATCTCCAGCGGTGGTTCCGCTGCAGCGCGCAGGCATTTTTCCATAATCTCGCCGCGAGACGGATCATCCTTTGGAATGCCATAGGCTTTCGAGAGCGGCTCAAATGCTGCGGCATCCTTTTCGATGCAGGCAAGCAGTTCTTCGCGAAGTGCCTGTGCCTGCGCCATCAGCTCACGGATGATCGGCTCGACCGCTGCGTATTTCTTTTTTCCCACGGTGAGTTCGCCCACCATGCAGCCAAGCGCTGCACCGAGCGCCTCCGGCGAGGGCGCTGGCCCCGCCGCCGCCGGGAACGGCGGCTTTGAGGCCAGGGCTTCGCTGAAACTTCGGACAGAATTATCCAGCATATCCATATCGTTACGATCGATTAGAACAGTCCGGAGATGACACCGTTTTCGTCCACGTCGATGCGCTCGGCGGCAGGCACCTTCGGCAGACCGGGCATCGTCATGATGTCGCCGGTGAGCGCAACGATGAAGCCAGCGCCCGCGGAGACTTTCAGATTGCGCACCGTGACCGTGAAACCGCGCGGCGCGCCGAGAAGTGCGGCATCATCGGAGAAGGAATACTGCGTCTTTGCCATGCAGATGGGGAGCTTATCAAACCCGAGCGCAGTTAGCTGTGCCGCCTGCTTTTTCGCGTTTGGCGTAAGGATAACGCCATCTGCACGGTAAATGCGCTTGCAAATGGTCTCCAGCTTTTCCTCGATGCTGCTCTCCAGCTCGTAGGACTGATGGAAAGCATTGGGCTGCTCGCAAAGGCGGACAACTTCCTCGGCCAACGCTTTGCCGCCTTCGCCGCCCTTGGCCCCAAACCTCGCTGAGCGCCACGTTAACGCCGAGTTCATTGCAGCGCTTTTCTACGAGAGCAAGCTCGACCGCCGTGTCTGTCGGGAAGGCATTGATGGCTACCACGCAGGGCAGGCCGAAAACGTTCTTGATGTTGTCCACATGCTGAAGCAGGTTGGGCAGCCCCTTTTCCAGCGCTTCGAGATTTTCGTTGTTGAGATCGGCCTTGGCAACACCGCCATGGTACTTGAGCGCACGGACCGTTGCAACGATCACGACTGCGGACGGCTTGAGTCCGGCCATGCGGCACTTGATGTCCAGGAACTTCTCTGCGCCGAGATCGGCGGCAAAGCCCGCCTCTGTGACGGCATAATCACCGAGCTTGAGCGCCATGCGCGTGGCCGTGACACTGTTGCACCCATGCGCAATGTTCGCAAACGGACCGCCATGGATAAAGGCCGGCGTGCCCTCGAGCGTCTGCACAAGGTTGGGCTTGAGGGCGTCGCGCAGCAGCGCCGCCATCGCGCCCACCGCCTTGAGATCGTGTGCAGTGACCGGCTTTCCGTCAAAGGTGTAGGCAACGATCATCCGGCCAAGGCGGGCTTTCAGATCAGCAATGTCGGAGGCAAGGCACAGCACTGCCATAACCTCACTTGCTACAGTAATATCGAATCCATCCTCGCGGGGGACGCCCTGCGCCTTGCCGCCGAGACCGTCTACAATGTGGCGGAGCTGGCGGTCGTTCATATCGACGGCACGCTTCCAAGTGATCTGCTTTGCATCGATGCCAAGGGCATTGCCCTGCTGGATGTGATTGTCGAGCATTGCCGCGAGCAGGTTGTTCGCAGCACCGATCGCGTGAAAGTCGCCGGTAAAGTGAAGGTTGATGTCCTCCATGGGGACGACCTGAGCGTAGCCGCCGCCGGCTGCGCCGCCCTTGACGCCAAAGACGGGGCCGAGCGACGGCTCGCGCAGCGCGACAACAGACTTTTTTACCGATTTTGCGCAGACCATCCGCGAGGCCGACAGAAGTGGTGGTCTTTCCCTCACCGGCAGGTGTCGGAGTAATGGCGGTAACGAGAATCAGCTTGCCGTCCGGCTCGTTTCGCATGTCGCGCAACAGCTTATAGTCAACCTTGGCCTTGTAGTTGCCGTACTGTTCCAGGTATTCCTCACCAATGCCGACATTTTTCGCAATTTCGGTGATTTTCTTTTTTTCGCACGCCTGAGCGATTTCAATATCCGATTTGACTGTCATATTTTTTCTTCCTTCCTGTATTCATTTTAGTGAGCTGTTTTGCGTGATCTCTCTTTCTGATAAGGTGTTTAAATTCCCGCGGCAGAAATCTCGGCGCAGACCCGATCTATGGTCTTTCGTATTTGGACTTCCCGCGTCAGCCCGGAAAAGTCGTCGCCGAAAAAGCGGCGGACAAGTTCCATCGTGGTATTTTTGCCGCTTGCAAATCGCTTCTGCTTCCTGCCGCAGCTCATTCTCCGTGACACTGACTGGATGATTTTTCAGAAGCTCCTTTATTACCATATCCGACTTTGCTTCCAGCCACGCCGCTTCATGTATTTCTTCTTCGCGTTCTGCAATTTCCAATTCAGCAAAGGGATGAGGTGCCCCTCCTGTCAGTGTGTCGTAACGCAGGCAATGACGGGCCTGCGCCTTAAAATACTCGATTTCATTTTGTACATTTTCTTCCGGAACGGTGAGGGGATACGTTCTCACATAATTCATCCAGCAGGAGTCCCTGTCGATCATGAGGCCGCCTCCTTTCCTTTTTTCCGTTTTCTTTTCTGTGCCGGCCTCGGCTGTCAGAACGGTGGAGGCAATGGAGACGGCGCTCTCCAACGCAAGACGCGTTACTTTGACAGGATCAAAAATGCCGTTGGCAAAGCATTCCGATCTCCCGCCCCTCAAATACGTCGTAGCCTATGCCGGGTTTTTGCATACCGCCGCGGCGAAGGATTTTCCGTCCCACCCTGCATTGTCAAGAATCTGCTGTGCCGGTACCTGTACGGCGTCTGCAAGAAGATCCGCGCCCGTTTTTTCATCGCCGGAAAGTTTTTTGGCATATTCGCGGAGCTGCGGTGCAAGATCAAGTAATGCTATACCGCCGCCAGGAACGACGCCCTCCTCACAAGCTGCGCGCGAAGCGTTGACGGCGTCCTCTATGCGCATTTTTTTTCTCCCATATTTCCGGTTCCGTTCGGCCTCCTACATCAATTTCGGCAATGCCGGACACGAATTGGCCAGCCGCTCACGGTACCGTTCACGGTTAAACTCATAATCCGTAGCTTCTATATTATGCCGAAGCTCAGCAACACGGCGCTCTACCTCTGTCGGGTCGCCGCCTGCTCCGGTGATCAATGTCTGGTTTTTTACTCACATGAACATAATCGGCTGTGCCGACCATTTCGCGCGAGACATTTCGGACATCCAGTCCAAGCTCCTGTGTAATGAATGTGCCGCCGGTCTGTACTGCCAGATCCTCCAACCGCCAGCGCCGGCCTTCTCCATACAGCGGCGCCTGGACACACACCACATCCATGTCGCCCTCTGTCTTGTTCTTTGCTATCAGGCCAAGTGCATTTCCCTCCACACCGTCGCAGATGACGAGACAGGAGCGGCCGTCCTCTGCCGCAAGAATCAGAAATGGCAGAATGTCCTGCGGATCCGTAAATTTTGTATCACATATCAGAATATACGGGATTGTGAAGCACAGCTTCAGTTTTTTCTTCATTTGTTGTCATAAAGGGTGCAATGAAACCCTTTTCAAAAACGATCCCCTCAAGGATGTTCAGCGTTGTTTCCGTTTTCTTTGAGTCATCTATATGAATGACACCCTCTCGTCCCACGCGACAAATTGCGCGGCCGATCATGTCTCCAAGTTCATCATCCTCGCAGGAAATAGCCGCAACGCGCGCTATTTCCTTTTCCGTAGTAATCGGCTCTGCGGAAGCTGCCAGTTGCTGCACAGCATAAGCAGACGCTTTCTGCAATCCGCGCCGCAGCGCCAAGCTCTCCGCTCCGGCCGACAGATTCCGAAAAGCCCCTTGCAAAAGGCTTTGGCAAGAACGATGGCCGTAGTCGTTCCGTCTCCGGCAAGCTCATTGGTTTTTACCGCCGCCTCCCGCAGAAGCCGGGCGCCGAGATCTTCGGCGGCGTCGGCAAGCACGATGCTTTTGGCGATCGTTACACCATCGTTCGTAATAAGTACATGCGCACCTGCCGCCGGAGCATCTCCATAATCTGCCCCGCGGAGATTGGCTTTCTGGTGTACTGCCACGTTGCGGCCGAGCGGACCAAGCGTAACCTTTACTGCATCTGCCATTTTGTTTATACCGACCATCATTTTTCTGTCGGAGAGCTTCTCCGTGCATAAGCTCCATGGTCCATCCTCCGTTTTGAGAGGGCGCCCGCGCCGTTCCGGACGGGACGCCCCTGAGTTTTCATTTAATGGGCGCAGATTCCGCCTTCCATGGTATAGCTCCAGGGTTTTTTCCTGGAACGAGAACTGACTGCCGCCATCAACTTCGATCAGCTGACCGTACATGACGTCGGAAACGTCAGTACACATGGTAAGAATCATCAAAGCGACCTGATCCGGAGAGGACGCCACCGGTGTGCCCTTACCGTACTTCATCACGTCCGCATCGAATTCGCTGCCGTAGAGAGCCGAAGGTTTGGCACCGTTCATCATAGCACCGGGTGTCAGCATACCGCCTGGGGCAATACAGTTAACATTGATGCCATACTGCTTCAGCTCGCGGGCGATGCCCTTGGTCATTCCAACGACACCGGCTTTCGCTGCGTTATAAGGCGTCATCATGGCGATCTTCGCCATGTCATCGCCGCGATGTGCAACGGAAGCAATCGTAACGACCTTTGCCGCCTTTCTTGCCACGAATCATGCTGCGCGCGGCGGACTGGACAAGAAAGTACTGGCCCTTCAGATCAACATCAATGATCTTATCCCAGGTCTCTTCTTCCATGTCGACAAACGCGCGTGCGTCCCACACGGCAGCGACCGGGACAACGATATCGACATGGCCGTAGGTTTCTTCAGCAAACTTCACCAACGCTTCGCAGTCGCTCACCTTGCTGACGTCCGTCTTTTTGAAGCTGACATCCAGCCCGCGTTCCTTCATGTCGGCGACGAGCAGCGCGCCGCTTTCCTCGTTGCGGGATCCGCAAACCACCTTTGCGCCGCAGGAGGCAAGGCGATATATAACATGAAGCGCCAGACCAAGTGTTCCGGAAACAACGGCGACCTTGCCGGTGAGATCAAAAATCTCAGCGATCGACTTGTCCTCGTCCAACGGGCCGGAAGAGAGCATATACAGGGTTTCCTGATCCATAAATCTTTCTCCTTTTTCAAAGAAGGCGCAAACGGAACGTCTGCGCCTTTTGCGGTTCTATATGCTTACTGGTCGAGAGCATCCAGCTCCGCGCAGAGCGCCTGCTGAGTCTCTTTGGAGACGTTGGCCTGCGGGAACTTGATGAGCATGAAGAACTTCATGCCCATGCAGGGGCCCATCGCTTCGGCATTGTTCATGAAGCCGGGAACGTATTTGTCAACGATCGCAACAGCGCGCTCGTCAGCAACGATCTCTCAGAGAACTCTTGGATGTGATAGCCATATTCTTTTTCCTCCTCTATTAGAACTTCGCCATCATGTCGGTGAACTTTGCCAGTTCATCCGGATCCATATGATAGCCGTGTTTCTCCTCGGGGTAATTGCCTTCGCGGACATCGGTTGCCCAGTTCATGTACGCCTCGCACAGGAACGGCAGAAGCTCCGCATACGTCTTAGAGTGAGACGCCGGCTTGGGCATCATGCCAAAGGTGTCCATATCTACCATTTCAGAGCCGTCGCACGGAGCGCCGCCGGCGATGGAAACTACGGGAACACGCAGCTTTTTCGGCAATAGCCTGAGAAACTTCCATCGGGGTCAGCTCAATGGTCATGCCGCCCATACCGTTTTCCTGGTATTCGTAGCCCCACTTGAAAATACGGAAGGCATCTTCCGCCGTTTTGCCCACCTTCTTGTAGCCGGTAGCGTTGGTCTGCCAGCCGGAGATCGCGCCGATGTGGCCGTAGGTGGGAACATAGTTGTCGGACATGAACTTGAGCATGTCGTTGGTAATACCCATCGGGAGCATGGAGTCGGCGCCGTAGAACACCCACTCGGAGCCCCAGCGCACCGCGAGCGCCTTATCGGCGTAGGTGGCAGTAGGCATATACCAGTTGATGTGGATGATATTGACGTACTCGCGGAATTTTTTTTTTGATCGTGAGAGCCGGTCAGCAGGCTTTCTTCGAGCGTGTTGCCGGCACGGTTGGAGAGCATGGAGGGAATACGGCAGATGTCGCAGCCGACCATTTCGGCGGCAAGAGCAAAAATGGGGCCGAGCTCGGCGGGGCACATCTGAACGATCTTTTCACCGTTCTTTTTCATTTTCTGAAGGTAGTTCAGATTCTTGCGGGTCTTGGATGCAGTCGACATTTTTGATGTCCTTTTTTTTCAACTTCCATGGAAATGCCTCCTTTTAATCTGGGAGAAAGCG